>Ga0207667_10003907_pt1 | contig 18332 bp, 19 predicted proteins | sample KBSCornC52_FD_184301 | JGI IMG/M metagenome (GOLD analysis project Ga0207667, IMG submission 184301) | Corn rhizosphere microbial communities from Kellogg Biological Station, Michigan, USA - KBS Corn C5-2 (SPAdes) (version 2) | ecosystem: Host-associated > Plants > Roots > Rhizosphere > Soil ...
GTGCAGATTCGAGCCGCTGGAAACAAAGCTCAAACCTTCCTTGACCTAGATCCCCGCGCATGTAACGTCACGCCCTCTTACGATGCAGGTCAACGTTCAACGGCTGAGTCCCGTACTGGTCGAGTTCGATGTCGAGGTTGCTGCCGATCGCGTGAAGAGCGAGGTCGAGAAAGCCTACACATCAGTGGCAAAAACTGCGCGCGTCAGTGGCTTTCGGCCCGGGCGAGCGCCGCGCAAAGTGCTCGCGCACTTGTATGGTCCGCGAATCGCGGCCGACGTCGCGCAGCGCTTGGTGGACGAGACGTATCCGCAGGCGGTCAGCGATCAAAAGCTCCAGCCCGTGACGGATCCGGCAATCGAGCCGCGCAAGCTGGAGGAGGACAAGCCGTTCCTGTACAAGGCGCGCGTCGAAGTCTTGCCGATCATCGAGAGCGTCGCCTACGACGGCCTGGAAGCGAAACGCCCGAAGGTCGAGGTCAGCGAAGAACAGATCAGCGAGCGGCTCGATCAGCTGCGCCGCTCGCATTCGACCCTCGAGCCGCCGAAGACGCCGCGCCCCGCCCAGAAGGGCGACGCGGTGACGATTGATTTCATTCTCTCGGTCGGCGGCAGCAAAGTCGAGGACGCGGGCGCGACCGACTTCCAGGCGGAGCTCGGGGCGGGCACCCTGATCCCGGAAATCGAGGAAGCGCTGATCGGCAAGAGCGTCGGCGAGCAGGCCGAAGCCACCGTGCAGATGCCCGACGCTCACCCGCACCCGAAGTTGGCGGGCAAGTCCGCGGTGTTCGCGCTCACCTTGAAGGATCTGAAGGAGCGTATCCTGCCCGAGGCGGACGACGAGTTCGCCAAGGACGTGGGCGACTTCGAAACGCTCGACGCCCTCAAGAAGGACATCAGCGGAACCCTCGAGAAGCATTCGAAAGAACAGTCCGACAACCAGGTTGCCGAGCAGCTGGTGCTGGAGCTGGTCAAGGCCAACCCGGTGCCGCTCCCGCCATCCTTGGTCGAGCGCCAAATGCGGGTGACGGAGCAGGAGATCCTGCAGCGAGCTCGCAGCCAGGGGCAGAAGGCAACCGGCGTAGGTGACGAGCTCCGCAGCCAAATCCAGCAGGATAGCGAAGTCAAAGTGCGCGCCGGCCTGCTCATGGCCGAAATCGCGAAGAAGGAAGGCATCCAAATCGGGGATGCCGAGCTCGAAGAGGGCCTGAAGGAGCTGGCCGAGCAGACCGGCAAGAACGTGGCCAAGCTTCGGGTCGAGTACCGCGATCAGCGAAAGCGCGAAATGCTAATTGGCATGATTTTGGAAAACAAGGTCCTGGACATCATTGAGGCGAAGGCCAAGATCACTGAAGGCTGACTTTGCGTCTTCATCACAACGCTCAAGCCCGCCCCCACGCCGAGGAGGAATGAATGTCGAAGCGACCTGAAACCCGTGCCCAAGCCCTCGACATACTCGAGCGCTACCAAGACGCACCCCGCAACAACGTGATCTACCCGCACGTCGTCGAAACGACGCACCGCGGCGAGCGCACCTGGGACATCTTCAGCCGGCTGCTCAAAGACCGGATCGTATTCTTGGGCAGCGCGGTCGATGACGACGTTGCCAACATCATCATCGCCCAGTTTTTGTTTTTGGAGAGCGAAGATCCGGACAAAGACATCCAGCTCTACGTCAATTCGCCGGGCGGCGTGGTGACCGCTGGGCTCGCCATCTACGACACGATGCAATACGTGCGCTGCTCCGTCAGCACGATTTGCGTCGGGCAGGCCGCAAGCATGGGCGCTGTTTTGCTCGGCGCGGGCACCAAGGGCCGCCGTTATGCCCTGCCGCATTCCCGGATCATGATCCACCAGCCCCTCGGTGGCGCGCGCGGTCAGGCGACGGACATCGAGATCCAGGCCCGCGAGATCCGGCACGTCAAGGACGTGATCACGGACATTCTGCAGCGGGCGACCGGTAAAAATCGCGAGGACATCGCTCGGGACATCGAGCGCGATTTTTACATGGGCGGTGCACAGGCCAAGGAATACGGCCTGATTGACGAAATCTTCGAGCCCAAGAAGAAGGCGACGTGAGCGGCGCCCGGCCCCGGAGTCATCGAAATGACGCCGGGGGCCTTAGTTTCGCTGTGGCTTGTGCCGCAGATCTGGCTACATGTCCACCATGGGCGTTTTTCTTTGTCCCGCGCGAACCTTGCGGGACTCTGACGGACGCCTTACAATTTGACGGCAATTCGACGGAAACTCCGGTCCCGGCAGAGCACTTCCGAGGGTAAATCGTGGAGAGAAGGCGCGACGAATCGAACGGTAACTTGTGCTGCTCCTTTTGCGGCAAGTCGCAGAAGGAAGTGAAGAAGCTCATCGCAGGGCCGACGGTCTATATCTGCGACGAGTGCATCGCCCTCTGCAACGACATCATCGCTGAAGAGGTGGAGAAGGACGAGCCGTCTACCGGCTCGGACCCGATGCCGAAGCCGTCCGAGATCAAAGCGATCCTGGATGACTACGTAGTCGGTCAAGAGCGAGCGAAGAAGACGCTCGCCGTGGCCGTCCACAATCACTACAAGCGCATCGACTCCAAAGTGGCATCCGAGGATGTCGAACTCGGCAAGAGCAACATCCTCTTGCTCGGTCCGACGGGCAGCGGCAAGACGCTGCTCGCCCAAACGCTGGCCAAGATCCTCAAGGTGCCGTTCGCCATTGCGGACGCGACCACCTTGACCGAGGCAGGTTACGTCGGTGAGGACGTCGAGAACATCATCGTCCAGCTGCTGCAGAACGCAGACCACGACGTAGAGCGCGCCCAGCGCGGCATCGTCTACATCGACGAAATCGACAAAATCAGCCGGAAGAGCGACAACCCCTCGATCACCCGGGATGTCTCGGGCGAGGGCGTGCAGCAAGCGCTGCTCAAGATCATCGAAGGCACGATCGCCAACGTGCCGCCCAAGGGTGGCCGCAAGCACCCGCAACAGGATTTCTTGCAGGTCGACACCAGCAACATCCTGTTCATCTGCGGCGGCGCATTCGTGGGCCTCGATCAGATCGTGCAGCGGCGCTTGGGCCAGTCGCGGCTCGGCTTCGGCGCCGACGTGAAGAGCAAGAAGGAGCTCAAGCTCGGCGAGCTGCTCAGCCACGTGCAACCGGAGGATTTACTGAAGTTCGGGTTGATCCCGGAGTTCATCGGCCGCTTGCCGGTGATCGCCACGCTGCACGAGCTCACCGAGGACGCGCTGATCGACATCCTCACCAAGCCCAAGAACAGCCTGGTGAAGCAATTTCAAAAGCTGTTCGAGATGGACGGCGTGAAGCTGAAATTCACCAAGGGCGCCTTGCAGGCGATCGCTCGCAAAGCGCTCGTGCGCGAGAGTGGTGCGCGCGGCCTGCGCGCCATCTTGGAAGAGGCGATGCTCGACATCATGTACGAGGTGCCCTCCAAGCAGGGCATCAAGGAAGTGGTCGTCAACGAAGATGCGATCACCAACGGCGACGCCCCGCTCATCGTTTATCACAAGGAAGCGGGCGTCGGCTGACGCGGTACGCGTTCGAGCGCCGGGCTCGCGGAACCGGTGCTCGCCTTTAGCTGGTCGGCCTGAGCTGACCCTGGCAAAGATTCATGTTTTTCAAGAACGACCCCAACGATCGTAGTGCTGCGCCACGGCGCACGGTTCCGGCCCTGCCGCTCAGGGACATCATCGTGTTTCCGCACATGGTGTCGCAGCTCTTCGTGGGGCGTGAGAAGAGCATTGCGGCGCTCGACGAGGCGATGGCGCGCGACAAAGAGATTTTTCTCGCCGCACAAAAGAGCGCCAAGACCAACGAACCGACACCCGACGACATCTACACCGTCGGAACCGTGGGCACGATCGTGCAGCTCCTTCGCCTTGCCGACGGCACGGTCAAGGTCCTGGTCGAGGGTCGTCAGCGAGCACGCGTCAAACGCTACAACGACTCGAACGACTTCTTCTCCGTGGAGATCGAAGAAATCCCCGAAGCCGGCGCGGCCGACGTCGAGGTCGAGGCGCTGATCCGGAGCGTGCAGAGCACGTTCGAGGTCTACGTCAAGCTCAACAAGAAGGTTCAGCCGGAAGTATTGATGAGTGTGCAGAGCATCGACGACGCGTCGAAGCTCAGCGACACGATCGCCGCCAATCTGCCGACGATCAAGCTCGCCGATCGCCAAGGCTTGCTCGAAATGGAAGAGCCGAAGAAGCGGCTCGAGCGCCTGTACGAGCTGATGCAGGCCGAGATCGAGATCTTGCAGGTAGAAAAGAAGATCCGCTCCCGCGTCAAGAAGCAGATGGAGAAGACGCAGAAGGAATACTACCTCAACGAGCAGATGCAGGCGATCCAGAAGGAGCTGGGTGGCGGCGAGCGCGATGAGTTCAAGAGCGAGATCCAGGAGATCGAGGAGAAGCTCAAGACCAAGAAGCTCAGCGAAGAAGCGCAGGGCAAGGTCAAAAAAGAGCTCAAGAAGCTGAAGATGATGCACCCGACCAGCGCGGAAGCGACGGTCGTGCGCAACTACGTCGATTGGATCTTGAGCCTGCCGTGGACGGACAAGACCGAAGAGCGCTTCGACATCTCCGAGGCCGAGAAAATCCTCGACGAGGATCACTACGGGCTCAAGAAGTGCAAAGAGCGCATCGTCGAATATCTGGCAGTCCAGGCGCTCACGAAGAGCCTGAAGGGGCCAATCCTGTGCTTCGTCGGGCCGCCCGGCGTCGGTAAGACGAGCATCGCGCGCAGCATCGCGCGGGCCACGGGGCGAAAGTTCGTGCGGCTGTCACTCGGCGGCGTGCGCGACGAGGCCGAAATCCGTGGTCACCGCCGGACGTACATCGGCGCGCTGCCCGGCAAGATCATTCAGAACCTGAAGAAGGTGGGCTCCAACAACCCCGTGTTCTTGCTCGACGAGATCGACAAGATGAGCACGGATTTCCGCGGCGACCCGGCGGCGGCGTTGCTCGAGGTGCTCGACCCGGAGCAAAATAAGAGCTTCAACGATCACTATCTCGATCTCGACTACGACTTGTCGGACGTGATGTTCATCACCACCGCGAACACCTTGGGCGGCATCCCCCTGCCGCTACAAGACCGCATGGAGATCATCCAGCTGACGAGCTACACCGAGTTCGAGAAGCTGAACATCGCGCAAAAGTACCTGATCCCGCGCCAGAAAAAGGAGTGCGGCCTCGACGACGTTCCGGTCGAGTTTACCGAGAACGCCGTGCGCACGGTGATCCACCACTATACGCGCGAGGCCGGCGTGCGCTCGCTCGAGCGTGAGCTCGCGAGCGTGTGCCGCAAGGTGGCGCTCAAGGTCGTCAAAGAGGGCAAAGATCAGAAGCTCGAGATCCGCGGCGCGGACGTGCCGACCTATCTCGGCGTGCCGAAGTTCCGGCTCGGCAAGAAGGAAGAGCTCGACGCGATTGGCCTGACCCACGGCCTCAGCGTCTCCGACCACGGCGGCGACATCCTCGATTGCGAGGTGAGCGTGGTGGCCGGCAAGGGCAAGTTGGTGATCACCGGCCTACTCGAAAAAGGCATGGAAGAGAGCGCGCAGGCGGCGATGAGCTACATCCGTTCGCGCAGCACGGCTCTCAAGCTGGAGTCCGATTTTTACCAAAAAGTCGACGTGCACGTGCACTTTCCGGACTTCGTCCGCAAAGACGGGCCGAGCGCGGGCGTCACCATGGCTACCAGCATTGCCAGCGCGCTGACCCGTGTCCCGGTGCGAAATGAGGTCGCGATGACGGGCGAAATCACGCTGCGCGGCCGCGTCATGCCGATTGGCGGGCTCAAGGAGAAGATCCTCGCCGCTCACCGCAACGGCATCACCACCGTGCTCGTCCCCAAAGAGAATCGCAAAGATTTGCGCGAGATCCCGCGCCGCGTGCTGAAGAGCCTGCGCGTCGTGTTGGTCGAGCACATGGATGACGTGCTCCGCGAAGCGATGACCTTCCCCGACGCGGACACCATGTTCGGACCGCGCCGCAACTTGATCGAGTATCGCAACGGCGAGCTGATCGAGGAAGACGGCCCGGAATCGAACACGCCGCCGCGCGTCGCCCCGCCGGGTGATGCCCCGGGCGAGCAACCCGGCTTGAGCTGAGTCCGCGGGCCGTGTTCGGCCGAGTTCCAGCGTCTGCGTGACCCGCACATTTTGAATTGCGCGGGTTGCAGCAGTTGCGCGGCCGGGCGCGGATCGTTGTCGCGGCGCCGTGCACGCGCGTCTTGCCGTCGACGCGCCACAAGGACGCCGAAGGCTGGGCCGCCCCGCGGCGTAGCGCGTGACCATCAAGCAAAAGAAGCCGCGGCTCGCTGCGCGTTGGGCGCAACCGACGCGGCTCCGAAGTGTGGCTGATTCAGCGTGCCGCGCGAGTGATCAAAAAGTGTCGCCGTCGAAGCCCCAGAGGTGCGCTTTCGCCTCGCTGAACTCGAGATAGATGCGATTCGACGGCACGCCGAGCGCGCTCGAAAGCAGCACGCTGAGCTCGCGGCTCAGGCGAGCGGTCAACTCTGGGCTGAAGATGCCGATGTTTTTCACTTCGGCGTACGCGCTGGGCGTCTCGGACCCAGCAAAGGTCATTGCGGTTTGGGGCACGAGGCAGGTCATCACGTAAGCCTCCGGCTTGCCGAGCTCGCGCGACAACAGCCGCGACGCAGCCTGCAGGAGCTCGGTCCGACGAGCTGTAGGGATGGGCTCTGCGGAGGTGAAGATTTTGAGTAGGGGCATCGCAAATGCGCTGCTCGCTCAGGTTGGTTTCTTGCCGACCAAGTAGGCCGAGATGAAAGCAAAGGTGCCAGCGGAGTAAAACGAAACCAGCCACGCGCGGTGGCTGATGGGGTGTACTCGTTGCAGGATCGTGAGGGCCAGGGTCAGCACCAGCGCGACGACCATGAACGTCACAAATCCTCGCATGCCGGGCGGCATCGCTCCACGCTGATCCATCGCCGAACTCTACCTGCGGAACGCGCCGACTTCGACCGTCAGCAGCGCCGCAGCGGCTTTCGCGTCCAATCTCGGGCCTCGCGAGGCATCGCTGGGCGCATTCGCCACACGATCGATGATTTCGCTGACGACCCTCGGGTCCAGTCGCGAAAATCGCGGGTCCAGGTAGACGAGAGCGGCGATCAGTTGAGCGGTGTGAAGCGCGTGTGGCTCGGTGGTTGAGGGCCGAGCCAGGTCCGGTTCGGACCAGCGCTCGGCGGCCCAATCTATGGCGTCGACCACGGCGAGCTGTTTGTCGTGGTCGTTCGCCGGATCGTCGGACTCCGCTCGGGTCAGTGCCGCTCGCGCCTTCCGTGCCTGGAGCAGGCGGTTCAGAGCGCGCTTTCGTTTCGTGAGCAACATTTTGTCCGGCGAGCTTCCCGCTTACGACAGCACGGGTGAGCGCGAAAGACATGCTGAAAGTGTCGAAAGGCCGCGCGATCGGTCCGCTAGTCGGTTGAGACCAAGTGGTCGGTGTGGCCAATCATCCCGCTCGCAATTCGACTCGCCTCGAAAAGTAGCGCCGACGCGGTAGCGGTCCGCGACGTGGCGCGATCGCGTCCGTAGTCGGCCCTGATACGCGCTCGAATTCGCGCGGGGTTCTTCGAGAAACACTCGGCGCGTGTCGCCGCGAAGCGCTTCACAAATAACCCTTAGGTATGATACTCCTGCCGCCGGTGCCCCGCTGGCGTCAAACCCCCCGCGACGTAGGCGGGGCGCCACTTCAGTGCAGCCCGTTTTAGAAACCCTGTGGGCCCGCGGACGCGGCGCGCGCAAAGGTTGGAGGAGAAGCGAGCCGGAGGATCGGCGGCCCGAGATCGGGACTCACGCTGGCGCGCTCACCGGCGGCGCGCGTTGCTCGAGCGGTCGCTGTGGCCCTATGAGCGCGAGCTGCCCGCGCACGTGCATCCGCACCGTCGACATCCCTGCACCGAAGTGCGCCCGTGCGCGACACGCACTCCAGACATCGCTCACCCAGGGCGCGAAAGCGTGAGCGTGTTCTGCGACTTCGTCAAACGAAAACACCGTGATTTCCCAGGCCGGCGTCGAAAGATCATCGTCCCGGCACGCTCGATCGGAGGGGCTTGCTCGACTTTCGTCGTGCTTGATTGGGCGGGTGCAGCCGGCGGCCACGTGGCTTGCTATGCTCCGATACGCTGAGGAGCTGCGCCGACGCAGCCGAGGGAAGCAATGACCATGAAGCGAGAAATTCGGGAACTAACGAGACGAGGCGCGCTCGCGGCGCTCGGCTCGTGGCGCGCGCTCGGCTGCGAGTACGCGTCGATCATCAACGGCGTGCCGAGGCCCTGGGATCCCAAGGCGCCCGAGCTCATCGAGCTGGAGGCCCGTCAGCGCGGCGTGCAGCTCTTGTCACTAACCAACGATGAGCACGTAAAAAGCATTCTGGCGGCGCTCGTCGAATATGTGGAACGCTCGTTGACCGTCTCACAAGCTGCCGCGGACATGCGCAAGATGGGGACCGTGCTCGCGCCAGGTGGCAGCGCCTGAGAGACTCGGTGCACCGGGAGGCTCGTGCTCTGCCTACGCGCGCTGAGCACGCCCCGCGTGTCGAAGAGTCCAAGACACACGGCGATCTGCGCGCGGCAAAGGAACCTTGAATTTCTCGATCTTCTGGCCCTTGGCGCTTTTGAGAAATTCGAGGTCCGTCGAAATGGGAAGCGGCGCTCTCGACTGGAGCTCTGCGTGCGCGCGGCGTACTCGCTCGGCCGTGTTGGCGGGCGCAACGCGGCTCGGTGCCCCGCGGTCGCCGCGTGGCGCCGAGGTGCGCCGTGCCAAGCGTGTATCATCGATTCATCGCGAAGCGGTGCTTTGCGGCAATTGATAGCGTGATGAGTGGACGCGATCTGCCGTACGAGCGGAGGAGACTCGCTGCGCGATCGAGCACAGCAATGCTCGATTTAGATAAAATCGATACATGCGTGATTTATTTCTTGACGAAGTGAGCAGGATGCTTCAAGTTGTGGGGGTCATGTTGCGCATTGCTCTACAACCTGTCGTCACCCCGGTGACGTCGCTGACGGAGAGTCGCGGAAGCGATCGCTCGCAGCTCTGTGCGCATTTCCCCATGAATGTGCGAGGTTACGAGACATAAGGGGCGCGTTTTTAACTGATTTTTCAGTGAAAGCCGCCCGGTTCCCCGAGGCGGCTTTTTTCGTTTCTGGGCTCGGGGTTCGTCCTCGGAAGGCGACTGGCGCTGTAAACGCCGGGCTTCGGCTAGACCGTTCGACTCGGTACGGGCTCACTCCTGATTCTAGAGGTGTATTTGACGATGACTGAACTCATTAAACGTTCGACTCGCTAATAACGAGTCTGTGGCGTAACGGCAGCGTGCCAGGTTTTTACCCTGTGCGGTGAGAGTTCGATTCTCTCCGGACTCACTGTCTGTGTTGTGTTCTTTGGGGCGACGCTAGACGTGTATTTGCGCTTGTAGCTCATTGGTCGAGCAACGGGTTCTTAACCCGCCGGATAGGGTTCGATTCCCTACGAGCGCACCGAAGGCGGACGTGTGCCTTCTGCTCTCTGACAATTCGAAACGGCGTGACGGTGCGCACTCGTGCGCGCGGCGGTCTCCCGTGTACGGCGGTCGCGGATCCCATTTCCCGGGGTTCGCGACCCATCTCGTAGGGCTTGTGTGTTGGTACACTGAGCGCACTGTTAATGCGCTTTCCGTGGGTTCGATTCCTACCCCTACGGCCCTGCCGATCAAGTGATCGTGGTGATCGCTCCGGTTTCGTACTCCGGCTAGTTGGGTTCGACTCCCAAGATCGGCTCTGCGCCGCTCGCCTCCGAATGGCCCACGAAAATTGTCGTGCTTCCAACGCTCGAAGTCCGACGATTTGGAAAGCCGATCGCAGTCGCAACACTGCGCTCGCAGGCCGACGCCGGCGTGGCGGCAAGCACGAGCCCTCGACAGCTGACCTGGTGATAGCGCCGCGCTGAAGACGCGGAGAGGTGCGTTCGATCCGCACTCGAGGGACGAAACGACAGGGGGATGGTCCAAGGTGGGCCGCCGGTTTTGGATACCGGTATGGGTGAGTTCGATTCTCACTCCCCTGACCGTGGCGTGAGGGAGCAAGTTGAACCCGGCCGACTGTGAATCGGTCTCCGACGGGAGCATTACCCGTACGTCACCCAACACCGCTTCCCACTGGAAGCGCGCTTCTGCTGCGTGATGCGACTGGTGTCGCAGCTCCTCTGTCTAAGGAGTGAGACGAGTTCGATCCTCGTACGCGGCGCCACACGGTGCGGGCCATGGCGGCCGAGCGGATTGTCAAATCCGCAGGACAGCGTTCGATTCGCTGGCACCGTGCCGGGCGAACCGCGAGCTCGTCTCGCGGGGTAGCCCGACGAACGGGGAAGTAGCTCAACGGGAGACGCCGGTTTGCACCCGGCCGATGAGGGTGACCTGCGGTCCTCGCCCGCTTCGCGGGCTGCGGTCCTCGGGACCTTTTGTAGTCACGTGCTGATTCTTGGAGCGACGTCTGCCACGCGAGGCACGGTTTTGCGAAGGCGGTTTCAACTCCCTTCTTTTCCACCAACATGCCGGTTCGTCTTTGGAAGCATCACCCTTTGGTATGGGGTGCGAGCGGGTTCGATTCCCGCGACCGGCTCCGGCAATCCCGAAAGCGCTGCCGCGGCGGCGTGAGTAGGGACGGCCACTCTCGTTACTGAGCCGCGCGGCGGGGCGCGGCAACTGCGGGTATTTCTCTAGGTGAGAAGCCGGCCTTCCAAGCCGTGCCAGCCGAGTTCGAATCTCGGTGCCCGCTCCAACGTTTGCGAACGAGGCCGATTGGTAAGGCGAAAATCTGCCAAGTTTTTCGATGCGGGTTCGATTCCCGCCGTTCGCTCCGTGATGACGTGCAGCACTGGTGTGCGCTTCGGTCTGCAAAACTGAAATGGCTCGGCTCGATCCCGAGGCACGTCTCCAAACGCTCCCGCTGCGGGATGCAGCGCGCGGTCTTCTAAACCACGGCGGTCAGGCTCGACTCCTGACGGGAGCACTCGCTCTGCGTGCTCGTCCGCGAGCTGGCGGCGCGCTTCTCGGCGCATTCTTCTAACGGTAGGAAGCGGGCTTTTCACGCCTGAAACACGGGTTCGATTCCCGTATGCGTCACCATCGACCGCGCGGCATTCCCAGGCGAAAGACGCTGGTGCGCGAGCCTGCCGCCTTGCGCGCGCTTGCCCGGGTCGCTCGGGTCGTGAGCACGTCTCGAATTGCCCACGCCCAAATCCCCAAAAGCACGAGCCGCCTCACTCGTGGTCATTGGTTTTGATGGTCACGCGCTACGTGCGTTCGCGGCGCAGCCTTCGGCGTCGCGTCGCGCCTTCGAGATCTCCACTGTCCCCACTCGCGGATCGAGTGGCCTCGCTACGAACGAAGCTTGGAAGGTTCGACTCCTTCTGGGGACTCCATTGCTCTCGCTCGCGGAACGAGCGCTGCGCCTCCGAAGCGCGGCTTTGCTGTTCGACTCAGCACGAGAGCGCTGCGGGGTAGGGGAGTGGCTGTCCCTGCGTGGCTCATACCCACGAGATCACTGGTTCGAATCCAGTTCCCGCAACGGTGACAACGCTAGGCGCGACGCGGCTTTCATAAGGCCGGCGGCCGTGGTTCGAGTCCACGTGTCACCACTCCGGGATCGTCTAACGGTAGGACGTCAAGCTTTGGCCTTGAAAATGCGCGTTCGAATCGCGCTCGCGGAACCATTTCTCTTCGGCGATCAGACTCAAGGTGGGTCACTCCGTTCGGAACGGAGGCATTGGGCTGGTTCGATTCCAGCATCGCCGACCACGCCTCGCTAGTCCTCTGGGAGGGCAACGCTCTTACAAGGCGACACAGCACGGTTCGATTCCGTGGCGAGGTACCATGCGCGCGTAGCCCAACGGCAGAGGCCGCGGCTTTAAACCCCGTTCAGTCTCGGTTCGAATCCGAGCGCGCGCACGCCCGCCGGGTCCCAGTGGACAGAGGCTCCTTATACGGCCTTCGGCAGCGCGCGACACGCTGACGGCGGACTCGGGTCCGCGTGTTCGAGCCAATGCGCTCGGCGCGCGCAAATCACGCATCACGACGGGCTGGTCGGCCCTGGGCTCTCTGATACGGAGCCTGCGCTGAGTTCGATTCTCAGGTGATGCACCCTTTGGCAGGATGAGCCAGCAAGCGAAGGCACCAGCGGGACAAGCTGGACGCGCTGGGAGCGTTACCCAGATCCTGCACTGTTCGATGTGCCGAGCCACGTGCTCGGCACAGACCGCGCACGTGTCGTAATAGCAACCGAGCTCGTCTCAGAAACGAGTGGGCGACTGCCCGTGCTGGTGCAAGTCCAGCCGTGCGCACCAAGGCGCTGTCCCCGTGGGGCGACGTCCAAGGGCTCTTCGGGAGCCTCGTGAGTAAATCCCGGAACCAAGCCGTCATGCTGGAATGGCATACAGAGCGCGCTGAGAATGCGTGCCCGCAAGGGCGTCCGAGTTCGAGTCTCGGTGACGGCACTCGGCTCGTCTGGTGAAACGGAAAACACGACCGGCTCAAACCCGGCTGCCGAAATGGCTTGCGAGTTCGACTCTCGCGGCGAGCACGAATCGAAATGAGGAACGCCCATGCACACCCGCACTCTGCTGCTCTCTCCCTGGTACGTGCCGGTAAAGGTCCTGCGCTGGCAGGACGCCGTCAAAATGCGCTACGAGGGCACGATCGACGTGCTCGTCGAATACGACGACGAGATCGCGTCGCCGTCGGTCACCTGGAAAATGCCGGCGGTGATCCGCCTTCGTCGCATGCCGCGCGCGCAGCAACGCGGGCTGCGCTTCTCGCGGGCGAACGTGTATCAACGCGACGGCTACCGCTGCCAGTACTGTGGTCACAAATTCCCGCTGAACGCGCTGTCGTACGATCACGTCGTGCCGCGTGCGGCAGGCGGCACCACCAGCTGGACGAACATCGTCACCGCGTGCAAGGCCTGCAATTCGCGCAAAGCCAACCACAGCTGTGACGACGCGGGCATGTGGCCGCTGACGACCCCGCGCGTGCCCCGCTCTTTGCCGATGCAGACTCCGGTGATCGATCCGAGGACTGCGCCGGAAGAGTGGCTCGGTTTCGTGCGCGATTTGGCGTGAAAAACAGGAGAGTGAACCCGTCAGGGACGGGCGCCCGTTGGAAGCGGGATGAGGCCTAGGCCAGCGTTTCGAGTACGCCGCTCTCCGCCGAGGGTACCGAGCATGGCGCTCGACCGGCCTTGAACACCGGCGGCATCTACGGATGGCGGTTCGATTCCGCGACCCTCGGCCAAGGAAGACAAACCCGCAAGGCGCGGGGCCTCCCTCGAAAGGAGTGCGCACCCCGGTGTGAGATTCGACTTCTCTGTCTTCCGCTCTGGAAAGTGAAGCGCGCGCGGGCGCGCCGCCGGTTGCTAACCGGTCCGGCACTCCGGTGTGAGGTTCGACTCCTCCGCTTTCCGCTCTGGATCTCACTGGCAGCACGCGCCGATGGTTTGTTTTGATGGTCACGCGCTACGGCACACGGCGGCGCAGCCTTCGGCGTCCCATTTCAAAAGCAGCGCTTCTGCAGCCTCGTGGGCTATTTTTGTAGGCGGGACAGGGCTTGAACCTGCGACATCCGGCGTGTAAAGCCAGCACTCTACCAACTGAGTTACCCGCCTGTGGGCCAATTTTGGCTCCAGTATCTTCAATCGTCAAACCAATCGTCTGAGCGTCGGACAAATGAGCGTCCGGCGTGCGGCTTCCTTTCGTGGGGTTCGGGTTCGGGTCGTCATCTGGAACGGTCTCACCCGTGGTCGTAAACGAAGGGTGCACGAGCAGCAAGGGCGATTTGGGGAGCGCACCGTCGGGCAGCTGCAGAGCCGTCCCAGACGACCTCAGGTAGCGGTTGTAGGCCGCCTCCGTGTCGTGGCTCGAGAGTTTCTTCGAGGCGGTGGAGTCCAGGCCGGAGCCCGCCACGGCCTGACAGTACGCCCGCCTCCACGAGTGAAAATCCACGGGCAGGTAGCGATCGGTTCCTTGGAGGAGTTCGATCTGTCGACGGCTCCAAGTCGCGGTCGGGTCCAGCTCGAAGCGCTGCTTGTCCACCACCCAAACTTCGAGGCCGAACGCTCTTGCGAGATCCCTTCGAAGAGCCTGAGCCAGGCTCGTCTTGTTTCGTTCCTTGCCGGCGTCTTCGCCCTTTACTTGGGGAAACAGGTAGCCCTTCTCGGGCTTGCCTGCCTTGGTCCACCACATTTTTAGAATGGGTTGGAGTAGCGGGGGCACAGCGAGTTTTTGAACGGCTGCCTTCTTGGAGCGGACAAGCCAGCCCGCTACAAATTCGTCATCCTGCATTTCGAAGTCAGTCCACTTCAAACGAAGGAGCTCAGAGGTACGAGCACCTCCGAATAGCCGAGCGACACAGCAGAGGGTTTGCCTCTCAAGCACGCCGGCATCGTACTTCTCGTTTTCGTGGCGGAACTCCAAGTAGATCGAAAGTTCTTCGTCACTCAGAACGGCCCGCTCCCGAAGATCCACATGGCAATCTTCGGGTACCTTTCCACCGGCCGCCACATCGCCTTGGGCCAAAGGGATCCAGCCTTCGTGGGCAAACGCCTTGAACAACATGCTGAGGTCCCACTTCAAGTGGGTGACTGTGCCCTTACCCTTGCCGTCGTCCCGGCAGGCTTCCAGGACCCGGGTGATTTGAGCAGGGACTGTGATGTCCTTGATCGCGGTGTTCTCGAGCAAGGGGTACGCCCAACGCTCGACCCTCGCTCGTTGGTTCGCAACGTCCGAGGTCCGCTTCATCTGGAAGATCTGTTCTGCGCATTCTCCGAAGAGTCGATGCTTCACGATGGCCTTGACCTCCTCCTTCGGAAGGTGGCCTTCGGCCTGGAGCTTCTTGAACAGTTCGGCCCTCCTCAATGAAGCCAAGCGCCTGTCATGGGTGTGCAGGTTGTGGGGATCCCGCTTCGTCTTGGGTTTGCCGTTCTCATCTAAGACGGGGTTCCCGTCCTTGTCCTTCACGTCGATCGTGAACTTGACCCAAAGCTCACCTTTGGGTCCGGCGTAGATCGTCCCTGTGCGTTCACGAGCCATTTGCTACAGCTCCGTTGGGCTTGGCCTTCTTGCCGAGCGAAGAGAATCTGCGGGGCGTGCTGGCGTCCTTGGCGAGATGCCCCGATGAGACCAAGGAGTGCATGACGGCTTCGATTGACTTGGGGGACGCATCGTTCAGGAGCGTCTGCACCTCCCTGATCGTCATGGCCCCACCGACATCGATCGCGAGTAGAACGGATTCCTTGATGCTCGGGGTCTTCGTGGTCTTCGGTGCCTTGGCGCCCTTCAGAGAAGGTTTGGCGGGCTGGAGTCCCAACGCCTCGTCGATGTTAGCGATGCGAGCAACGAGGCTCTCACGCTCGGTCTGGAGGGCAAGGCGTGCTGCCTGGAGTTGCTGGATTAGGGTCGCTTCGGGTTTCTCACTTGCCATTGAAGACCTCGTTGTATTTCTCTTCGATTAACGTGCCGATGAGAGCGGTCCGTCCTCGGTTCGAGCTCGCACTGAGAAGCGACAGCTTCCGCAAAATCTCCTGTCCCATCCGTAGGGTGAGCCGACCAAAGCCCCGGGCAGCGTAATCGGCGTCGGTCCAGATGCGGGGTGTGGTGCGGGCCATCAGTTCACCTGATTGTCGCGCTCGATGGCGATCCTGATCTCGTTGTCGCTCAGGTATTCGTTCGCAATCCTGGGGAGGGCGGCCACCATTTGTGCAGCGTTGGCTTCGCCACTCATGGCCGCATAGGTCCGTCGAGAAATCTCGATGAGGGCAGCTCCAGCAATGCCCAGGGCGGTGTTGACATCCTGACCAATGGAGCCACCAGGCGCTTGCTGGTTCGCTGCCTCGAGTGCAGCGAGCACGATGGGGGTAACTGAGATGAGGGCATCTTCAAGGGGCATGGATCGATCTCCTTCAGGCCGGGCGAAATTGCCCGACTCGACGTCTATACACCGACAGACGCCTAACAAACAGATTAGCGATTGCGATTTTTGAAAATAAATTCTGGTCGCTCGGGGGCTCACTACCCCTAGCAAAGCAGCGAGATCCGTTGTCCATGGAACCTTACGGTTCCATTTTCTAGTGGGAACCCAAGGGTTCCATTTGACCCAGACCTCGAAGGCCGCCGTACACGGGACCCCCACGGCCCCCCTGAAACCCCGGAGAATGTTTGCCGAGCTCGGTCCGCAACATCTCTGGGGCTTCAATGCATTTTGCTCGGGAATTTTGGTGGTCGCGCCGGTCGAATTTACAAGTGTTAGGGACCAACCCTAAGTTTCGGCCATGAGCAAAGTTGACCAGTTGATTCAGGAATTTGTTGTGTCTCTCCGGCAGGCGATTGCCCAAGAAGCAGCCGCCGCATTTGCAACTGTGGCTTCTGGGGGTGGGGGACAGCCCGACCCGCTCAATGTTCCGGTTCGGGCCAAACCCGGTCCGAAACCCAAGCCGGCAAAGAAGGCCAAGTGGGCCAAGAGGACGCCGGAAGAAATAGAAGCGCTCAAGAAGGACATCATCAAGGCCGTGCTGAAAGAGCCCGGGCTTCGTAGCGAACAACTTGCAGCCGTCCTCAACACGACCACGAAAGATCTGGCGATGCCGATCGGTGCTCTCGTGGCGTCCGGCACCCTCAAGACCAAGGGTCAACGTCGAGGTACGAGCTACCACCCTGGACGGCGCTGAATGGCCACCAAGAAGAAGGTGACCAAGAAGAAGGTGAAGGCTAAGCCCTACGTTTCAAAGAAGGCATCGCCCTCAATTACTAGGCGGCGAACACGCGCGGACTATGGGCAGAAGGGCTGATGACCACCAAGAAGGTCGTCCCACCGGAAGTGGACGTCGAGCCGGAGTCCGATCCGGAACTGCTGCGGGTTCTTGAAAATTACATTGTGCTGGATGAGGCCAAGACCGCGGCTGACAACATTCTGATCAGGCAGATATTCACGGATGCTGGCAGCCGATGTCAGTGCACTTCTAGGGGCTGCCATCACTCTGAGGACGGGCGTTGCCCACAGATTTTGGAGTGGTCTGATCGAGGGAAGGCGAACGGCAGCGGGTATTGCTTCTGGGAAGCTCTGCCTTTGGAAAGCGGCAACTTCGAAATTGTTTGCGTGCCGTGTCAGTACGCCAGAAGCCCACGCAAGGAACTTTGAGGTTCCACAATGGCCACCCCCAAGAAGCCCACGCCGAACGTCCTCAAGCTCTCCGGTCAACAGCTGACGCTGCGAGACATGGTCGAGGGCTACGCTGGTCTCGATCGTGCTGAGCTTCGAGCCAATGGTGAGGGCACTTTGGAGGCGCAGGTGGGTTACCGGATCGGAGTCTCTCGAGAGATGCTCATGAAATGGTACCGGGCCACCGATATCCAGGTGAGCTCGCTCCATAAGATCGTCTCGGGTCTCCAGGGAGGTCAGCTCAAGCTGCTCGTCCAATTCCCCGAGGACGGGGACGAGTGGCACGAGCTCACCCAATTTGGTCCGCCGGCTCCAAAAAGGGGGCGACCTAGATCTAAGAAACCGAAGGGGAAGGGACCATGAAAGAGTTAGTCAAGGCGGTCTTCGACGTTCACAAGCTGCCGTTCAAGATCGTCCTGTGGCTCGCCATCGTCTCAGGCGGAGCGTTGTTTTTACCCGCGGGCTTACAAGCTAAATTTCATCTCGAGAAACTGCTGACCAGCTGGGGTTGGTGCGTTGGACTCATGTTCCTGGCGTCCGCCGCTCTCGTCGTGATCAATAGCATCGGCTGGGCTATCGGCGGCATGCAGCGTCGAATGAAGCGCGGGCTATGGTTGCAATCATTGCCAAAGCTGATCGAGCACCTCGACAACTCCGAAAAAGCTGTACTTCGGGAGTTCGAAATTCAGGCGAAGCACGTCATCGAGCTGCCAATCGACAATCCAACCGTCGTTGGTCTAACAGACAAAGGCATCATCGAGAGGCTCAGCAACGTTGGCCTTGAGATCTCGGCCGGCCGGTTCTTTCCGTGTAGAATCGAACATCATGCGCAGCTGATGCTCAACCATGAAATTCTTGGATTTCCGAGAGAACCCACCGAGGCTGACCGCGAGCGCATCGTGCGCCTTCGACCCGTGTTTGCGAGGGAGCTGCACCGGCACAACGAAATATACGGCCGCGATGGCTGAGCTTAGAACGGGTTTGCCGATTCGCTCTCGTTGATCAGCGCTGTAATTGATCCAAGAGTCTCAAGGTATGGCTCGCTCGGCGGGAAGCTGTGGGTGAGCCATTCATCCAAATGTGTGCGGAGAGCGATCTCGTAGCGTCCCCCATGATCAC
>Ga0207667_10003908_pt1 | contig 18331 bp, 13 predicted proteins | sample KBSCornC52_FD_184301 | JGI IMG/M metagenome (GOLD analysis project Ga0207667, IMG submission 184301) | Corn rhizosphere microbial communities from Kellogg Biological Station, Michigan, USA - KBS Corn C5-2 (SPAdes) (version 2) | ecosystem: Host-associated > Plants > Roots > Rhizosphere > Soil ...
AGAATCAAAAAAAGGATGCTCATCGTCTTTATTCCTGGCCTCGAAAGGTCTTCGCGCGCAGCGCGAGCGTGACCACGGTGATCGAGCTGAGCGGCATCAACACTGCAGCCACGAGCGGGCTCAGTCTGCCGCTGATTGCGAGCCCTATGCCGACCAGATTGTAAACCAGCGACAGCGCGATACCGAGTCGAATCGCGCGCACGGCCCGGCGTGCGCCCTCGGCGGCGCGCGCCACCGCGCCGAGTCCGGGGCGGGTGGTAAATACGTCTGCGGCCGCCAAGCAGACTTCGGCACCGCCGTGCACCGCAATGCCCACGTTGGCCGCGGACATCGCGGCGGCATCGTTGACCCCGTCGCCGACCATGAACACGCGCTCACCTGCGCGGCGCAGCTCTTGGACCCGGGCGAGCTTGTCCTCGGGGCTCACGCCGCCCACCGCGCGCACGAACGGCAACGCGAGCTGTTCGGCAATGCCCTGCACCACGTTTGGATGATCGCCGGACAGAACCTCGAGCGTGAAACCGAAGGCCTGCAGCTTGGCGAGACTTTGCCGGGCGTCCGCGCGCACCGTATCGGCGAACGCGGCCACCGCGCGTACCTGCCGATCGACCGCGACGAGGATCGGCGTTTGAGCGCGCGAGGCGTGCGCGTCGACCAGTGTCTGCGCCCAATCCGGCACAGGGACGTTGAGGCCTGCCACCGCGGCTGCCGAACCGACCAGGACCTCTTGACCAGCGACGTCTGCAGACAAGCCGCCCGTGAGCTCGCGGATCCGGCTACAGGGCAGCTCGTTGGCTGGAAATGCGCGCTGGACTGCTCGACCGATCGGGTGATTCGAATGCTCCTCGGCGCTGCGCAGCACAGCCTGAACCGACCGGTCGCCTTGCCAAGCCACGAGCTCGAGTCGGCCTTCGGTCAAGGTTCCGGTCTTGTCGAAGATGAAGCGGCCGGGCCGCGCCAGCTCCTCGATGAATTCGCCGCCCTTGAACAGGATCCCCGCCTGCGCGGCTTGGCGCAGCGCGGCGCTGACGGCCAGCGGCGTCGCCATGCCGAGGGCACAAGGACAGGTCACGACGAGCAACGCAACCGTGTGGTCGAGCGCATGGCTCGGATCGATCCGCAGCCAGAGCAGAAAGGTGAGCGCAGCCACGCCCAGGATGGCCAAGACGAAGTACCCGGCAACGCGGTCGGCGAGACGGACGACCGGCGCGCGTTCGCGCTGCGTCGTTTCGACCGCGTGCATCAAGCGTCCGAGCCGAGTATCCGCGCCCGCGCTCTCGACACGCACCCGCAAGACGGCCGTCGCATTGACGGTACCGGTGTGCACTCGGTCGCCGATCGTGACTTCTTCGGGGCGAGATTCACCCGTGAGCAAAGAAGTGTCGATCGCCGAACTACCGGCGATCACCCGGCCGTCGACCGGAATGCGCTCGCCCGCCCGAATTTCGACGACCGAGCCGAGGGGCGCGTTTGCTGCGAGCACCTCGCGCGTACCCTGGTCGACGACGAGACGGGCGGTCGCCGGCGCGAGCGCGCTCAACAGCTCGCTCGCGCGCGCCGATCTCCGGTGGTGCGTGCGTTGCAAGTAGCGACCGATGAGCAGCAAGAAAATCAGCGTGCACAGCGAGTCGAAATAGACGTCGCCGGTCATGCGCACCGTGTTCAGTACGCTCCCGAAATAGCCCGCCAGAATGCCGATACTGACCGGCAGATCCATGTGTGGCGAGCGCGTGCGCAGGGCCGCGAGGCCACCGCGAAAGAACACCGAGCCGGCGCCGAACACGGTGGGCGTCGTGATCAGCAGGCTGCCCCAGCGAAACAAGGACACGTACTCCGGGGTCATCCCGCCGAAGGCACCGCTGTACAGCGCGAGCGCCATCAGCATCACATTGCCGGCAGCGGCGCCCGCGAGCCCCACGCGCAAGAGCAAGGCCCGGTCTGCGCGCCGTTGTTCTTCGACGAGGCGCGGCGAGCCCGTGGCGTGAGGTCGATAGCCGAGCGAATCGAGCGCACGCGCCACGTCGCTGAGCGAGGCCGCGTTCCGATCCCAAGTGACGCGCAGCACCGAACGGCTCAAATCGAAGCGCGCTTCGGCTACCGCAGGCAGAACGCGCGACAAGCGTTCAACCAACCAGACACAAGCCGAGCAGTGAATTCCCTCCAGCACCAGCTCCACCGTCGACAGCCCGGAAGCGAGCAAGCGGCAGTGATCGGCCAGGAATTTCGCATCGTCGAGCTCTTCGAAGCGGCGCTGACTGGGGTTCGGCGCGCGCCGCCGCTCCGCTTCCGGTCGCTCTTTCTGGTAGTAGCCTTGGAGGCCCGAAGCGTTCAAGATCGCATACACGGAGGCGCAACCGTCGCAGCAGAATTGGGCTTTGGCGTCCGCATCCCAGCGTGCCGCAGGCACGGGCAGGCCGCAGTGGGAGCAGTCGACCTCCGCTCGTTCCGGAGCGACGGCGCGGAGAGAGGCGCGGGCCATGCTCAATGCCGCTTTCGATGGCATGGGCAGTCCGCTGGCGTCGGCACCGGCCCCGAACTCGCCCGGGCCGACTCCGGGAACACCCCGGCAAACGCCGCGAGCCGCGTGCGCGTCACGATCGTGCCGAGACCGATGCAAAAAATTAGCGTGGCGCTCAGCACCGGAACGTGTCGGCGCACGCGAGCGAGCGCGCTACCGAAGAAGAAACCGACGCCGAGCAACATCGGCACATTGCCTACCCATAACGCGAGCAGGATGAGCGCGCCGTCGAGCGGGCGCGCGGTGCCTGCGGCCGTGAGCACGAACGCATAGAGCCAGCCGCAGGGCAGCAATGCCGTGGCCAATCCGAGCGCGGTCGAGCGCCAGAGGGAAGGCGCTTGACGCAGTGAAGCAAGGAAGCGAGTGACGGCGGGCGGCAGCACCGCGCGCAGCCGCAGCCAGCGAATGCCCTGGGTCTCGAGCAGCGCGCCGAGGCCCCAAACCAGCAATAAAAAGCCGGCTATCCCGGCAGCGGCTCGCCCGATGCCTGCCGCTGCGCCGGCCAAATCCAGCGCGCGACCGGCGAGCCCAGCCAGCGCTCCGAGCGTCAGGTACGAAAGCAGGCGACCGCCTTGATAGCCGAGCTGCAGCAGGAAGCGTCGGCCGGGCGCGGCATTCGGATTGCTCGCGATCGCGGCAAACGGGCCGCACATCGCCGCGCAGTGCACGCTGCCCAAAACGCTAGCACCGACGATTGGCAGGAGCAGCTCGGGTCTCACGCAGCGCCTCGCACGAGATCGCGCCGCACAGTCGTGGTGAAGCGCTCGCTGCCGCTCTGCACGACCAAACGGAATTCCCACAAGCCGACGTGCCGTGCCGTGAGCGTCACGGCATATACACCGGGCGCGCGTTCTTCGAGCGTGAGCGCATTGATCTCGCCCGAAAAGGCGTTGGCGAAAGCGTCCGCGTGCACGGTCGCGCCGGACACCGGATTGCCGTTTGCGTCAGTCAACGTGAAGAACAGCGCCGCCTGATTCGCGGCATCGAGCACGACGCGAGGCTCGGCTGCCACGTGGTAGCCGAGCCGCCTATTTTCGCCGGCCTGCGCTTGGGTCTGATCCCAATGTAGGGCTTTTTTGTAGTAGTCGGGCTCGAGCGCAAAGTTCGGGTCGTGCATGGCGATCAGGGCGAGCGAGCCCACGCCGAGTGTGGAAGCGAGCAAGAGCGCGACCGGCATCAGCGCCCAACGAGAGTTTCCGGTACTAGTAACGGGCGCGACGGTCATGGTTTCTTTCCTTCCGGTCCCAAAAGCTCGTAACGCACGTCACTGCTGAAGCCGTGTCCGTCGGAGATGCGGAACAGCGCGTGGCGCTCGCCGCCCACGAAGGACTGCACCGAGAGCGAGACGAACACGCTGGTAGCGCGCTGCTCACCCGCCGCGACGACGAGCGGGTTCTCGGGCGCGATCAGCTGTGCTTCGCTGGGTTGCACGAGCTCGATGCGGTAGCTTTGCGCCGCGTCCGAGCGGTTTTGAACCTTGACTCGAATCTGGTTCACGGCCCTGCCGCCGGTCTCCGTGAACGGCGCACCAATGCCGCGGAGCAGCGTCACGTCGGCCTGGGGCTTCCGCCCGACGAGCGCGAGAGCAGTAAACAAGGCCAGAAGCAGCGCGGAATAGATGGCAACACGCGGTCGGAAGAACTTGTTGGGCTTGCCCGTGCGCAAGGATTCTTGCGAAGCGTAGCGGATCAAGCCACTAGGTTTGGCGATCTTGCCCATGATCGTGTCGCAGGCATCGATGCACTGGCCGCAAGCAATGCAATCGAGCTGTAGACCATTGCGAATGTCGATCCCGGTCGGGCACGAGACGACGCACGCGCTGCAATCGATACAATCGCCGTTACCCGGCCGCGGTTTGCCCTTGCTGCGCGGCTCGCCGCGCTTCTCATCATAGCCGATGATCAGCGAACGCTGATCGAGCAGCACCGATTGCAGGCGCGCGTACGGGCAGATGATGGTGCACATCTGCTCGCGAAAGTAGGCAAAGTCGAAAAACACGAGCCCGGCGGTCACGGCCATGACCAAAAAGCCGCCCGGGTGCTCGGCGGGCGCCGCGGTCATCCAATGGCCGAGCACGCGTACGCCCACGAAATATGACAAGAACACGTTGCCGAGCACGGCCGAGAGCAGCAAAAATACGGCGTTTTTGCCGACGCGGCGCCAGGTGATGCCGTTCTTGTCGATGCGCAGCTGATCCTCGCGCTTGCCCTCGAACAAGCGCTCGATCGGGCGAAACAAGAACTCCATGTACACGGTCTGCGGACAGCCCCACCCGCACCAAGCGCGACCGACGAGCGCGGTGGTCCAAATCACCGTGCCGAAGATGCTCAGCATGAGCAGCATCAAGAGCACGCCGTCGGTCGCCAGGAACGTGCGCCCGAAGAGGTGGAATTTGCGCTCGATCACATCGAGCAACATGGCCGGCTCGCCGCCAATGCGTAAAAATGGCAAACCGACGAACAGAGTGATGAGGCTCCAGCCCAGTACCCGGCGGCGGCTGTGAAGCCGCCCCGGGTAGAGCCGCGGGCGGATGCGGTTTCGCGTGCCGTCGGCGTTCAGCGTCGGCAGGACTCGTTCGGGAGATATTGGGGCGTTCATCGCAGTGACTTGGGGCTTTCGTGACTTCGAGAGTGGAGCGGCGCGCTCAGGGGACGGGCGTGCCTTCTGGGGGCTTGCCGGGCACGTTCTTGCCACGTTGCGTGCCGATGAAGGCCACGACCTTGCGTAGCTCGACGGGCGTCAACTGGCGCCCCCAGGCCGGCATCCCCTTGGCCGCCACGCCGCCGTCGACCACACCGTAAATGTCGGTGAGCGTGCCGCGACCGTGAATCCAAGAATTGTCGGTGAGGTTCGGGCCGATCACGCCTTGCGCGTTTTCGCCGTGGCAAGGCGAGCAGCGGGTCATGAACAGCGCGTGCGCGTCGGCCATCAAGGCGGAATCGAGCATCAACTTGCCGAGCGACTCCTCGGTGATCGGCTCGGCGAGCGAGCGCTTGGCGTCGAGCTCACGCGCCTCGCGCATCTCGGCCTCGTAGCTCTCGGCGACCGACGCCCCGTTGTGCGACACGTGATAGTGAAAAATGTAGCCCACCGCGAACACGAAGCTGCCGGTGAACATCCAAACCCACCACCTCGGCAGCGGATTGTCGTACTCACGGATGCCGTCGTACTCGTGATCGAGCAGGTCGGCCTCGGGTACTTGCGGCGAGGCGACGGCGGGGCTCGGCGCGACGTGTGCGGCGCTCGAGATCGGAGGAGAGCTCGTCGTCATCGGCCGTTCTCCCGTTCGGAATCGAGCGGCAAGCGGCTCATGGCCTCGAATTGGCTCTTCTGCTCGGCCAGCACGTGAATGATGACGCCAGCAAAGATGCCCAGAAATATCAAGAGCGGCACCGTTGCGTAGATCGAGCAGTGCATGGCGGAAATCACATCGGTCAGTTTCATGTTCACAGACCTCCCAAATCGGACTTGGCGACAGCGCTGGGCTGAGCCGGAGTGGCGTCGTTGTTGGCTCTGAGGTCGCCCGCAGGCGGCCCGTTCGGCACTTGTTTGATGTCGGTGCCCAGCCGCTGCAGATATGCGATGAGCGCGATGATCTTCTTGTTCTCCAGATCCGCAGGCCCGCCCTGCTGGACGATCTGCTGACTTACGGCGTGAGCCTGCGCGCGCGCCATGCTCTCGGCGTGCAGCACCGCGTCGCCGTAGGGCACGCCGAGCATGGCCATGCCGTCGACGCGCTTTTGGACGCTGCCGAAATCTGCATCATCGTCGAACAGCCAGGTGTAGGCCGGCATGATCGATTGCGGCGTGGTGGAGCGCGGATCCTTCATGTGCCGCACGTGCCAAAGGTTCGGATATTTGCCGCCCACGCGGTGCAAGTCCGGGCCAATGCGGCGCGAGCCCCACTGAAACGGGTGGTCATACACGAACTCGCCCGGCTTCGAGTACTCGCCGTAGCGCTCCGTTTCGGCGCGAATCGGCCGCACCATTTGCGAGTGGCAGTTGTAGCAACCTTCGCTCACATAGATGTCGCGGCCGTAGAGTTCGAGCGGTGAGTACGGCTTGACCGCCGCGATCGTGGGAATGTTCGAACGAATGAGGAAGGTCGGCACGACCTCGAACAGCGACGCGCAGATCACGGCGAGCGCCACCCAAATCGTGAATTTCAGCGGCTGGCGCTCCCAGGTGCGGTGCCATTTCGCCTGCACGAAGTAGATCAGCCGAAGACCGGTGTTGGCGATCGTGCTGTGCGCGGGCAGCGCGAGCTCGGTCTTCGGGCCTTCGTAGACACCGAGCGCAGGGGCCTCGTCGCTCGAGGGTGCGTACACGGCCGGACGGCTGCGCCAGGTCATCGTCATGTTGACGAACGCGAGCACGACGCCGACGACGTACAGGCTCCCGCCGAGCACGCGCACCCAATACATGGGCAAGATGCGCACGACGGTCTCGACGAAATCGGGATATGCCAGGCGCCCCGTGCTGTCGAACGCACGCCACATCAGGCCTTGCGTCACGCCCGCCGCGTAAATCGCGACGATGTACAGCAAGATACCGACGGTACCGATCCAAAAGTGGAGTTCAGCGAGCTTTTTCGACCAAAGCTTGGCCTGAAACAGCCGCGGCGCGAGGTAATACAGCATGCCGAAGGTCATGAACCCATTCCAGCCGAGCGCGCCGCTGTGCACGTGGGCAATCGTCCAATCGGTATAGTGCGAGAGCGCGTTCACGCTCTTGATCGACAAGAGCGGCCCTTCGAAAGTGGCCATGCCGTAGAACGTGATGCCGACCACGAAGAACTTGAGCACCGGGTCCTCGGACACGCGGTTCCAAGCGCCACGCAAGGTCATGAGCCCGTTGATCATGCCGCCCCAAGAAGGCATCCAGAGCATGACGCTGAAGCACATGCCGAGCGTGGATGCCCACTCCGGAAGCGCCGTGTAGTGCAGATGATGCGGGCCGGCCCAGATGTAGATGAAGACCAGCGACCAGAAGTGCAAAATCGACAGCCGGTAGCTGAACACCGGGCGATTCGCGGCCTTCGGCAAAAAGTAATACATCAGCCCGAGGAAGGGCGTGGTCAGGAAGAACGCGACCGCGTTGTGCCCGTACCACCACTGCATGAACGCATCCTGAACCCCGGCATAGACCGAGTAGCTCTTCCAGGGGCTGATCGGCAGCGCGAGGTTGTTGAAAATGTGCAAAATCGCGACCGTGACGATGGTCGCGACGTAGAACCAGATCGCCACGTAGATATGGCGCTCGCGCCGCTTGGCGATCGTGCCAAAGAAGTTGATCGCGAACGCGACCCAGACCACGGCGATCGCCAAGTCGATGGGCCACTCCAGCTCGGCGTATTCTTTCGACTGCGTGATGCCGAAGGGCAGTGTCAGCGCGGCCGAGACGATGATCGCCTGCCAACCCCAGAAGTGGAATTTGCTGAGCGCGTCGCTGAACATGCGCGCTTTCAGCAGACGCTGGCTCGAGTAGTAGATGGCGGCGAAGATCGCGTTGCCCGCGAAGGCGAAGATGGCGGCGTTCGTGTGCAGAGGACGCAACCGACCAAAGCTCAGCTGCGCTAGACCAAGGTTCATCCGCGGCGCGACCAGCATGATGGCTAGCCACAGGCCCACGAGTGTTGCGACGACTCCCCAAGCCGCAGTCGCAAACACGAATTTGCGCACGGTGGCGTCGTCGTATTCGAATTTCTCAGTGTGCGTGGACATTCGGGGGGGGCCTTCGCAAGAGTCGTGCCTCGCCGGCGGCAGCCACCCTTCCCGAGAAATTCGCGTTTTTCGCGCGGAAGAGGAGCGCCGACGCCGACGCAAAACCTGCGCCCACGCGCAATTTGCGCGTCTGCCCGAAAGAGCGCGCAACCCCCGCGCCGGCGTATTTCCGAAATCAGCGTGTTTCGTCGACACGCAATCGACTTCACGCCGAGGGCGAGAGTTGGCCGATGAATTGCAATGACCACCGCCCATGCCAGATTCATCAGTCAGTCGACCGCACTTGGTGCTGCTCGTCGACGACGATCTGCGCACCAGTCGGCGCATGGCGGAGATGCTGCGCGAGGACGGCTTTGCCGTCGAGCTCGCGCGAGACGGCGCGGCCGCGGTCGCTCGGCTCGCCCGTTTTCCCCTGCCCGACGCCATCGTCACCGAGCTCAACACCGCACACGCGGACGGCACCGCTATCAGTCACTTCGCACGCGCGCGCAACCCGCATATGCCGATCATCGTCGCCACCGGCTACCCGCACCTGTTCCACGCCGCTGATTTCGGCGCCGAGGCCCCGCTCGTCTTCACCAAACCAGTCGACTACGCCAGCCTTCGCGACACTTTACGGGCCGCGCTGCGCGACGGCGCGCTGCCCACTGCCGCGGGCGCAGAAATCGCGCCGGAGCCCGGTGAGGTTCGGCTAGAATCAACGCCGCAGGATGACACCGGAAACGCGCTTTCAAGAGCTCAAGCGGTACGTGCGGTTCGATGAGCGTGACGCTGCCCTGCTAGCCGCCTTCGGCCAGCACGCGGCGCCAGAATTTCCGCGCATCGCCCGTGAATTCTACGATCGCATTCGCGAGCACGTCGAGGCGCACGAGGTCTTCACCGGCGAAGAGCAAATCCAGCGCCTGCAGCGCTCGCTCGTGCGCTGGCTCGAGCGCGTGTGCGGCGGCGTGTACGACGAGGCGTATCACGAGCAAACCGCACAAATCGGCCGAGTGCACGTGCGGATCGGTCTGCCTCAACGCTACATGCTGACGGCCATGGCACTGATCCGCGTAGCGCTGCTCCGCATCGCCGACCAAGTGGAAGGAACCAACGCCGCGGCCACGCGCGAGGCCCTGATCCGCATCCTCGATCTCGAGCTTGCCATCATGCTCGAGACCTATAAAGATTCGTTTGTCGAGCGCATTCGGCTCGCAGCGCGCCAAGAGCAAATCGATCTCGGCAACGCCCTGGCGCGCGCCGAGCGTCGTTACGTGAGCGCGGTGGAGCTCGCGAGCGTGCTGATCATCGGGCTCGACGCGCAGGGTCGCATCCAGCTTTTCAATCGCGAGGCCGAGCGCGTCACCGGCTACGCGCGCGATGAGTTGATCGGGCGGCCGTTCTTGACCACGCTCGGCGCGGACGACACCAATCAACGCCTCCCCGAGCAGCTGGCGCACGGGCTGAACGGCCGGACCGAGTCGCAGGTCCTGGAGGGCACGCTGCGCGCGCGTTCGGGCAAGTTGCGCGACGTGATTTGGAATCTGGCGTTCGCCGGCGAGCTGGCCGGGGACGACGTCGTATTATTTGCGGTCGGGCGCGACGTGACCGATGCCAAAGCGATGCAAGAGCGCACTCGTCAGGCCGAGAAACTCGCGGCCATCGGAACACTCGCCGCGGGTCTGGCGCACGAAATTCGCAATCCGCTGAACGGCGCGCAGCTGCACATCTCGTTTCTCGAACGTGCCATCCAGCGCAACGCGAGTCAGCAGGACATGCTCGAAGCCACGCGCGTGGTCGGCGACGAGATCACTCGGCTCGCCAATTTGGTGACGGAGTTTCTCGACTTTGCGCGGCCAAAGCCCCTGCAGCGGAACGCGGTCAGCTTGCTCAAGCTGTGCGAGCACGCAAAAGTCATGGTCTCGGCCCAAGCCGACGCCGCCGGCGTCCAGGTCGCAAGCGATCTACCGGCCGAAGATTTGGTGATCGTGGCCGATCAGGCAAAGCTGCTTCAGGTTCTGTTGAACCTGCTCAACAATGCCATCGAGGCCACTGGCGAGACCGGCGGCTCGGTGGTGCTGCGGGCCCGCCGCGCCCCCCGTCAGGTCTTGATCGACGTGGAAGACGACGGGCCGGGCATCCCGAGCCCGGATGCGCCGATTTTCGACGCTTTTTTCTCGACCAAAGAGGGCGGCACGGGGCTCGGCCTGGCGATCACCCATCGCATCGTGACCGATCACGGAGGCAGCGTGGATGTGACGAGCCGACCGGGAAAGACTATCTTCCGCGTCTCCCTGCCCTTCGAGGGCGTTCAGGAACACAAGTCATGACCAAGCCCAGAATCCTCGTCGTCGACGACGAAGCCAGCGCGCGCAGCGGCCTTGCCAAACTGCTCGGCCAAGAGGGTTACGAAGTCGAGACCGCGGCCGACGGTCTGCTCGCACTCGAAGTCTTGGCCGAGCGCACGCCGGCCCTGATCGTCACCGATCTGAAAATGCCGAACATGGACGGCATGCAGCTGATCGCGAAAGTGCGCGAGACTTATCCCGGCATTCCGATCGTCGTGGCCACCGCGTTTGGCGACATTTCCTCGGCGGTAGCGGCCATGCGCGCCGGCGCCGAGGACTACCTGACCAAGCCGATCGAGTTCGAAGCGCTGCTCTTGATCGTCGAGCGCTCGCTCGAGCGCAGTCAGCTCGCAGCCGAAGCCGAGAACCTACGCCGCCAATTGCGCACGCGCGACCACGACGGGCTCGAGGGTTTGATCGGCACGAGCCCGCCCATGCAGCGCGTCTATGCCATGGCTCGCCAAGTCGCGCCGGCGCGCGCCTCGGTGCTGATCACCGGCGAGAGCGGCACCGGCAAAGGCGAGCTCGCGCGCGCGCTGCACGCGCTCAGCCCGCGCAAAACCGGCCCATTCGTGTCACTGCACTGTTCGGCCCTGGCCGAAAGCCTGCTCGAAAGTGAGCTCTTCGGCCACGAAAAGGGCGCCTTTACCGGCGCTGACAAGCGGCGCATCGGCCGCTTCGAGCAGGCCAATGGCGGCACGCTGTTCCTGGACGAAATCGGCGAGATCACGCCGTCCACGCAGGTGAAGCTCTTGCGCGTGCTGCAAGAGAAGGCCTTCGAACGCGTCGGCGGCAACGAGACCATCCACGTCGACGTGCGCCTGATCGCCGCCACCAACAAAGATCTGCTGGCTGAGGTGCAAAACCGCCGCTTCCGGGAAGATCTCTATTATCGCCTGAACGTGGTGCACATCGAGATGCCGCCGCTCAGGCTGCGCGGCAGCGACGTAGTCGTGCTCGGCGAGCACTTTTTGCGCAAATTCGCACGCGAAAATCATCGCCCCACGACCGAGCTCAGCCCCGCGGCGCGCGCTAAAATCATGGCCCACCGCTGGCCGGGCAACGTGCGCGAGCTCGAAAATGCCATGGAGCGCGCGATCGTCTTCACCGAGGGCGGCACCGTCGAAGCCGACGCGCTGCCGTTCGAGGCCGCGCCCGTCACCTTCGAAGGCATCCACATCCCCGGCGCCACCTTGGGCGAAATCGAAAAATACGCCATTTTGACGACGCTCGAAGCCGCGGAGGGCTCCACCACGCGCGCCGCCGAAATCCTCGACATCAGCGTGCGTACGATTCAGTACCGGCTCCACGAGTACGGCGTCGCCACGAACCGCACCAAGACCTGAGCCGCGCACCGCGGTTTGGGCCTGTTTTTTGATGGTCACGCGGGCGTCCCGGTGCGGCCCAGCCTTCGGCGTCGGGTTCCGGCCGCTGCCGCGGCGCGTCGCCCCAAGCCCCCACGTGCGGTCCGCCTCGCCCAGCTTGGCGAGGCCGGGAGACTGGCGCGGGGCTGCCTCCCGTTTGCGGAACCGGAGGTTTGAATCCAGACTTGCCGGAGCAGGCTCTGCGCTTAACTCACTCGAACGACTCGCAAGCTGCGCGGCCCTCGCGGCGAGGACGCCCAGTTTGCGCGCTTGTGATTGATTCTGATCGGTCTCTGTCTGTGTCGTGCACCGCAAAATGAGGGTGCACGCTCAGCCGCGGCTTCAGCGCGCCCGCTCGGCGCGCGTTCCGGAAACCTCCGAGTTTCGCTGAAAGGACGATCGTGCCATGGCAAAGATCCAAGGTTTTTCGCTCGTGCTCGTCATGCTCGCCAGCTATGGCTGCGCCAAGAACCAGGCGCTGGAGCCCAAACCGGAAAGCGGCAGCGCCGCCACGCCGGAGAGCCATCCGCCGGAAGCCGCGACCGTGCCGACCGCCGAGCCCAGCGCGGGCGGCGAGACGTGCGGAGACGTGGCCTGCACCTCGAGCTCGGAGTGTTGCAAAGGCTACGCCTGCGGGTTCGACCCCGAGCGCAGCAAAGTGCAACGCTATTGCCTCGCGCAGTGACGCGGCTAGGCCGCGTTGTGCACCTCACCCAGCCAATCGTTACCGCGCGAAAGCTCGGTGATCCGGTTCTTGAGCTTCTTTTTGGCGCGCGCCTCGAGCTGGCGTGCGCGCTCGCGCGAAACGCCCAAGCGCCGTCCGATATCGGCGAGCGATAGCTCGTCCTCGTTGTCGGCCATCAGCCGATGCTCGACGATGTAACGCTCGCGGGGATCGAGCCCAGTGAGCGCGCTCTGCACCGCCTCTCGCACTGCGTCGCTGATCTCGGAGCCGACCAAGCCGTCCTCCTGGCTCGGCCCGTTCGCGGTGAGCGTGTCACCGAGCGTGGTGCTGGAGCCGTCGAACACGCTCGCATCGAGCGACACGTCACGCGCGTCGAGACTGCGGATCATGGCGGTGACGGTGGCCTTGGGCACGTCCAGCGCTTTCGCGAGCAGCTCGTCGGCGTGATCGCCCTCGCCGACCAAGTTGGCGATCCGCACCCGCTCGCGGCGAAGCTTGAAGAACATCTTCGAACGCAGCGCGCCTGAACCACCGCCCACCATGCTCCAAGAGCGGATGATGTGATTCAAGACATAGGCACGAATCCAATAGGCCGCGTAGGTCACGAAGCGCGTGCCGCGACCGGTGTCGAATTTCTGCAGCGCATGCACGAGCCCGAAGTTGCCTTCTGCAACCAGCTCGGCGAGCGGCACGCCGTAGCGGTGGTACTTGAAGGCAATCGCCAGAACGAAGCGCAAGTTCGCGCGCACGAGCTCTTCGCGTGCCGCCTCGTCCTTTTGCTCGAGCCAGCGCGTCGTCAGCTCGAGCTCTTGCTCGCGTGTGAGCGTCGGGTAGGAACGCGCCGCGGTGATGTAATGGGTCAAGGAGGGGTCGGTTTGGTGGGCCATGGAGCTTCCTACTGGTTTCGTTCCATCCCAGAGCGAGACATGCCGCGTGGCGTGAACATCGAGTCCGGATGGTGGGTCGCGTTGTGGCTACGTGCTGGCTCCGCCCCTGGTTCCGCTAAGTTTTGTTAAGTGCCTCGTTCGTACGCTCGGCAATTCGAGCCGGACGAACGCGCTCCTGGCCGCGCCATTTCACCCGCCATTGTTCCTGTGGGCAGACACAGTGTCCGGCGAGAGGCCGCTTTCGGCCCGGCCGAAACGTCGCGGAAGCACTGGCCCCGCGGGCCGATCTGCCGAAAAACCTACTCCTGCTCCGGCCCGAGCTGTTCGAACACCCAGCGCGAGAGCGAATGGGCGCCGGCCAGGGAGAAGTGCACGCCGTCCGGGCGAATCGGCTCCTTGCCGTCTACATCCTGCTGGCACACGCCGTCCGGACAAAGCCTGGACGCGAGGTCGAGCACGTTTACGGAAGGCGCGCTCGACGCGGCTACGCGGATCGAGCGATTGATGCAGTCCACTTGCGCGCGATATTCCGCAGTGTCCCAACTGCCCACTGGGTAAGGCGCAGTCACGGCGAATACGCGATTACTCACCGCGCCCAGCTCACGCAAGCGCAGGCTGAGCGCCGTTCGAAATTGGCGGTCCCAATCCTCGCGACACGCGGTATGCCAAGTGCCGCCCGCGTTGAATCCATGCAGGAACGCGCCGCCGAGGTACACGAGCACCGCATTTGGCACGAGCTCTCGCACGTGTTCCGCCCATTTTGCACCGTTGCAAGAGTCGCGCAGCATCGAGCAGCCGTCTTTGCCGAGCAGGTCGATCGCCACGCCCTTTTGCCGCAAACCGCGCAGCCCCCAGCCGAGCGAATTGGCGGTCGAGTCACCGAAGACCACGACGCGGTAGCGCACCGATTCGAGCGAGGCCTCACCGCCTGCAGGCGTTTCGCTGACGTTCGGCGAGGCGCTCGCGTCCTCGCGCGCGTAGGTCGCTCGCACGACCAAGAACACCGACAGCGCGAGCGCAGCTGGCACGATATACAGCGGACGTCCGAACGGCACGCCGTGCCGCCGAATCGGCTGCTCGAGCCAACGATAGGAAGCGCTCGCGATGGCGAAGGTCAGCGCAAAGCGCAGCGCGTACAGCGGCAGGCCGTGTAAGTGCGCGCGTTCCGCCGTCAAGAACACGTTGATCGGCCAGTGCCACAGATACGCGCCGTAGCTGATGCTGCCGAGCAACGTGAACGGCCGCAGCGCGAGCAAGCGCGCGATGCGGCTCTCTTTGCCCATGACCGCGCAGGTGATGAGCGCCAACGTGCCGAGCTCGGTGAGCCAAAACCCGCCATGATACAAGAAGGCATCTTCGCCCTTGAGTCGCGCCCACGCGAGCCCGAGGCCGAGCAAGGCCACTCCACCGAGCAGATCGAAGCGACGGACGGTGCGCGCGCGGAAAGACTGCGTCAGCGGCAGCACCGTGGCCAGCGCCGCACCTGCCAGGATGCCGGCCATGCGCGTGTCGGTGCCGAGATAAGCTCGACTCGTATTTTCCGGCACGCGCAGCCAGGCCATGGCGCCCATCGACGCGACACACGAAATCGCTGCGAACGCGAGCACCGACCGGCTGCTGCCGCGGCGGAGCAACAGCCAAACCAAGATCGGCCAAATCAGATAGAATTGCTCCTCGATCGACAGACTCCAGGTATGTTCGAGCGGCGAGGGCGCCGCGAACAGCTGCCAATAGCTGCGATGATCGAAAATCGTATGCCAGTTTGCGACATAAGCCAGCGTCGCGAGCGCCTGTGCGCGCAGCGCTCGCAGCTCGTCTGCGCGCGCGAAGTAGCGCCCGTACAGCGCCACCGCGGGCATCAATGACAAGAGCGCCGGAAATAGCCGGCGAGCGCGCCGCACCCAAAACGCGCCGAGCGCGATGCGCCCGGTGTCACGCTGTTCGGCCAACAGCAGCGACGTGATCAAAAAGCCAGATAGAACGAAGAACAGATCCACGCCCAGGTAGCCGCCCGGCAACGCGCCGTTCGCGTGAAAGAACAAGACGCCGAGCAAGGCAAGCCCACGCAGACCGTCGAGCGCTGCAAAATGCGGGATCCGGGGCGACGAAGAGGTGGACGATGAGCTCACGGGCCGCGTCGCTTATCCGCCAGCCCGCCCGCGCCCGTCAATTCGCGCCAGCCCGGAACCGGCAGCGCGCGCATTTCGGCCCAGCTGCGCGCGCGGCATCGACTCGAATTTCCGGGCTTTGAGCCGACGCGCGCGCCCGTCAGGAGAGCGACCGCTCGGGCGCGCCGGTCAGCTCGCGGCCAGGCGGACGCGCGCTATTTGCTCGCGCATCGAGCAGGCGTCTCAGCGCTACGAGATCCACGGGCTTTACCACGTGCTCGTCGAAGCCCGCCTGGAGCGCGAGCTCGCGATCGGTCTTTTGACCGTAGCCGGTGAGCGCGATTAGAAAGATGTTTGGGTGCTTTCCGCTTGCGCGCACCCTGCGCGCGAGCTCGAGCCCGTCGATGCCCGGGAGGCCAATGTCGACGACCGCAGCCAGCGGCTCGAACTCGTCGATCAGCGCGAGACCCGCGGCGCCGTTGTCCGAAGATTTGCAATCGAAGCCTGCGTGCGTCAAAAGCGCGCACAAGACCTCGCGGCTGTCGGCGTTGTCCTCGATCACGACCACACGCGAGCCTGGCAAGAGCCCGACGTTCGGCTGACGACGCTCCGCCTCGCGCTGCGTCGGCGGCGCACACAGCGGTAAGCGCACCACGAACTCTGCGCCCTTCCCCTCGCCATCGCTCTTGGCGCTGACGGAGCCGCCGTGTTTCATGACCAAGCCGCGCACCAAGGTGAGCCCCAAGCCGAGGCCGCCTTCCGCGCGATCCAAAGTGCGCCGCGACTGCACGAACAGCTCGAACGCGCTCTCCAGCATCTCTTTCGGGATGCCGACGCCGTCGTCGCGAACCGTGATCACGGCCTCGTTGCCATCGCGCATCGCGCGCAGCACGACGTGACCGCCGCGCGGCGTGTACTTGGCCGCGTTGCTCAGCAAATTGACGTTGATCTGCTGTAAGCGCGCCGGATCGCCCTCCAGGTACAGCGCTTCGGCGTCGATTTCGACGACCAGCTCGACGCCGCGCGACTCCATCAGGCTGCGCATGGCGTCGACCGCATCCTTCACCACCGCGCGCAAATCCAAAACGACCTTGCGCAGTTCGATCTTGTCCTGCGTGACGCGACTGGCCTCGAGCAGATCGTCGAGCAGGTGCGCCATCTGTTTGGCTTGACGCTCCACGATTTGCAAAACCTTGCTCTGCTGGTCCGGCGCCGATTTCTCTTTGAGCAGCGCCGAGGCCGAGACGATTGCGCCGAGCGGATTGCGCAGCTCGTGCGAGAGCATGGCCAGAAATTCGTCGCGCCGGCGCACGGCGTCCTTGGTCTTTTCTTCGGCGCGCTTCTGCTCGGTCACGCTCCGGAAAATGCCGATGATGCCGACGATGCGCGAGGCCGCGTCGGTGAGCGGCAAGCGCGACACGAGATCCCACTCCTCACCGCCGCCGCTCACCTCGCGCCGCTCGAGCTCGTAATGTTGCGCAACGCCCGTGCGCAGCACGATTTCGTCCTGCTGATGGACGGCCAACGCGGCCTCGTGGCTCGGCAGCTCGAAGCCGGTCTTGCCGACCGCCTGGCGCGGATCGGACAGGCCCAAGCGCTCGGCCATCGGCTGGTTCGTGCGGATGAAGCGGCCGCGCGCGTCTTTGAAGTAGATCGCGTCGGGCATGCTGAAGAGCAGGCTATTTAGCAGATAGCGCTCGTGAAACAGCGCATCCTCCGCCGCCTTGAGCCCGCTCACGTCGATCAGCGTGATCACTACGCCGTCAATCGCGCCTTTCGCGCGGTACGGCAAGATGCGCAAGAAGTAGGCACGATTGTGCCGGTCGCGCAGCTCCCGCTCGACACGTTCTCCCGTGCCGAGCACGCGCTTCAGATCCTCGTTCAGCTCGGGGTGATCGACCGCGTAGGTGAAGGTCTCGATTGGCCGGCCCACGTCCCCCGGCAAGAGGTTGAAGCTCTCCGCAATCTGCGGCGTAAATTTGCGAATTTTGAGCTCGCGATCCAGGAAAATCGTGCCGATGTCCGTGCTCGACAAGAGGTTATCCATGTCGTTCGCCAGCTCGGTCAGATCGGCGATCTTGCGCTGATACTCGGCGTTCACCGAGTAAAGCTCCTCGTTCACGCTCTGCAGCTCTTCGTTCGTACTCTGCAGCTCCTCGTTGGAGGCGAGCAGTTCTTCGTTGGCCGCCTGCAGCTCCTCGTTGCTCGTCTCGAGCTCTTCGGTCGCGGCCTGCAGATTTTCTTTGGTCCGGCTGAGCTCCGCTTCCAGCGCGTTCAGCTGCTCACGCGGGACCTGCCGCAGATCGATTTCGGTCTCTGGCGCCGGCGGAATCGGCGTCGGCGCGTCGATGCCTTGGAAGGTGATCAACACGTGCGCGGCCGGGGTCTTCTTGCTCTGGACCCGGCGCACGCTGACCTTGTACAGCTCGCCGTCCACGCGGACACCCTGAAACACGATGGTCGACGGATCCTTCAAGGCGCGTTGCACGCCGCCGATCAGCACCATCCTGAGTTCCGGCTCGACCATCTCGAAGACTTCGAGCCCTTGTCGACCGTCGCGCAGCTTCAAAAAGCGAGTCGCCCCACCGAATGAGTGGACGAGTTCGCCCCGGTCATCGACGAGCAGGCTCGGCGGCATCAGCTCATCGAGCAACGTGTCATAAGTCCCGAGCAACTGCGTCACGGAATAGCGCGAGGGCCCGCGCGCTACGGCCGCCTC
>Ga0207667_10003909_pt1 | contig 18328 bp, 13 predicted proteins | sample KBSCornC52_FD_184301 | JGI IMG/M metagenome (GOLD analysis project Ga0207667, IMG submission 184301) | Corn rhizosphere microbial communities from Kellogg Biological Station, Michigan, USA - KBS Corn C5-2 (SPAdes) (version 2) | ecosystem: Host-associated > Plants > Roots > Rhizosphere > Soil ...
GGCCTGCATCAGCTGAAAGGCGCCGATCGGCTTGCCGAACTGGGTCCGTTCCCGGACGTAGGGGATTACCGTGTCGAGGCACGCCTGCATGATCCCGAGCTGGACCCCGGCGAGCACCGTGCGTTCGTAGTCGAGCCCGCTCATCAGCACCTTCACGCCGCGGCCGACCTCGCCGAGCACGTTGTCTTCCGGAACGTGGCAATCCTCGAACACCAGCTCGCTCGTCGGGCTGCCGCGCATGCCGAGCTTGCCGATCTTCTGCGCCGGCTTGAAACCCTCAAAGCCCTTTTCGATCACGAAGGCGGTGATGCCCTTGCTGCCGGCTTCGGGATCGGTCTTGGCATAGACCACCAGCACTTCGGCCTCGTGCCCGTTGGTGATCCAGAACTTGGTGCCGTTGAACACGAAACCACCCTGCACGGCGTCGGCCTTGAGCTTCATCGAGACGACGTCGGAGCCCGCGCCCGGCTCGCTCATCGCCAGCGCGCCGACGTGCTCGCCGCTGATGAGCTTCGGCAGGTACTTCGCCTTCTGCTCGACCGTGCCCCAGCGCGCGATCTGGTTGACGCACAAGTTGGAGTGGGCCCCGTAGCTGAGGCCGACCGAAGCGCTCGCGCGGCTGACTTCCTCGATGGCGATCGCATGCTCGAGGTAGCCGAGCCCGAGCCCGCCGTCGGCTTCGGCAACGGTGATGCCGTGCAGGCCCAGCTCGCCCATCTCGGTCCACAGCTCGCGCGGGAAGCGGTCCTCGCGGTCGATCTCCTTAGCCAGCGGCGCGATCCGCTCGTCGGCGAAGCGGGCCACGCTTTCACGGATCATCGTCGCTTCGTCGGACAGGCCGAAATCGAACTCGGGAGTGGCGCGCATCGAAAGTCCTCTCGTTGTCGCCGCCTTAGCAAGAGCCACCGGCCGCGCAAACAAGTTGCAGTTGCAAGCATCCGTTCGGCAAAAACGGCACATAGGTTGTTTCACCCGGCGCCGTTTCGGGGTAATTGACGCGCGACGGGTCATCGTGAGCGGTGCCGAGCTTCCTACGCGGGCCGATGCGCCGCGCCCATCGCCTGCCCTGCGCGGGCAGGGGGAGCATTTGCAGATTCTCGCAAGCTATGCGCCCGATGCGCTGGAGGGCGACGCCGACCTCGCGGCGATAACCCGGTTCGCCGCGAACCTGTGCCAGACGCCGGTAGCCGCCGTCACGCTGGCCGGAGAGGAACGCGAGCGCTTCCTCGTGCACCACGGCTCCACTCTGCGCGAGATTCCGCGAGAGATCGCCTTCTGCCCGCACGTCATCGCCGCAGGCCACTTGGTCGAGATACGCGATGCCAGCGCCGACCCGCGCTTTGCCGACAACCCCAACGTCATGGGCCCGCCGTACATCCGCTTCTATGCCGGCCAGCCGTTGATCTCAACCGAAGGAGTGGCGATCGGCACCGTATCGGTTATCGATTCGACTGCGCACCCCGACGGGCTCACCGATCTTCAACGCGAAGGTCTGGCCGTACTCGCCGAGGCGGTGATGCTGCGCCTGCGCGCGCATCGCAAGCAGCTCGCGGTCGAACGCGAAGTCGAGGCCCGCGAAGAATATCTGCGCATTCTGGCGGACTCCATCCCGGCGATCGCCTGGTCGGCGACGCCTGAAGGACATTTCGATTACTTCAATCAGCGGATGGTCGATTTCACCGGCAAACCGGATGACCAGCAGGGCACGGCCTTCCATCCCGAGGACTGGAAGAAGGCCAGCGCCTTGTGGCAGCACAGTCTCAAGACCGGCGAAACCTACGAAGTCGAGCATCGGCTATGCCGCCATGACGGCGAATACCGCTGGATGATCAGCCGCGCGCTGCCGGTGCGCGACACCAGCGGGAAGATCGTTCGCTGGTTCGGCACCGCGGTCGACATCCACGACATCTACGAGGCATCGGAAAGCCGCGAGCTGCTCGCCAGGGAGCTGAGCCACCGGATCAAGAACATCTTCGCGGTGGTTGCCGGCCTGGTCGCGCTGTCGGCGCGCCAGCATCCCGAATCCAAGGAATTCGCCGACGAGTTGACCGGCACCATCCGCGCCCTGGGCCGGGCGCATGAATTCGTCCGCCCGATCGATGGCGCCACCCACGGCAGCCTGCGCGATCTGCTCGAGGAGCTGTTCGCGCCCTACGGCAGCGGCGACGGCGCGCGGGTCAAGATCAGCGGCGACGACGTCTCGATCAATGCGCGCGCCGCCACTCCGCTGGCACTTGTGTTCCACGAGCTGGCGACCAATTCGGCCAAGTACGGCGCTTTGGCGAGCGGTGGCGGCAGCGTCACACTGAAGATGGCCGACAAAGGCAAGACCGTGAAGCTCGTTTGGCACGAGTCCGGCGGCAAGGCCGCGAAGAAGGCGCCCAAGGAGGGTTTCGGCACTCGCCTGGTCGAGATGAGCGTCGCCGGACAGCTCGGCGGCACCTGGGAGCGGCGCTTTGAGGACGACGGGCTGACAGTCGAGCTGACGCTGCCCAAGGCGGTCATCGCCAGCTAGGCTTCCTGGCGCGCGAGCGGCGCCGTCTCGCGCATCAACGCGAACACCGGCAGCGCCACGACCGCGACAACCGCGATCATGATCCCCGGCATCGCGGGCGAGCCGGTCGCCTCCACCAGGCGCTGCGCCACGTAAGGCGTGAGCCCGCCGAAGACCGCCGTTGCGACGGTGTAGCCGAGCCCGAGCCCGCTGGCCCGGCTCTCGTGACTGAACTGCTCGCCCGTGGCGATCGCCCCGACGGCGCTCACCCCGCCGGCGACCAGCGCCAGCGTCACCGCGCCGAGCAGAGATTGCGCGGTGGACGCTCCGGCCATCAGCGAGAACATTGAAACCGGCAGCACCGCGCTCAACACGGCGAGGACGAGCAAGGCCGGCTTGCGCCCGAAGCGGTCGGACAGCAGCCCGACGACGGGGGTGACCAGGATCACCGCCACCGCGGCAATCGTCGACAGCCACAGCGCCGTGGCCTCGTCGATCGAACCGACCGAGGCGAGGAATGCGGGCACGTAAGTGATGCCGACGTAATAAGTGATCGAGCCGAGCGATGAGATCGCGAAGGCGCGCAGCACAGCGGGCCGCTGGCGGGACACCGCATGCGCCAGCGGGTTGGCGTGCAGGGCGCCATCCGCACGGAGCTGTTCCCAGTCGGGCGATTCCTCCATGACCCGACGCGCGAACCATACCGTTCCGGCGAGCGCCGCGCCGACGAAGAAGGGGATTCGCCAGCCCCATGCTTGCAGGTCGGCTTCGGACAGCAGCGCTACCGTCACCGCCGAGACGCCGACCGCCAGCAAGGCGCCGACTTCGCTCGCTGCCGCCGCCAGCGACGCGATCAGCCCGCGCCGGCGCGGATCGGCGCCTTCGAGCAGATAGGTGATAACGCCGGTGTACTCGCCGCCGACCGAGAACCCCATCACGCAGCGCAAGGCAAAGAGCAGCCACGCGGCCGCCACACCGATTTGCGAGAATGTCGGCAGCAGGGCCGTCAGCAGCATCGCCGCCGACATCAGGGCCATCGACAGCAGCAGCATCGGCCGCCGGCCGTGGCGGTCGGCGATGTGGCCGAACGCCACCGCACCGATCGGCCGCATGAGGTAAGCGAGCGCGAACCCGCCCAGCGCCGTCGCCAGCGCCGCGCTGCCGCCTCCGAAGAACACCCGGCTGATGACGGTGGCGAAGTACAGGTAGAGCGTGAAATCGTACCATTCGACCACCGTCGACAGCGCCGCGACGGCGAGCGAGCGGTGGGACACGCGGTGAGCCATAGCGCTAGAACCCCGCCCCGTCGGGCCAACCCGGCGCGGCGAGGCCCATGACTTTGAACAGCTCGCCCATCTGATCGGCACCGGTCAGACGGTGCATGGCCGAATGAAGTGCCGCCCGGTGTTGCGGAGCGGACTCGCTCAAGGCCTCGGCCCGGTTCTCGATGCCCATCGCGCGGAGCCAATCGCCCTGGGTGACCGTCCCCAGCCAGCGGCACCCTTGCGATTGCGCGACCTGTGCCAGCGTCGCAAAGTCGACGTGGGCGGTAAGGTCGGCCTCACCCGGCGCGGCGAAAGGATCGACCTTCCGGTGCCGGCTTACGGCCTGGAAGGTCGATCCACTGCGCTCCTCGGCATGGCCGTAGTCGACGAACAGCGCCGCGCCGCCCTGCTGCGTGAGGCGCCCGGCGACCTCGTGAACCACCGCGGCGGCCGCCGGGCTGGTCTCGATCAACGTTCCTTCGGGCTCGCGGCACCGGCTTTCGGGCACGGCCGCGTCCATCGGCCGGTCACCGAGGACGCCGACGAACCGCTCCCCGTCACTCGCCACGAGCACCTCGCGCCAACCTTCGGCGGTGCGGAGAAGCTGGCGCAGGGGCAGAGCATCGAGGAACTCGTTGGCCGCGAGCAGAATCGGCCCTTCGAAGGGCACATTGGCCAGGTCGGGGTGGAACTGCGCTTCGGGCACGGCCCGGAGCTGTAGCTCCCGGAGCGCCGCCGAGGTCTCGACGAAATGCACCTGCGGTTCGAGCCCGCAGCGCCGCATTGCCCGCAGCGCGTCGCGCGCCAACGTGCCGCGGCCGGGGCCGAGTTCGACGTAACAGGCGGGCTCCTCGCGTCCGGCGCGAATCCACATGTCGGCCAGCCAAAGCCCGATCAGCTCGCCGAACATCTGGCTGATTTCGGGCGCGGTGATGAAATCGCCCTCTGCGCCGAACGGGTCGGCCTGGGCGTAATAGCGCGCGTTCGCCTCGGCCATGTAGTGCGAAAGGCTGATCGGTCCGTTCGTGGCGATCAGCCGGTGGAACACGTCGGCGAGGCTGCGCTCGGCCCTCATTCCTCGACGGGCTGGGCCTCGATTGGCTTGGCCTCGTTAGAGGGGACTCGCGCGGGCTTGCCGCCGCCGGCCAGCGGCGCTCGGCGCAAGGACCAGATCACGACCACGAGCCCGGCGAGGATCAGCGGAATCGACAGCCACTGGCCCATGCTGAGCCCGGTCTGTTGCGCGAACTGCTCGAGCTGCTGGTCCGGCTCGCGGAAGAATTCGACGATGAAGCGGGCCGCCGCGATGCAGATGGTGAACACGGCCACCAGCAGGCCGGGGCGGAACCGCGCGCGCGTCTTCCAGAACAGCGGCAGCATGATCGCGATCAGCAGCGCGCCTTCGAGGGCCGCTTCGTAAAGCTGACTGGGGTGGCGGGCGATGGGGCCGCCGCCGGGGAAAACCATCGCCCACGGCACGTCGCTTTCGACCGGCCGTCCCCACAGCTCGCCGTTGATGAAGTTGGCGATGCGGCCGAACATCATCCCGAACGGCACGTTGACGGCGATGTAGTCGCAGGTGCGGATGAACGAGAGGCCATTGCGCCAGGCGACCCAGCCGATCGCCACCAGCACACCGATGACGCCTCCGTGGAAGCTCATCCCTCCGTCCCACAAACGCAGCAGATCCCAGCTGATCGTTTCGCCGGGGGTGAAGTGCGTGAACAGGCTCGGCTTGCCGGTCGCGCCGCCGGTATAGAACAGCGCATAGCCCAGCCGGCCGCCGAGAATGATGCCCAGCGTGCAGTAGAAGAACAGGTCGTCGACATGGCGCTGCGCCATCGGGGCGCCGGGCGCCTTGATCATTTTCGACAAGTGCCAGTAACCGAGGAGGATGCCGGCGAGGTAGGCCAGCGAATAGAACCGCAGGGTGAAGAAGCCCAGGCTGATGCCCGGCCGCAGGCCCAGGTCCGCCCACGCGATCGGCTGGTGAGCGGCGGCGGAAAGCAGGTCGAGCATAAGTTCGCGGTTCCTCGGGCTGGCGGCCACGCTTTGGCACAGGGCGCCCGCGGACGAAAGGGCCCGAACGCGGCGCATTGCATGGCGAACGCTAATCTCTATGTCGGGTGCCGATGAGCGCGATCGGCATCCCCAACCAGCGCGCGGTGATCGACCGCCGCGCCCTCGCCGAAGCCGTCGCGGCGGCCGTGGCGGAGAGCGGAGCGACAAAGGCGCGATCGAAGATCGTCACGCTGCTCCGCGACGCGCTCGACCATGGGCGCGAGGAACTGGCGCGTCGCCTCGCCGAGCACCCCTCGCGCGGGCACGAGTGCGCCAATGGCCAGGCATTCCTGGTCGACCAGCTGATCCGGGTGATCCACGATCACGTGATCGCGGACCTGTTCCCGGCGCCCAACCGCACAGCGGGACAGCGCCTGACGCTGATCGCCGTCGGCGGCTACGGCCGCGGCGAGATGGCGCCGCATTCAGACGTCGACATCGCCTTCATCACTCCGGTCAAGAGCACCGCGTGGTGCGAGCAGGTGATCGAGGCGATCCTCTATTACCTGTGGGACCTGGCGCTCAAGGTCGGTCATTCGAGCCGTTCGCTCGACGAGATGGTGCGGATGGCGAAGCAGGATCTGACGATCCGCACAGCGATCCTCGAAGGGCGCTACCTGTGGGGCGACCAGGACCTCTACGCCGACGCGAGCCGCCGCTTCTGGAGCGATGTGGTTCCCGGCAGCGAGGCGCAGTTCGTTACCGAGAAGCTCGAAGAGCGCAACCAGCGGCACAGGCGGATGGGTGACAGCCGTTACGTGGTCGAGCCCAACGTCAAGGACGGCAAGGGCGGCCTGCGCGACTTGCAGACGCTGTACTGGATCGGCAAGTATATCCACCGGGTGAAAAGCGCTGCGGAACTGGTCGACGTGGGGCTGTTGACTGCCACCGAGTACCGCACTTTCCGCCGGGCCGAGAATTTTCTCCTCGCGGTGCGCTGCCACCTGCATATGATCACCAGGCGGGCCGAGGACCGCCTGACCTTCGACCTCCAGCGTGAGGTCGCCGCGCGGATGCAGTTTGCCGAACGCACCGGCAAGAGCGCTGTCGAGCGGTTCATGCAGTACTACTTCCTCCAGGCACGCCAGGTCGGCCACCTGACCGGCGTGTTCCTGGCCCACATCGACCAGGAGATGGCCGGCAAGAAGAAGGCCCGCGGCCTGCTTGCGACCTTCCGGCCCCGGGCGCGCGATTTCAAGGGCTACAAAGTGTTCGGCGGGCGGATCGCCGCCCCGGCGGACGACTGGTTCGAGAGCGACCCGGTGCGGCTGATCGAGGTGTTTCAGCTGGCCGAGGAGCATGGCTACGAGATCCACCCCGAGACGTTGCGGATGATTGCCCGAGACGTGAAGTGCATCGACGCCAAGGTGCGCCACAATCCGCGGGCGAACGCCGCGTTCCTCGCCCTGCTTACCGGGCGCAACGATCCGGAAACGGTCCTGCGATGGATGAACGAAGCCGGCGTGTTCGGCCGTTTCGTGCCGGATTTCGGCCGGGTCGGCGCGCAGATGCAGTTCGACATGTATCACCACTACACGGTCGACGAACACACCATTCGCGCGATCGGGCTGCTGGCGAAGATCGAGCGCGGCGAACTGGCGGAAGATCATCCGTTATCGGCGGAAATCATTCCCAAGCTCGCCAGCCGCCGCTCGCTCTACGTCGCGACGCTGCTGCACGATATCGCCAAGGGGCGCGGCGGCGACCATTCGGTGCTTGGGGCGGAAGTCGCCGAGGCGCTGTGTCCACGGTTCGGCCTGAGCGAGGATGAAACCGCGCTGGTCGCGTGGCTAGTCCGCCATCACCTGCTGATGAGCGCGACCGCGTTCAAGCGCGACCTCGCCGACCCGCAGACGATCCTCGACTTTGTCGCGCAGGTGCAGAGTCTCGAGCGGCTACGGCAACTTCTGGTGCTGACGGTGGTCGATATCCGCGCCGTCGGGCCGGGCATCTGGAACAGCTGGAAGCGCCAGTTGCTGGCCGACATTTACGAGCTGGCCGAGGAGCAATTGCGGCTCGGCCACAAGCGCCACGGCCGGGCCGAACGTGTGGCGGCGAAGAAGGCGCGCGTCGCCGAGCTACTCGGAGCCGACGCGCCCGTGATCGCCGACCTCGCCGACCGCTTCGATGATGCCTATTGGATCGCCGAACCGGAGGACATCATCGCGCTGAACCTGCCGCACTACCGCGCGGCCATGAAGGTGGACAACCGCCTGTCGATCCACGCACATTACTACCCCGCGCGCGGGGCGACGCTCGTGACCGTGATCGGCGACGACCACCCCGGCCTGTTCTACCGCATCGCCGGGGCGATTCACCTCGCCGGGGGCAACATCATCGACGCGCGCATCCATACCAACCGCGTGGGCAAGGCGGTCGACAACTTCCTAGTGCAGGACCCACTCGGCAAGCCGTTCCGCGAGGAAGAGCAGCTCGCCCGGCTCAAAACCGCGATTCAGGATGCCCTCGGCGGCAAGATCGAGCTCGTGCCGCAGCTCGCCAAACGCCCGCTCCCCCGCGCGCGCGCCGACAGTTTCGATGTCCGCCCGCGCGTCCAGTTCGACAACAAGGCCTCCGGCCGCTTCACCGTGGTCGAGGTCAATGCCCGTGACCGGCCGGCGCTGCTCAATCGGCTCGCTCGGGCGATGTTCGAGAACAAGGTGATGATCAACTCGGCGCACATCACCAACTACGGCGAACGCGCGGTCGATACGTTCTACGTGACCGATCTCATCGGCCACAAGATCGACAGTCCCGACCGCCTCCGCGCGATCGAGGCGGCGCTGCTCAACGCCGCCAGCGACCAGTTCGCCGCGGCCGCGGCCTGAGCGCACGGCTCGGCGCCGCTGCGCCACCCACCGTCGCTAAGCCATCGCTACGCCGGCTTGGTTAATCCACTAGTCAGCATCGAATCGTGATCGCGGGTGATGCGCATTCGCGCGGGGACAGGACGGATTCACTTAATGTCATTCATGGGGTTTTTCCCTTTTCGGGCCGCGGACCTTGCTATCGACCTGGGTACCGCGAACACGGTCGTATTTCTCAAGGGCCATGGCATCGTTCTCGCCGAACCTTCGGTGGTAACGCTCGAAACGGTGAACGGCATCCGCCGCGTGCGCGCCGTGGGTGACGACGCCAAGCTGATGCTCGGCAAGACGCCCGACAACGTCGAGACCATCCGCCCGCTGCGCCACGGAGTCATCGCCGACCTCGAGATTGCCGAGGAGATGATCAAGCACTTCATCGCCAAGGCCAAGGCCAACGCCGGTGTGCGCTTGCGCGGAAGCCCGGAGATCGTGCTGTGCGTGCCGTCGGGCTCGACGGTGGTTGAACGGCGGGCGATCCGCGATGCGGCGACCAATGCCGGCGCGCGCAAGGTCTGGCTGATCGACGAGCCAATGGCCGCGGCGATCGGCGCCGACCTGCCCGTCACCCGCCCGATCGGCTCGATGGTGGTCGACATCGGCGGCGGCTCGACCGAAGTCGGCGTGCTCTCGGTCGGAGGCCTCGCAGTGACGCTGTCGCTGCGCGTCGGCGGCGACCAGATGGACGACGCGATCGGCGCCTACGTCCGGCGGACGCACAACCTCGTCATCGGCGAAGCGACCGCGGAACGGATCAAGTTCGAGATCGGCGCCGCGACACTGAGCGGCGAGCCGCGCATTGCCAAGATCCGCGGCCGCGACGTCGTTCGCGGAGTGCCGACCGAGAAACAGATCGGCGAGGACGAGATCGTCGACGCGCTGTCGGAAACGGTCGGCCAGATCGTCGAGGCGGTGCGCAGCGCTCTTGAGATGACCGCCCCCGAGATCGCCGCTGATATCATCGAAGGCGGGATCGTGATGACTGGCGGCGGCTCGCTGCTTGGCGGGCTCGACACGATTCTATCCGAATCGACCGGCTTGCCGGTGGTCCGCGCCGACGACCCGCTCAACTGCGTCGCCAAGGGTGCCGGACGCGCGCTCGAGGACCTCGAATATCGCGGCGTTCTGCACACCGTCTGAGACGGTGCCGAAAGCCTAGTCCCTGACGACGGGTTCTCTCACCACGGTGGCGGTGTGGTCTGCGACGGCGGTAGCGCCCTCGGCCTTGCCTTCGGCGCGCGCGGCTTTCAGCTCGGCGTCGTGCACCTTGTCGCGCGCCCGCCAGTGATCGTAGCTCCAGCGCATCTGGCCATAGGCGAAGACCATCAGCATCCCGCCCATGATCGCCAGGTTCTTGAGCGCGTTCACTTGTTGCGCAGGGTCGGCGAGGGCGTTGTGGAAGAACAGGATCGTCAGGGCGACGTAGACGAACAACACGATCGAGGTCAGGCGGGTCATCAAGCCGATCGCCAGCAGTACTCCGGCGACTAGCTCGAAAATGCCGACGCCCAGCGCCATGTTCGCCGGCAACCCAACGGAGCCCATCATTCCGGCGGCAGGCGCGGGATCCATGACCTTGGCGATACCGGAGACGATGAAGATCACCGCCAGCAGGATGCGGCCGATAAGGGCGGCGATCATCGACATGGCAACTCTCCCCGAAGCTTGCTCGCCACAACGCTCGGGAAGCGGTTTCGTGCCTACAGCTTGGGCAGCGTCACGCCCTTCTGGCCCATGTACTTGCCGGCGCGCATCGCATAGCTCGTTTCGCACGGCTCGTTGCCCTGCAGGAACAGGAACTGGCAGGCGCCCTCGTTGGCGTAGATTTTCGCCGGCAAGGGCGTGGTGTTGGAGAATTCCAGCGTCACGTGCCCTTCCCACTCGGGCTCGAGCGGGGTCACGTTGACGATGATCCCGCAGCGGGCATAGGTCGACTTGCCGAGGCAGATCACCAGCACGTCGCGGGGAATTCGGAAGTATTCGACCGTGCGCGCCAGGGCAAAGCTGTTGGGCGGGATTACGCAGACGTCGGTCTTGCGGTCGACGAAGCTGTTGGCGGCGAAATCCTTCGGATCGACCACCGCGCTGTCGACGTTGGTGAAGATCTTGAACTCGTCGGCCACCCGCGCGTCGTAGCCGTAGGAGGACAGGCCGTAGGAAATGCACCCCTCGCGCCGCTGCGCCTCAACGAACGGCTCGATCATGCCCGTCGCCTGGGCCTGCTCGCGAATCCAGCGGTCGGAGAGAATCGTCATGCGCGAGGGATTCCGGATCGGGCGGACGGGGGCAAGCTCGACCGAGGTTTTATCCCCCTCCTGCCAATCCCGTCATGCTGAACTCGTTTCAGCATCCATCGTGCACCATCGTCGGAGCAATCGGGTGAAGCGCGACCGTGGGCAGAGCGGCCGGCGCCACCTTACCGCCAAGCCGAGCTTCGATTTCAGGGCTCCTGGGTTGCCGATGGATGGACCCTGAAACAAGTTCAGGGTGACGGTCGAGGTTTGACCCGGGTCTGTCGAGGTCGTTACCCGCCCGCCAGCAAGCTCGCGTTGCCGCCCGCCGCCGTCGTGTCCACCGTCACCACCCGCTCGACGGCGAAGCGCGGGAGATAGTGTGGGCCGCCGGCCTTGGGGCCGGTGCCGGACAGGCCCTCGCCGCCGAAGGGCTGGCTGCCGACCACCGCGCCGATCTGGTTGCGGTTGACGTAGAGGTTGCCAACTTTCGCCTGCGCCTCGACGAAATGGCGCACGGAATCGATCCGGCTGTGGAGGCCGAGGGTGAGGCCGAAGCCGGTCGAGTTGATCTCGTCGATCACTCCGGTGAGGTTGCCCGCCTGCCAGCGTACGACGTGGAGCACCGGGCCGAAGTTCTCCTGGGTGAGGTCGTGGATCGAGCCGATCTCGATGATCGTCGGCGCGACGAAAGTCCCGGCCCTGGCGCCCTTCGGCAGATCGCGCCGCCACAGTCGGCAGCCGGCCTTCTTCATCGCCGCGACGTGCTTGTCGAGCGCCGCCTTGGCCTCCGCGTCGATCACCGGGCCGACGTCTGTTTCGACTCGCTCGGGGTCGCCGATCACCAACGCTTCGAACCCGCCGCGGATCATTTCGAGCGTGGCCTCGGCAATGTCTTCCTGCAGGAAGACGACACGCAGCGCGGAGCAGCGCTGGCCAACCGACTGGAAGGCGCTCGCCATCACGTCGCGGGTGACTTGCTCGGGCAGAGCCGAGGAATCGACGATCAGCGCGTTCTGCCCCCCGGTCTCGGCGATCAGCGTGGCGAGGGGGCCGTTGCGGGCGGCGAGCGCGCGGTTGATCGCGTGCGCGGTCTCGGTCGAGCCGGTGAAAGCCACCCCGGCGAGCCGCGGATCGGAGGTCAGCCCGGCACCGACCTTGCCGTCGCCGGGGACGAGCTGGAGCACGTCGTCAGGGATACCCGCTTCGTGGCACAGTTTGACCGCCAACGCGGCGATCAGTGGCGTCTGCTCGGCCGGCTTGGCCAGAACCGAGTTGCCCGCGGCGAGCGCGGCACCGGTCATCCCGGTGAAGATCGCCAGCGGGAAGTTCCACGGGCTGATCGTCGCGAAGACCCCGCGCCCGTGGAGGCGCAGCGTGTTGTCCTCGCCGGTTGGCCCCGGCATGGGCTGCGGGCCGGCGAAATTTGTCCGCGCCTCGGCGGCATAATAGCGCAGAAAGTCGACCGCCTCGCGCACCTCGAGCACGGCGTCGAGCAGAGTCTTGCCGGCCTCGCGCTGGCACAGCGAGATGAACTCAGGGGTGTGCGCTTCGTAGAGCTCGGCCGCGCGGTCGAGCAGCGTCGCGCGCGCCGTGCCGCCAAGCGCGTCCCAGCCGAATTGCGCGGCGACGGCGCGCGAGAAGGCCAGGTCGATGTCCTGCGGGCTGGCATAGAGCGCCTGGCCGACCAGCTCGCCGTTGTCCTGCGGCGACCGAACTTCGTGTTCATCGCCACCCTTGCCTGCCAGGACCGTCGGCGCGGCGGCCCATTCGCGGCCACGCAACGCTTCGAGCTCTTTCAACAAAGGCTCGCGCACCAGCGGATCGGCGAGGTCGACACCTTTGCTGTTCCGGCGGTCGGGGAAGATGTTCGCCGGCGACGGGATTGCCGGATTGCGCCGCGGCTTGAGCGCGGCGAGGTCCTTCACCGGATCGGTCGTGAGCTCGCCGACCGGTACTTCGGCGTCGGCCATGCGGTTGACGAAGCTCGAGTTGGCGCCGTTTTCCAGCAGGCGGCGGACGAGGTAAGCGAGCAGGTCCTTGTGCCCACCCACCGGCGCATAGATGCGCACGCGGGTGGGATGGTCGCCCTCCTCCTCGGCCAGCACTTCGTAGACGTCCTCGCCCATGCCATGCAGCCGCTGGAACTCGAACTCCCTGCCAGCAGCCAGCGCCTTCACCGCACCGATCGTGTAGGCATTGTGGGTCGCGAACGCCGGATATATCGCGTCTTCGGCGGCGAGCAGCTTGGCGGCGCAGGCGAGGTAGGAAACGTCGGTCGCCACCTTGCGAGTGAACACCGGGTAGTCGCGATAACCGCCGACCTGCGAGAGTTTGATCTCGCTGTCCCAGTAGGCGCCCTTGACCAGCCGCACCATCAGCCGCCGGTTGTGCCGGCGGGCGAGCGCGACGGCCCAGTCGACCAGGGGCACCGCACGCTTCTGGTAGGCCTGTAGCGCCAGGCCGAAGCCCTGCCAGCCGTTCGCGAACAGGGCATCGTCGGCCACCAGCGCTTCGATGATGTCGAGGCTCAGTTCGAGCCGCTCAGCCTCTTCGGCGTCGATCGTGAAGTGGATCTGGGCCCGGCTCGCCGCCAGCGCCAGCTCGCGCACCATCGGCACCAGCGCCGCTTTCGCCGCCTCGGCATGGTAGAAGTCGTAGCGCGGATAGAGCGCGGAGAGCTTGACGGAGATGCCGGGGCTGGCCTTGACGCCGCCCCTGGCTTCCTTCGCCAGCCGGGCAATCGCCGCGGCGTAGCTCTGGCGATAGCGTTCCGCGTCGGGGAACGTCATCGCCGCCTCACCGAGCATGTCGAAGCTGTGGCTGAGGCCCTTCTTGCGCTCGGGCGCGGCGCGCTTGAGCGCTTCGTCGATGGTCCGCCCGAACACGAACTGCCCGCCAAGGATGCGCATCGCCTGCAGCGTCGCCTGGCGGATCACCGGCTCGCCCAGCCGCGCCGTCGCCCGGCGCAACGTGCTCGCCATCCCGGCCTCCGCCTCGCGTCCGCGCAGCACCTGTCCGGTGAGCATCAGCGAGAAGGTCGCCGCGTTCACGAACGTCGAGTTGCTCTCGCCGAGGTGCTCGCCCCAGTCGATGCCGGCCAGCTTGTCGTGGATCAGCGCGTCGGCGGTCCCCGTGTCGGGCACCCGCAGCAGCGCTTCGGCGAGGCACATCAGGGCGATGCCTTCCTCGGTCGCCAGCCCGTACCTTTGCAGGAAGGCATCGAGCCCCGCCGCCTTGCGCCCGCGCGCGCCCTCGATCAGCTTCGATGCCAGTCTGGCCGCCGCAGCACGAACTTCCGAGCCCGGCGCCGCTTGCCGCAGCCGCTCGGCGACACACGCTTCCTCCTCCATCCGAAATGCCTGGCGGAGCTTGGTGCGGTCGATCATGCGCGGCCCCTGCCTCTGGTTTCAGTTGCAATCAATCCCCTCTCCTACAAAATGAACGAGAGGGTGAGAAACGGCTTTCCTACTCCGATTGCCTTTGAAACAGTGTAGCGCTCTTTGAAATCGTTGCCTCCCCAACAGCCTGTGTTGTCCTGCGAGAGGCGAAGTGTGTCACCCATGTTCTCCGTTATAAGTATTTGTCATTTATAGAGAATGATGAGTAACCTGGGGTGACACACTGTCACCCTGCGATCCACTCGTACCGGAACGCATCCCCATCCCGCTTCACGTGCCCCGCGCTGGTGCGACGGAAGTGCGCCGGGAAGCACAGCAGCTCCTCGTCGGCGGCGCGTTGCATCGTTCGCTGGCGAGTCTGGCTGGCCATCGCACCGTCCATGTCGAAGGCGAATTTCAGGTCGTGGCGAATGAGCTGCACCGGGTGATGGATCACATCGCCCCAGAACAGCGCCGGTGGTCCTCCCGCTTCGGCGTTGATCGTGCAGCAGCCGGGCGAGTGACCGAAGGCCGGCTCCAGCCACACCCCGTCGTGGATCTCGCGATGGGCGACGTGATCCTCGTCGACCAGCTCGGCCCTGCCCGCGTCCATCACCGGAACGATCGAATCGAGGAACGCCTGATAGTGCAGCTCCTCGCCCTCTGGATTGGCCTGGAAGTAGGCATAGTCGCGCTTGCCGAAGAGGTATGTCGCGTTGGCGAAAGTCGGCACCCACTTGCCGTTCTCCAGGCGCGTGTTCCAGCCGACATGGTCGAAGTGCAGGTGAGTGCACATCACCAGGTCGATGTCCTCGGGCGCGAACCCGGCGCGGCGCAGGTTGCCGAGATAATCGGTATCGAGCTGATTTACCTCCGGCAGAAAACGGTCCTTGTGGTTGCCGCAGCACGAATCGATCAGGATCGTCCGGCCGTCGAGTTCGATGACCCAAGAGTGGACCGAGAAGGTCATCATGCTGGTTTCGGGATCGGAGTTAACCTCGTCGGGCTGATCGTACCATTCGAGCAGCCGGCGCATGTCGGCCCCGGTGGTGCCCGGGAGTTGGCTCAGCAGCGGCACGGGGCTGTCCATCTCGTGGACCTTGTGGACGCGCATCCGCCCCAGCTCGATCGGCTTCATTGCTCTCTCCCGCCGGCTCGGCTAGCCGGTCGCGCGCATCTTGGGAGATAGCATGAGACAGGGCAACGGCATCGTGGATCAGCAGGTCCATGCCAACGGAACGGTGGCCGACGCGATCGCGGCGGTGTTGAAGCGCGAGGGGGTGACGATCGTCTTCGGCTATCCGCGCAACCAGATCCTCGAAGCCGCCGCGCGGATCGACATCCGCACCGTGATCGTCCGCCAGGAACGCACCGGCGTGCACATGGCCGATGCGATGAGCCGGATGAGCAAGGGCGGCGAGATGGGCGTGTTCGTGATGCAGCACGGCCCCGGCGCGGAGAACGCGATGGGCGGGGTGGCCCAGGCCTTTGCCGAAAGCGTGCCGGTGCTGGTCATGCCGCAAGGCTACGCGCTGAGCCAGGCCTACGTGCCCTACAACTTCAACTCTGTCCGTTCGATGGCGACCTACGCCAAGCATGCCGAGCCGCTGACCAGCGGCGAGCAGGTCGTGCCGGTACTGCGCCGCGCTTTCGCGATGTTGCGCAACGGCCGGCCGCAACCGGTGGTGCTCGAGCTGCCCTACGACGTGCTCGAGAAGCCTTATGATGCCCTGTTCGATTACGCGCCGGGCAAAGTCGTCCGCTCGCAGCCGGCGCAGGACGAGATCGAGGCGGCCGCCGACCTGCTCATCGCCGCCGAGAGCCCGGCGATCTACGCCGGCCAGGGCATCCACTGGTCCGAAGCCTACGACGAGCTGCGCGCGCTCGCCGAGCACTTGGCGATCCCGGTGATGACCAGCCTGCCGGGCAAGAGCACGTTCGACGAGACTCACCCGCTGGCGCTCGGTTCGGGCGGCAATGGGATCAATGGCTGCGTGCGGCGGTGGCTCGACGAGTGCGACCTGCTGTTCGGTATCGGCTGCAGCTTTACGGCGACCTCGTTCGGCCTCGCCATCCCCGCCGGCAAGCGGGTGATCCACGCCACGCTCGATCCGCTCGACATCGACAAGTCGGTGCCGAGCGAGCTGGCACTGGCGGGCGATGCGAAGCTGACGCTGGCGGCGCTGCTCGAGGCGGTGAAGCGCCGGGTGCCCGAGAAGCGCGACGCCACCAAAGTGGCGCAGGCGATCAAGGATACCGAGCGCGAATGGCTCGCCAAGTGGGAGGCCAAGCGCTCATCCGAGGCGGCGCCGTTCTCACCCTACCGCGTGCTGCGCGATCTTTACGATACGGTCGATGTGCCCAACACCATCGTCACTCATGACGCCGGCTCCCCGCGCGACCAGCTCGTGCCGTTCTGGAAGTGCGTGAGCCCGCACAGCTACATCGGCTGGGGCAAGTCGACCCAGCTCGGCTACGGCCTGGGTCTGGCGATGGGGGCCAGGCTCGCCTGCCCGGACAAGTTGTGCATCAACGTGTGGGGTGATGCGGCGATCGGCTTCACCGGCACCGATCTGGAGACCGCCGCGCGCGACGGCATCCCGATCCTGTCGATCCTGCTCAACAACGAGGCGATGGCGATCGAGTTGCCGATCATGCCCGTCGCCACCGAGAAGTACCGCGCGACCGACATCACCGGCGACTACGCCATGTTCGCCCGCTCGCTGGGATGCCACGGCGAACGGGTGACCGAGGCGAGCGAGATCGTCCCGGCCCTCAAGCGCGCGCTCGCGGCGATCGAGGCGGGCCAGCCGGCGCTGGTGGAATTCATCACCGAGAAGGAAACGCAGATCTCGCGCGGCTAGGCGCACCAGTCGCCACGGCGGCCTTTCCATACCTCGGCGAGCCCCTCGCGCACCAGCGCCTCAGCGACGCTCGCGCCGTCGCGGGTGACGGTGCGCAGAAGGCGGCCGTAGCGGTCGCGGTCGCGCCGATAGGGCTCGAGGCTGAACGGGCCACGGTTGAGCAGCGCGACCAGCCGCCCGGTCGCTCTTGCCCCAACCGTGGCCTCGCGCGCGCAGCCCGGATGGCTGACTTCGGGCGCGTTGATGTCGGCGATGCGGATCTTGTCGCCACGGTACCAGAAGGTGTCGCCGTCGACGACGCAGGTCACGCGCCCCGGACCCGAGCACAGCCCGAAGCGTGCTGTCTCATGGTCTGCCGAAACGGCGGGGGCAGCAAGGCCGAGGAGCGCCGCCGCCAGCGGCAGGAATGCTATCCCGAAGGGTCGTCGAGCCATCCCGGCATCGTGCGCGGCTCATGCCCGGCGAACGATTCAGGAACAGCCCTTAAGGGTCATTGCCCAATGAACATGAACCCCACCGCCGCCATGATGCAGCCGAACGCGGCGATGTAGCGCCAGCCGAGCGGCTGACCGAGCACCACGACCATGAACACCGCGAACACCGTCAGCGCGATCGCTTCCTGGGCGATCTTCAGCTGGCCCGGGGTCCAGCCACCAGCGTAACCGATGCGATTGGCGGGGACGGCCAGGGTGTATTCGACCCCGGCGAGCAGCCAGCTGACGAGTATCACCAGCCCGAGAGGCCGGGCATTGGCCACCTCGGGTCCACCCTTGAGGTGCCAATACCAGGCGGTCGTCATGAAAATGTTGGAAAGGGTCAGCAGCGTGAGCGTGGGCATGGCCGCTTACTGCAATGCGCCCGTGCGGCGGGCAAGAGGCGCGCAGAATGCAAGAAGGGCGACGGTTTCCCGCCGCCCTCCAGCACGACCCGGGCGTGTTAGTCGCCGTGCTTCTTGTGCTTCTTGCTCTTGGTAGTGGTGGTCGTGGCGGCGTCCGCATCGGCGCTGCCCGCACCCGTGGCGGCGCCGGCGTCCGCCGTGGTGTCCGTCTTGGTCTGGCCGGGGGCGCTCCCCAGCGCGTCTACCGCGTTGGCGGTGGCGTCCGGAACCTGCGCCTGCGCCTGATCGCTCGCTTGCGGCGAGGTCGACTGAACGCGATCCGTCACGTCGG
>Ga0207667_10003910_pt1 | contig 18327 bp, 11 predicted proteins | sample KBSCornC52_FD_184301 | JGI IMG/M metagenome (GOLD analysis project Ga0207667, IMG submission 184301) | Corn rhizosphere microbial communities from Kellogg Biological Station, Michigan, USA - KBS Corn C5-2 (SPAdes) (version 2) | ecosystem: Host-associated > Plants > Roots > Rhizosphere > Soil ...
GAACGCCGTCGGCCTGCGCCGAGGGCGCGATCCACACGTCGAATGTACCTGGCTCAAGGGTCGGGCGATCCTGAAGACCGATGAAGCGGAGATCCGCGGGTCGAAGAGAGAAGCTCACCGTGCGGCTCTCACCGGGAGCGAGCGGCACCTTGCGGAAGCCTTTCAGCTCCCGAACCGGGCGAGTGACGCTCGCCACGCGGTCGTGGACATAGAGCTGCGCGACCTCTTCGGCACGATGGGAGCCGGTGTTGCTGATCCGCGCGCTGACGGTGATCTCGCCGGCCATAGGCAAGGAAGGGGAGCTCAGGGCAAAATCGCTGTACTCAATCCTCCCGTAAGTCAGGCCGTGCCCGAAAGGATAAAGGGCGTTGTTGGGTATTCCGCGGAAATGGGTCTTGTACGGCTCCAGCGGACCGCGGGGATTGGGCCGGCCCGTCTCCTTGTGCGCGTAATAATAAGGTTCCTGGCCCGACTCTCTCGGGAAGCTGAGCGGAAGACGACCCGAAGGGCCGTAGGCACCGAACAGGACATCGGCGATCGCGTTGCCGGTCTCGGTGCCGAGGAACCAGGTGACCAGTATCGCAGGCGCAGCGGCGATGGCGCCTTTCAGCGCGAGGCCCCGCCCATTCTTGAGCACCACCACAACGGGCTTGCCGACGGCGGCCACGGCTTCGGCGAGTTGCTGCTGCGGTTCCGGGACGACAATTTCGGTGCGCGACTGCGCTTCACCTGACATATCCGCACCCTCCCCAATCGCCAGAACGACGATATCGGCGTGGCGCGCGGCCGCGACGGCCTGTTCAATCCCACCGGGCAGCGGCTCTTCGACTCCCGACCCCGGGGCAATGATCACAGAATTTGGAGCGGCAACGGCCGACCGAACGCCCGTTGCCAGGTCGATCGCCTTCGTATCGTCTCCGTAGACTACCCATGGCCCGACGAGATCATGAGGGCCGCTTGCGAAGGGGCCGATGAGAGCGATGCGCTTCCCGGATCGCGGAAGCGGCAACAGATCCCCCTCGTTCTTAAGCATCACGATGGATTTCCGGCCGGACTCGCGAGCGAGCGCGCGAAGCGGCGGGGAAAGCACGCGATCGCTTTCCACCTTCTCGCTGATGCGGTGGAAAGGATCGCTGAACAGCCCGAGCAGGGCTTTGAGCGCGAGCACCCGACGGACTGACTCGTCGACCTTCGACTGGGGGACGTCGCCGCTCCGAACCAGGTCCGGAAGATAATCGCGATACAATCCGCTCTGCATGCTGATGTCGACGCCGGCGAGGAACGCAATGCGGGCTGCGTCGCGGCGATCCTTCGCATAGCCGGCAGCGATCATTTCCTCGTCGGCCGTGTAATCGGAAACGACGGGCCCTTCGAAAGCCCACTCGCCACGTAGAAGGTCGGTGAGAAGCCAGTGATTGCCCGTGGACGGGATTCCGTTGATCTCGTTGAACGCCGACATCACGGTCAGCGCGCCGGCATCGATTCCAGCCTTGTAGGTCGGCAAGTACACCTCGCGAAAACGCCGATCGGAGATGTCCACCGCATTATAATCGAGCCCGGATTCGACGGCACCGTAGGCCGCGAAATGCTTGATGCAGGCAAGCATCTGGTCGGGCGAGCGCACGTCGGCTCCCTGCAAGCCACGCACACGCGCCGCCGCGAAGAGGCTGCCGAGAAACGGGTCTTCCCCGCCACCCTCGACCCCACGCCCCCACCTTTGGTCGCGGGCCACGTCGACCATCGGCGCGAAGGTCCAGCTGACGCCGGAGCCCGCGGCTTCGAAGGCGGCTGCGGCAGCGGTGCGACGAGCAAGGTCCGGCTCGAAGCTCGCGACTTCGCCGACTGGAACGGGAAAAATGGTGCGGTAGCCATGAATGATATCGGCAGCGAAGACCAGCGGGATTTTCAGCCGCGACCCTTCCATAACGGCGGTCTGCATGATCCGGGCCATGCGCGCGCCGTTGCCGTTGAAGACTCCCGTCAGCCGACCCTGCCTTGCTTCTTCCACCTGCTTGCCGAAATCACCGCCATTCGAAGGGGGATTAAGGAGAGCGGCAACGCCCCCCCCCCAAGCGGATGCCATCAGGCTCAGCTGACCCGCTTTTTCTTCTAGCGTCATGCGCGAGATTAGCGGGTCCACGAAGCCCGGAAGCGGGACCTTCGCCGAGGATGCGACAAGCGCTCGAAGCGGACTGGCGAGCCACGCAGCGACGGTTCCGGCGCCCAGAAGTGCGGCTCTCCGAGAGATACCCGAATCCAGCATTCTCTTCTCCACTCGGCGCTCTGCCCCCGCAGGTCAATGTCGGCACCGATTGCCCTATTGACGTTCTATGTAACCGGTTACATTAGCCACGAAGGAAGCATTTGCAATCGCTGAAAATCGCCGCTCTGATACGCCTTCAGGAACGGCAGGAGTCCATGGGAGAAGCAACAATTCGCGACGTCGCGCGGCACGCCCAGGTTTCCGTCGCCTCCGTCTCCCGAGTCCTCAATCGGCTGGACAACGTGAGTGAGCACACTCGCGATCGCGTACTCTCGGCGGTCAAGGAACTCGGCTACGTTCCTCATGCTGGCGCACGCAGTCTCAGCATGGCGCGGACGGGTGCGATCGGCGTTGTGCTTCCGAACCTGCACGGCGAATTCTTCTCCGAAATCATGCGCGGCATGGACCGGCTGGCTACGGCTCGCGGTTATCTGCTGCTTCTTTCGAACATGCATGCCGACACGATCGACGCAGCGGCGTCGCTGAAGGCGATGCGGGGTCGCGTCGACGGCCTGATCGTGATGGCGCCCCACATGGACGACGTCGCAACTGCAGAGGCGCTTCCGGTGGGAACACCCGCGATCCTGCTCAATACCCGGGCTGCGATTGCGGGCCGGCCGACGATCCGGCTGGACAACGCGGCCGGAGCCCGAGCCGTCGCCGAACATCTGCTCCAAATCGGTCGGAAGCGAATCGTCCATATTGCCGGACCGCGCGGCAACATCGATGCGGAGGAACGCGCGGAGGCGTTCCGGAATGCACTGAGCGAGCGCCAAGGCGTGAATCTGGAGGTGATGCAGGGTGATTTCTACGAGGAGTCGGGCCGGGCTGCGGTGAAGCTGCTGCTGGACGGAGGCCACAGCTTCGATGCCATCTTCGCGGCGAACGACATGATGGCAATCGGCGCCCTCGAAACGCTGCGCAACGCTGGCGTGGCTGTGCCCGACGAGGTCGCAGTCGCCGGATTTGACGATATACCCCTGTCTTCCCACCTCGGCCTTACAACCGTACAGGTCCGCATTGACGACTTGGGAGGGCGAGCAATCGAGCGATTGCTCGACATCGTCGAGGGCGCCGAGGACCATCACAATGAGCTTCACCAGCCCGAGCTGGTCGTGCGTTCGACGACGGTGAAAACGTGACTCTCAGTCGGCGGCGGTTACTCGCAAACGGAACTCTAGTACTGACAGCCGGCACAATGCCGGCTCTGCGCGCGGGATCGGGCCTCGCAAGCCGAACGCTGCCGGCATTCTACGAAGACATCGAACGGCGCACGTTCGAGTGGTTCTGGGACACTGCAAATCCCAGGAACGGGCTGGTTCCGGACCGTTGGCCCAGCCGATCGCGATCGAGCATAGCGGCGGTCGGGTTTGCGCTCGCTGCCTATGCGGTGGGGGTCGAGCGCGGCTGGTGCCCGAGGGCGGCGGCGCTCGAGCGAACCCTGACGACCCTCCGCTTTTTCTGGAACGCGCCGCAGGGGCCGCAGAGGAGCGGCATCACCGGATACAAAGGGTTCTATTATCATTTCCTCGACATGCAGACGGGGAAGCGGTTCAGAAACGTCGAGCTTTCGTCGGTGGACACCACTCTGCTCCTGCTCGGAATGCTATTCGCAGGCGCTTACTTCGACCGAGACGATCCGGGAGAGCATGAGGTGCGCGAGCTTGGGCAGAAGCTTTATGCGCGCGCGGACTGGAATTTCTTCCGGTCCGACGGCCGCATCCCGATCTCGATGGGCTGGCACCCCGAGACCGGCCTGATCAGCGACAACTGGACCGGCTACAACGAGGGGATGATGGTCAACATCCTTGCACTCGGCGCGCCCGAGCACCCGGTTCCCGCCGCGGTCTGGAAGGAGTGGACTAGACCTTACCCCAAACTCTGGCGCGGAAAGGGGTCGACGCGCCACGTCGGTTTCGGGCCGCTGTTCGGTCACCAATACAGCCAGATGTGGATCGATTTCCGTGGCATTTTCGATGCTCCGATGGGCGCGGCCGGTTTCGATTATTTCGAAAACAGCCGCCGCGCCACCTATGCAAATCGCGCCTGGTGCATTGCGAACCCGATGCGATGGGATGGCTATTCGGCCAATCTTTGGGGTCTCACAGCATGCGACGGGCCCGGATCTTTCAAGCGCTCGTTCAAGGGTCAAACGCGTAGATTTTTCGGCTATGCTGCGCGCGGACCGCTGAGCGAGCCGAGCGGACGGGACGACGGAACGATCGCGCCGACTGCTGCACTGGGATCGCTGCCCTTCGCGCCCGAGATCGTGATCCCCTGCGCACAAACATTGCTGTCCCAGCCGCGCCTGTTCCAGAGATATGGCTTCCTCGACAGCTTCAACCCGAGCTTCCGCTATCCTGGAGTGAAGGTGAGCGGGGGCTCGGTCGATCTCGCTTCAGGCTGGGTGGACGGTGATTATCTCGCAATCGATCAGGGGCCGATCCTTCTTCAGGCAGCGAACTTTCGCAACGATTTCGTGTGGGAATATACCCGCCGAATTCCGGCAATCCGACGTGGCCTCACCCGAGCGGGCTTCACGGGCGGGTGGTTGCGCTGAGACTTTAATATCCGCGAACGAAGAGGTTGGCGGTAAGTCGTCCCTCGCGTGGGTCGGCGCTGAAGCGCATCCCTTCGGGAACGATGCCCGAATGCAGCAGGCTTCCCTGATAAATGATCAGGCGGTCGGCGACCGCGTTCACCGAGCCGATCTGCTCGAAATAGTCGTCCGAGCCGTGAATGTAGCCGGAGTCTGGCCGCAGCGCTGCAGCATCGGCCTGAGCGGTCCTCACAAACGTCTCCAGGTTTGCATCGGTGACCCGCTCGATTCCGGTTGACCGTTGGCGATAGAAGGCGGTGCCCGAGCCGGGTGGAACTCGCAAATAGTGAAGCAGCGCGAAATAGTTCTGATCCGTCGAATCGAAGTGTGGCGCCCGTTGCACCGGGCGGAGTTCGCCAGGCACCGACGTGACGATCGAAAAGCTCGCCTCGACAAGATCAAACTCGTCCACGTCGAAAGCGCCGGCGATAAACGGTCCTGCGTCCTCGCACGTCTTGCGGGCGTACGCGAACGCCGCCTGATCGTCTTCGTCGATCAAACGCCGGACTCCCGGGTAGTAGCTTGAGGCGCTTACCGGCGGAAACGGCGCCATAGCGTCCGCAAGCATGGCAACGGCCTCGGCATCTCCGCTCAAGTCGTCGATCACGACGACAGGGCTGCCGCTCGACCCGAATCGCAACAGTTCGGGTTTCATATTGCCCTCACGATTTGGGAGGAGGGGCGCTTCGGCCCCTCCTCTCGGCCCGGGGGAGATGGGCCGAAGACGCATTCATTCCGCTAGAACGTAAATCTGGCACCGATCTTGAAGTTGCGGCCCTGGCTGGCCACGCCGAGTCCCTTGTCGGGCTTGTTCGTCGCTCCGGGGCCGCCGTAGAAGGCAAGTCCGCTGCCCCATTGCGAGTACTGACGATTGACGAAGTCGAACGCATTGAGCGCCTCAAAATAGACGGTCAGCTCCTTGTCGCCAGGCCCCGGTACCTTGAACGTCTTCGACACATTGAAGTCGACGTTCTTGTAGCCGATTCCGTGCGGCCGGTAGACTCCGAAGTTCGTCAGGTAGCATCCTCCTCCACCCGGCGCGGTCGAGGGAATATTGCACAGTACGGCGGGATAAGAAGCACCTGACGACAGTGTGACAATCGACGACAGCTTGATGTCCCAAGGCAGCCCCACCGTGCCCGAACCGACGAACCGCCAGCGTTCGAGTCCGACCGCAGGTCCCCAGCCCATTTGGCCGATCTCCGGCTCGTCGAACATGAAAGGATCCCCGATCGAATTCGTATCTCTCGGATCGTTCGAGCGGGAACTGGAAACCGTTAGCGCGGCGGTGAAGCCGTAATGGCTCTCCGGCGTATAGGGCTTGTCGGCAGTGAGGTAGATCGCCTCGTACCGCGCCTTGCCATCATTGTTGCCGATGAAGATGCTGCCATGGCCCGGCAAAGGCGCGAGGTTGATCGCACCGCCAGGGAAGAAAATCCCGTCGGAGTAAGTGATGCCGTTGTAAGTGAAGATGGGGGCACCGCCCGCGTTGTAGGTGCCGTCCGGAAGACGGTTTCCGACCACCTCCTGGTAGATGTTATTCGACTGGATGTACGAAAAGGTCAGCGAGGTGTTGATCTTGCCGAACCGTTTCCTGACGCCGAGGTCAACCTCATCGGAATAGGGAGCCTTGGTTTTGTTGTTCAGCAGGTGCACCTCGCCGCCCTGCGTTGAGGCAAGCGCTCGAAGCGCATTCGGATCGGTTGGCAGAACCGCAAAGCAGGTCGGCTGTACGCCGACCGTGCAGCCGGTTGCAGGCGTGCTCAAGGTCACGACAGATTCGTAATAGTCCTTGATCGTCTCAAGTGCGGAATCGATGAACAGCGAGCGGTCGTAGTAGCGTCCGGCCCCGCCGAACAGGACGAGATCGCGGTCGCCGCGCACGTCATAAGACACCCCGAGCCGAGGCTGGAATTCGCCCAGGAACGGGTGCCGGTTATGCCCGGTGGAAATGTAGTCGTTCGGATTGATGCCGGCGGCTTGCCAGCCTGGGTAGGCCCTGAGGGCCGCAGCAACATCTGGTGGCGTGACGAAGTGCTCGTTGGTCGCGTTCGATTCGTAATCCCAGCGCAGTCCGTAATTAATGAGCCAGTGATCGTTGGGTCGCCAGCTATCCTGGGCGAAAAGGCCGATCTGCGTGTCCTTGGCGCTCACCGGCCGGACGGCGGCCGTGTTGATGGTGGCTTCGAATGGCGTTGGGTTGCCGGCTAGGCCGGTAAAGCTGTTCGCATCGAAGTAGAAAGTCCCGCTGCCGTTGTTGTCCTCGAGCCGCGACAGCTTCAGGAAATTGATCGTGCCGCCGAACTTGAAGCTGTGGGTGCCGGCGTTGATCGTGACATTGTCCTTGATCAGGTTCTGGTATTGGTGGTCATCCTGGGCAAAGTTGTTGCCTCCGAGGACCAGCACCTCATTGTTCGTGCTCGGAGTGCTCCCGACGGGACCGTTATAAGTCACGACGTAGGAGGATCCAGTGACGTTCTGGATGGCCCCATTCGCCGCGGCGTCGCGCGCGAGATACAGCTCGTTCACCCAGTTGGAGCCGCGGTGGGTCCACCAGACTTCGTATCGGTCTTCGTTGTTGCGAATGTTGCTCGACGCATCGACGGTCCTGACTCCGCCGGGGATCGACAAGTTCGCCTCGTGCCGAACGTAAGCGCTCGCGTTGATCGTGTCGTCCGGGGTCGCGAAATAGGTCAGCTTTCCGAAATAGAGCTGCTCCTTGAAGGTCTCCGGGAAACTGCCGTTGTATTGGGTCCGGGCGGACTGCGCATAGGCCTGCTCCGCGGGCGGGAGTGCGCTGAGGTCTCCAGGATACACCGAAATATCGTTCGAGCTGAAGACTTTGCTTGTGTTTTCATAGTCGAGGAAGAAGGTCAGTTTGTCCTTGATGATCGGACCGCCGATATCGCCGCCGAAGTACTTGTCGTTGAAGTCCGGCTTGGGCCTGTAGGGCGGGTTCGGATTGAATAGATGGCCCGGACGGTCGTCATAATTCTGGCTGATGAAGGCTTTCGGCTGCCATTCCCCGAACAGTTCCCCGTGAAACTGGTTGCCACCCGTCTTGGTGACGGAGGAAATCACGGCCGAAGCTGCGTCTCCATATTCGGCCGCAAAATTCTGGGTTTCAACGTTGAACTGGTCGACCGCCGACTGCGGGAAAGGGTTACCCGACGAATAGTTCTGGCCAAGAGTCCCGCCGTGATTAACCAGATTCTTGATACTGAGGCCGTCGATGTAGGTGTTTGTGTTATCCGAATTGATTGCGCCCGCCTGAACCTGGCGCGCGTTGCCGCCCAGGGTCGGCGGGGAAACGGTGACCCCTGGCGCGAGTGCCGCGAAGTTCAGGAAGTTGCGATCCCCATTCGGCAGGTTTTCGATCTGGAACCGGGAGACGTTCGTGGCGACCGCCGGGGTTTTGACGTCCTTGGTGCGTGCCCCGACCACAACGATTGCCGGCCCGGTCGCCGCCGCCGCCGCCGTGCCCAGGTCGACCGAGACCGTCTGACCCAAAGGAACGACGACGTTTTGAGTGTTGCCGCCAGACTGCACCCGGTAGGTGCTCGGGGGAAGGCCAACGATCAGATAATTGCCGTTTGCGTCGACTTTGGCCGTGCTGGTCTGGCCGGTATTGACGTCAGTTGCGCTGACCGCGGAACCGGGCGCGGCGCCCGCGACGTGTCCCTGGATGCCGGATGTGACCTGCGCGGCAGCGGGAGTCGCGAAAGTGAGCGTCGCAGCAATCGCGACAACAGAGATCCCGCATGCAAGCTGGCGCTTCATGGTGAATGCGGCCACGTTCTTCTCCCCTCGTGATGTAACCGGTTACAAAAACGCACGACCATTTGGCTCTTTTGTAGCATGAAACCGGTTACAGAGCCGCGAGTCAATTGCGCCACATCGCGCGCTCACACTCGCTCGCGCCAGTGTGACTTTCGGGACACGCTCTGTCAGTCAGCGCCTTGCCGACTCCAACGTGAATTTAACGGTCGAGGCCATTATGGCGGCAGGCGCTGCGCTCGCACGCTCCGCGACGCCCGCCAGAAGTTCGGCGATGAAATCCGCATGGTCGGGCATCGTCGCGGCTGTTTCGGCGATCACCTCCGCAATATCCGAAAGGAAGCCGGAGATTTCCTCCGTCGGGACAAAGTGCGTCACAGGGTCCGGATTCATCTCGAATCCCTGGCCGATGAGCACCTGGACCCAGCTTTCCTCGGCAAACAGTTCCTGTGCCCAGTGTTTGAAGAAGCGTCCGGACGAGCGGAACAGTTCGAGTCGCTCCGTCAGGCTTTCCGGAATTTCCATCTCGCGGACATGATCCCAGAACGGATCACCGGCGCGCCTCGTCACTTTGTAGTGGGCGATAATGAAATCGCGAACGTCTTCATATTCGAAGCGCGACTGCCGATTGTATTCGTCAATATCAGGTTGCGAAAAGCCGTCTGAGGGGAAGGTCGCGAGAAGCCGCTGAATCGCTGTCTGAATGAGGTGGATGCTTGTGGATTCGAGCGGCTCGAGGAAACCGGAAGAAAGCCCGATCGCGACGACGTTCTTCTCCCAGGCCTTGAGCCGCCGGCCGGGAGCAAAACTGACCGGCCGCGGGTCGGCAGTGGGTTCGCTGTCGAGGTTCGCGAGCAGAATCTCGGCGGCCCTGTCGTCCGACAGCAGGTCCGAGCTGAAGACATATCCGTTGCCGATCCGGTGCTGAAGCGGAATCCGCCACTGCCACCCCGCCCGTCCCGCGATCGAGCGGGTGTAGGATGTCAGCGGCGTCACCGGCGCCGTCGGTACTGCAATGGCTCGATCGCACAGGAGCCACTGTTTCCAATGATCGTAGCCAATGCCGAGCGCGTCGCCAATCAGAAGCGCGCGCATTCCTGAGCAATCGACGAACAACTCGCCACCGACCTCACGTCCGTCCTGCAGGCGAACTCGTTCGACGAAGCCGTCGCGGGAATTCCGAATCACTTCGACAATTCGCCCTTCGATGCGGTTTACGCCGCGTTGTTCGCTTTCAGCGCGAAGGAAGCGGGCGAACAGCGACGCATCGAAATGGTAGGCGTAGTCGATGTCCGCGAGCGGGGAATTGGGATTGCGCGGATCCGGAAAGGCGAAGCGGTTCTGGAGCGCAGCGACGCAGTTCAGCGAATAATGGTCGAAATGCTGGACCGAGCCCGGCGCCCGCTCACGCGCGGCCGCCCATAATTGGTGCGGATGAAGCCACAGCATGTCGCGGCCGATCTTGCCGAACCCATGGATGTAGCGCTCGCCCGGGGCGCCCCAATCGACGAACTGAATTCCAAGTTTGAAGGTCGCCTTGGTCTCGCGAATCATCTGCAGCGGGTCGATTCCTGCAAGCGCCAGGTAGTTGCGGATGTGCGGTATGGTCGCTTCGCCGACCCCGACCGTGCCGATTTCCTCCGATTCGATGAGCGTGATCTGGACTTTGCTCAACCGCTGGGAGAGCACTGCCGCCGCCATCCAGCCGGCGGTGCCACCGCCGACTATAGTCACCTTCGTCACTGGCCCGCGGGCGCCCAACGCAATCTCCCTCGTGGTGCTGGGCAAAGGTGAAACCGATTACATTTTCGCGCAAGTCACCGTGGAGTTGGTGTGTTCGACCCGGAGTAGTGACGGTGGCCAAGGGCCGAGGGCGGAGCGCTCTCACTACGGCCGCGAGAGGATTCGATAGAGATCGGGTTGCTCATCCTGAAGCACCATGATTCCGTGCAGGTGATTGGCTGATACCCATGGCAGCCAGAAGCGATGTGAGCCAATGCCGCGCCCCGGTCCACCGGGGCCCATCCGCCAGTTTTCCTGTTGCCAGCCGGGCCCTTTCATGTCGTACAGGCGCCCCGGCATCGCCACCATCGACTTGGTGTCATGAAGCAGGACTCGAGCGACGTCGAGATAATGACGATCATGCGTCAGCGTGTAGAGCTTCGCGTAGGAAGGGACAGCCCAATCGAGATATTCGTCGGTCCCGCCTGCTGAAAGGGCCGTGATGCCCTGGATCCCGGTCGTCGGGACACCCTTTTTCCAATGGAGCTGCGCATTGTCGGCGTCCACCGGCATCGGCAAATCCCAGATCCAGATCCAGCTCTCCGCAAAATTCGCTGCGGCACAAGCGCGGTCCAGCCATTTGCGGTCATGCGTCGCTTCGTAAAGGCTCGTGTACGCTTCCATGCTCAGCATCCCCGCTTCCTTGTCGGTGATGTTGGGATTGTCGCTGGCGCCGCCGATAAAGAGCCCACGCCTTCCCCAGGCGGACCAGGCGTAATCGCCGGCGCGAACAGCCGCATCGAGAAAGCGGGGATCGCCGGTTTCTTTGGACATCTGCACCAAAAGCGGCACCGGCGCATAACTTGTGGTTCCGCTCGCCTCGGCAACTTCGCTGCTCCCAGGTTTCCAGCGGCGGGGAAAGGATCCATCCGGTCGCTGCTGCTTGATGAGCCATTCGCAATAGGATTTCACCCAGGCCAGCCACTCGGGATGTGGTCTCCCATTGTCGGCTTCCCGCCGGTAGGTGATCATCAGCGAGCGCATGTCCTCACTGGCGTTTCGAAGCCACGGCGCGAGCCAGATGTGATCCCATGGTTTTCCGGTTCGAAGATCGTAGCCCGTCGCCTGCAACGGAATTTCGTGGAGCGCCTCGATCATCGAGTGGATGATGGCAAGACCGGTCTTGCGCATCTGTTGGCCGCGCGGCGAGGGATCGCGATCGGATTCCCGTAGCAGTTCGTCGGCGCACTCGAGATTCTTGCTGACGAAGCCCATTCCCGCCATCGTCCAGTTCCACTGGCGCGGACCATTGGATACCGTCGAAAGCACGAACGGAATTGCAGTTCGGCCGTCAATCGTGGCTGCCTGCGCCTCCAGATGGTCGATCAGCACCCGGCGCGTCAGGTCGAGGTCGATGTAGCGCACGGCGGGATGCAGCGTATCCCATGCCCATCGCCAGGAATCGCGTACGACGTCGGGAAAATGCTCCCCCTTCCCGACCCTGAAGCTGACGCGATAGGTGTCCGAGGCGCCGCGGACGATAGGGTGATAGCGGCGCGCCCACTCGGGTGGGGGCGGAGGCGCCATGGAGGTGGGGTCGGTCACCTTGTTGGGTCCGCCCCGATACAGCATCATCGAACCGGGAAAAGAAAACCCCAGCTCCATCGGACGAGCACCGGACTGCTCGGCACCGATTGCGCCGACCTGGATCCGTGGATCTACGATGGTCGGTGCGGCCAGCGTTGTATCTGCTTCGGTGGTGTCACCGCGCGGCGTCGGGTCGAGGATCGACAGAGATGCACCATTGGCGAACGATACCGCGAACATGGGAGCCGGAAGGAAATCCTCCCGCATCATCAGGCGGTGGGCAGCAAAGTTGAGTGTTCCGCCGGGCGAGCGCTCCCCGTCGTAGGCAGGATCACCGTAGAGGATGCCCGGCGCAAGAAATCGGACGTCCTTCCAATGGACGGAAGGATCTATCCGGAAAACGATGCTGGAAGCGAAGCCACCCTGTCGGTCGGCAATCGCTGTAACTTGCCGATCCGCGGTCAGGATATTTCTTTTCACCGTCCAGCGATCGACAATGCGGAATATCGGCCGCTGGCCGTCGCCGACCTGGGCGATCGCCGTCACCCCATCGCGCGTTCGCTCGACACTCGAATAGGGAATGGCGAGCGTTCGAATGTCCTTACCGTCATAAAGCTCGATGCGGGCGGGATCCGGCTGGGTGATGGTGGGAAGGCCGGACCCGCCCATCCGCATGCCCCACCCGCCATTCGCCCGAACGAAGGAGACGGACGCTTCGCCTGAGACGCCGAGTCTAATGATGGATTGAGATCGCGTCACACTGGGTTGCGCATTCGCAGGACAGGCGATTTGCACCGCTAGTGCCAGCATCAACAGTCGCTTCATTTGGAACCTCAAATCGGCTGGCCAGGATGGCAGCTCGCCTGGTGCGTCATTTTGGGAGGGCGCTCTGTCAACGGCTAGCCCAATTTCGTCAGTGCGGCTTCAGGTCGCGCTCTTCGCAGCTGCTTCGTCTGAACTGGCTCGCGCCGGAAATCGTCAGCGCCGTGGGGTGGTGCGCGACACAGTCACTGTATAACTCGTCTCTGCTGCGCATTTCCCTGAAAATCCCTGATATTTCTGATTTACAGGGAAACTGAGGGTTTTTGCCACCCATCGCGGAACCCTTAGGGTAAGAAAAAGACCGCTGTTTTGCGCCAGAAAGCGAAGTGCGGTGCGACTTCAGGAACAGGGAATTCAATTTACAGGATCAGCGAAGGCTTGAGGCAGGAACAGCGAAGTCGAAATACCGCAACAGCGAAGGTGCCTGCAGTCGACATGCGCGCAAGCGGCCACTCAAAGATGATCGCTTTTTGTTCGACAAATGGACGCTTTTGTTCTACATGACTCTGGGAGGGAGGAGAACGGTTCGGGGAGGTCCGAAAGATGCAGTTTCATGGCCAGATTGTCGAGCGAAGCGTGAGCGACTTAAAGCCCTATCCCCGCAACGCGCGAACTCACTCGCCCAAACAGATCAAGCAGATTGCTGCCAGCATTGAGCGGTTCGGCTTCACCAACCCGATTTTGGTTTCTGACACTAATGAGATCGTCGCCGGCCATGGGAGAGTGGCGGCCGCCAAGCTCCTCGGCCTCACCTCGGTCCCGACGATTGCGCTCTCCCACCTCAATGACGAAGAGCGGCGTGCTTATGTGCTCGCTGACAACAAGCTGGCACTCAATGCTGGGTGGGATCGCGAGATACTGGCGATCGAGTTTCAGGCGCTCGTGGATTTGAACTTCGACCTTGAGGTCACCGGTTTCAGTCTCGCGGAGGTGGATTTAGCTATCGACGAGCTCGGCGAGTCAGACCCGGATGGATCTGATACGCCCGAGGACCTGGTGCCGCAGGTGAGCGGGCCACCCGTTTCGCACCTGGGTGACATTTGGCTGCTCGGCCGGCATCGGCTGTTGTGTGGCGATGCGCAGGATGCCGACTGCTTTCGCAGGCTCTTGGAGGGTGAGGTGGCCGACCTGGTCTTCACCGATCCACCTTATAACGTGGCGATCGACGGGAACGTCTGCGGCCTCGGGGCGGTTCGTCACCGCGAATTTGCATTTGCATCCGGCGAGATGAGCGCCGGGCAATTCACCGCATTCCTGGCAACGACACTTGGTAATGCCGCGGGCGTAATGCGCGATGGCGCGATTGCGTTCGTGTGCATGGATTGGCGCCATATGCGCGAACTGCTCGATGCGGGTGAGGCGGTCTTCACTGAGCTCAAGAACTTGGTGGTCTGGAACAAGACGAATGGGGGGATGGGCACCTTCTATCGATCGAAGCACGAGCTGATCTTCGTCTTCAAAATGGGAACAGCCGAACACACCAATAGCTTTGGCCTCGGGGACACCGGTCGTTATCGGACGAACGTCTGGGATTACGCTGGAATCAGTTCTCTCGGCGCAAAACGGGCAGACGAGCTCGCGATGCATCCGACCGTCAAACCGGTTGCACTTGTTGCCGACGCAATCCGCGATTGTTCCAGACGCGGCGAGATTGTTCTGGATTGTTTCGGTGGTTCCGGTTCGACACTCATTGCAGCCGAAAGGACCGGTCGGCGTGCGCGGTTGATCGAATATGATCCAATCTATTGCGACACGATCGTGCGACGGTGGGAGGAGCTGACCGGGAAGCGGGCGACAAGGGCCGGCGACGATACAGCGTTTGAACAACTCGCTGACCTTCGGTCGGCTGCAGGAGGTCGCCGTTGAACTTCCAATCAAGCAGCGATGGCGGCGAAGGAGAAGATCAGCCGAATTCTGCCGCTTACGACGTCGGCTATCGCAAGCCACCTGCGGAGCACCGCTTCAAGAAGGGGCGATCTGGCAATCCACTCGGGCGACCCCGCAATTCCAGATCCATCAAGCGCCAAGATAACCTCAGCTCCGGCACGCAGCCCGCGAACCGCTATCTTCTCGAGGAAGCTTATCGGCCGGTGCTTGTCCGAGAAGGCGAGCAGACCATCGAGCTCCCGGCAATTCAGGCGGTGTTTCGAGCGATGGGCGTTGCGGCGATGAAGGGTAACCGATTTGCGCAGCGCACACTGGCCGAACTCGTGCAAGCCATTGAAGCGGAAGATCGCCAAGCCCGGCTCAGCTATCTTGAAACTGCGATCAATTACAAATGCAATTGGGAGGAGGCGATCGAGCGGGCGCACGAACTGGGCCGCCCCGAACCTCAGCCTATTCCGCATCCCGATGATGTGTTCATCGATTTCCTCACCGGAGATGCGAGGGTTTGTGGGCCGCTGACGAAAGAAGACAAGGCTGCCTGGGATCGCCTGCTCGAGTATCGCGATGAACTCCAGCAGGAAGTCACCATGTTTGCCGAATGCTACCGGAAGAGCCGGAACCCTCAAAAGAAGGCGCGCGCTCTCGAGATGTGGAAATTGGAGCAGAAGCTGTTCGACAAGATGAACGACAACTTGCCCAAGCGTTATCGCAAGGAATTAGCCCACCGCTGCTGGTTGGAGGGCGCTTCACGTCCTGGCCAACAGCGAACACGGATCTGGCCCGGGGAGCACTAAAGCGCCGCCCTCGTGACAATCTGCTAGTGTCCGTTTTCGACCCAAATGGGACACTAGCTTCAGGGAGTCGATTGGTCCTGTCCGGTCACTTCATCGTCCAGCTTCGCAGCTGCCGCTTCAAGGGCTTCAGCGATCTGCAAGAGCTCACACTGCGCTTGACGGTTGAAAAGCTCGTTGGAAAGGCGACGCGCTTGCTCAGCGCGCGCCCGTATCTCGGCGGCAGTCGGGTCCGGCACGCAGACAGCCTAACGACTACTAACCTTCGATAGTCAACCCGCTACGCTGCGAGCCTAGCCCGAAGCGGGGACTGACCGCATTTCGCTTTCGATCACGACCTTAATCGATTCGTCAGGGCAAAGTATCTTAGCTCCGCCTTCGACCCTCTGGCGTATCCTTCCTCTGCGGAATTGATGCAAGTTTCTGGGAAAAGAAGCGTATAGTGGGCTCTCCGCGTTTTTGACTGGTTGCTATGACCAGTCCCAAGCCCGGCGTTTCTGCCGAGCCACTTCGCAGTTCCGCGACGATCTCGGCCTCCGAAGGCCTTGGCCATGGAATTTATTACGCCCTTACGCCCCGACGCCGCCGCCAGCCTTGCTCTGGCCTTGATCGCCTCTTCTCAGGCGCCCCTGCTCGTTCTTGACGACCGGTTCGTTGTCATCAGCGCCAGCACGTCATTCTGCAGCGCCTTCGCGATTGATCCCGCGACCATTGAAGGCATCGCGCTGGCGAACATCGGTAATGGTGAGTGGGACGTTCCCCAGCTTCATTCGCTGCTACGGGCCACCCTTGCCAGCAATGTGGCAGTCGACGCCTATGAAATGAACCTCATCCGCGACGGACACGAGCCCGCCTGCGTCTCGGTCAATGCGCAACGCCTCGACCTCGGCGGCGGTCAGCAACCAATGATTGCATTAACGGTCACGGATATCACCTCGGCACGGCTGGCGGCGAAACTTAAAGACGAACTGGTTCAGGAAAAGCAGGTACTGCTACGGGAGTTGCAGCATCGAGTTGCCAACAGCCTTCAGATCATTGCCAGCGTTCTCATGCAGAGCGCCCGTCGAGTTCAGTCCGAAGAAACCCGCACCCATCTCTACAGCGCCCACAACCGGGTCATGTCCATAGCTACCCTGCAAAAGCAGCTTGCCATCACCTCGAACGACGACGTTGAGCTTCGGCCGTACCTCAAAGATTTGTGCGCCAGCATCGGCGCCTCGATGATCGACGATGCTAACCGGATCTCCCTTTCAGCAACTGCCGACGACAGCACGGCGACCGCCAACGTGTCAGTGAGCCTCGGGCTAATTGTGACGGAACTAGTCATAAACGCACTCAAGCATGCCTTCCCACACCCCAACCAGACCGGATCGGTTACGGTTGACTACGCTGCAAAAGGAAACGGATGGACGCTTAACGTTGAGGATGACGGAGTCGGCATCGGGGCAGGCAGTGGCCCAGGAACGCCAGGCCTGGGCACCGGGATTGTGGATGCTCTTGCGAAACAACTCGGCGCAACTGTCACGAGCAGCAACAAGGGAGCGGGTACGACAGTCTCAGTCGTGCATCCCTAAGCATCTGCTGTCGGCTTCCTCACATGATGGCAATGCTTAGCCGAAGCGTGCCGGTCTCCGGCGTCTATGACTTACCTGGTTCGCGATCACGCGAACTGTCCCGCTTCACAGGCACGGGTGTCATGCTCTTAATGAACGCCTCGCCTTCACGCATTGTCGGGAACGAGCGCTCCGACGTGTGGCCATCCTCATGGGTAAGAACCGCCTTGAACGGGTGACCCGGTCCGCCAGTCTGCACGATCCGGCCGGAAACGGCCCTGTCGGCGTAACGGCTTCTGTCCTGTCCGCTCTCGCTGACGCTCCCCCCCTCGTCCTCCCAAGCATTGCGCTGCTGACGCTCCTCGTGTTGTTCGGCGGTCGCAGCGGGATGCCTACGGGCGGGATCAGGGGGAGATTGGTTTTGAACCATAGGGGGCGTGATGTTAAACGCGCTCACTGCCGAAGAAGCTCCCGCACCGGAAGATTCTGAGAGTGCCTCCGACGGTGTCCAAGGCTAGGGAACGACGCCATGAGGTGGACCAAGCGAAAAGTGAAGGGGCTTTCGCAATCAGACGAAAGTCAGGAGAATGGCTAAACGGACCGCAACGAAGGCCGAGACGCTTCAAGAAATCCGGCACCGCCTCACGTCCGACACTCGACCGGGCCAGGTTCGCTTTTCGTCCATAATCCTTGAAAAGCCCGGTAGCGAAGGACAGCGGCCCGCAGTCCATACAGGCGGGAATGTGATTTTTTGCCTCGGCGTTTTCCCGGATCCTCCGATGGACGTCCTCGGCCACCTCTTTCATGAGGACAGCGGCGCCTTTCTGGCAGAGCTTCAAACGACCGTCCAAAGCCTCTCCGAACACCAGCTCAAATGCTCTTTCGTGCTGCCACCCGACCTGCCCTCGGCCAGCGTATGCCTCGTAATTGAAGGACGCTGGCCGAACCAAGCCGCCGGATGTGAAATGAGTTTCGACGTCGGAAGCTAACGTCCGCTTCCGGCACCCACATTAAGCTTTGGAAGCAAAATTGCTCGCAACTGTGCACTTTCGCGTTGCGGTGAGAGTTGAGGGAGTCGGCTCTCGTTTTTCAGCCGACGTCGATATTAAATAACTTCCTCATGCAAGGTTCACAAGGAAACGTGCTATAAGCGGTCATCACCTGAGATCGCAACCGAGCGCGCTGTGACAGAGAGATCGTTTATGCTCTCGCTCGCAGGAGATGGACTATGGAAAACGCATATTGGGTCGGCCGGACAAAAGCTTCCCTCAAATCGGCTCAGGAGGCAACGAGTGCTGAGGCTCGGCTGATCCATTACGAACTGGC
>Ga0207667_10003912_pt1 | contig 18325 bp, 16 predicted proteins | sample KBSCornC52_FD_184301 | JGI IMG/M metagenome (GOLD analysis project Ga0207667, IMG submission 184301) | Corn rhizosphere microbial communities from Kellogg Biological Station, Michigan, USA - KBS Corn C5-2 (SPAdes) (version 2) | ecosystem: Host-associated > Plants > Roots > Rhizosphere > Soil ...
CGGTCGAAAACCGCGTGGCTGCGCCATCTATCGCGTAGACGCGGCGCGCGATCGCAATCGCATCGACGGTGTCTAGGCGGGAAAAGCTCACCGACAGACCGCTGGTCAGCAAGGCATCGAGCGCCGGTGCGGGCGCAGCCGATACGGCGCTTGGAGTAATGGGTGTGGACATCTACGAACCGGGGTGAGCTAAAGGTGGTGACATTATTGTCGGACAATGTTTCGTTGTAAACTCAAAAAGCGGCCTTTCTTTGGTTCATTTTCCGTATTTTTGTCCTACAATCTGCGCTGGACTCCTATCATGCCTGCACCGCTGTTGAGAATCGAGACGACCCCGGCGCTACCCGGTGCCGTGCCACCCGCGTGACGCCAGGCGTCAGTCGAGCAGCGCGATGTGTGCGCCTGGCCGGTGTCGAACACGGCGGCCAGGGCGATGTGACGCGCTTACAAGCCGAGTTGTTCGGCCAGCTCGATGATGTTTTTGACCGGCGTATAACCGTATTCGGGTGCTTCCGGTTCATGGCCGCGCAGCACGTGCGCTTTGTGGACGATGCCGAGGTCATGCGCGGTCATCAGGTCGTAGCGCGGGCTCGACGAGACGTGCAGGATTTCGTGGGGCTGCACGTCGAGCTTTTTGAACATGTATTCGAAGCCTTGCATGCGCGGCTTGTAAGCGCCGGCATCTTCGGCCGTGATGACGGCATGGAACGGCGCACCGAGCTTCTCGATATTGCGCATGATTTGCGCATTGTCCGCATTGCTCAGGCCGACGAGCTTGTATTTCTTGGCAAGGCGGGAGAGACCTTCAGGGACGTCCGGATGCGGGCCCCAGGTCGGTACCGCGAGGTAGAACTGTTCGGCCTCGGCTTCGATGAACGGCACGCCGGTGCGCTCGCAGGCGCGGCGCACGGCGTTGATGACAACGTTGCGGAAGGGCTTCCAAGCGCCGAGCACTTCATCGCGACGATAGGCGGCGAACAGTTTGACGAAGTTTTCCATCGCATCGCCGTGGAGGCGGTTGCCGTAGATTTCCCGGGCCGTTTCGGCCATGCGGAAGTTGACGAGGGTGCCGTAGCAATCGAAGGTGATGAATTTCGGCTCGAAGTCGATCATGTCTTCAGTCTCGATGAGTGATGAATCCCGATGGATTCTTGAATGAAAGGGCCTGCCGGAAGGCATTTCGAGCAAGCACCGATGGCGATGTCGGTAGTTGAAAATTTAATCTGGAACGTGCCGCGCCGATGCCGAATTGATCGGTGCAAAAGACACATTTCGAAGCGTTTTTCAGGAGATTCGCGGCAGGTCCTGCCGTGGGAAATTCCGCGGGGCCGAACACGGGGTAGAAACAGCAAGATCGTCGTATTGTCGTACTTGGGCGTGGTCGCTATCCATATCGGAGTGAATGTGAAGACACTCTCCTGGAGGCAACCCGACCGAACGAAGGAGGGAGGGAGCGATGAGAACGGATTGCACGCTTGACCGGATGGATTTACGGATTCTCGCCGAGTTGCAGAGGCGCGGCCGCATGACCAATGTGGAATTGGCTGATGCCATTGGCCTCTCGGCGAGCCCGTGCCTCGCGCGCGTCAAGCGGCTCGAGAAGGCCGGGTTCATTGAGGGGTATGGCGCGCTACTCCGGATGGAGAAGCTCGGTGACTTCCAGATAGTGTTTACCAAAGTCACGCTTGCAGATCATCGTCGCGAAGACTTCGTGCGCTTTCTCGATGCGATTCGCGGCGTCGACGAGATCATGGAGTGCCACCACGCGACGGGCGGCTACGACTATTTGCTCAAGGTGGTCGCGCGCAATGTCACGCACTATCAGAGCGTAATGGAAGGGCTTTTGGAGCGCGACATCGGGATCGAGAAGTACTTCAGTTACATCATCATCAAGTCGCCCATCGTCAAGACGCACTATCATCTCGAGAGTTTACTTGCAGCGCGCTGAGGCTTGCTGCGCTGGGCCTCGCGCTGCATGACGATTACGGCGATGCAAGTGGCGCACGCGCAGCCGCTTGTACTGTCTGGCTGTCGCCGTGAGACGGTTGCCGGTCGGCCTCGTCGGGCATCATGAGCCCAGGCACTCTCTGCCCGCCCTATCCACTCATCGACTCAGTGCAAAGTTGCCTCGGCGATACCAGTCAGCACGCAGAGCGCGACGACGGCGAGCGGTGGACTCTTCCAGCCTGTCAGCAAGAAAAACCCGATGACTGCGACGGCAAAGTCGAGCTTCGAGAGAATCGCACTGGTCCAGACCGGCGAGTAGAGCGCGGTGGCCAGCAGTCCGACGACCGCGGCATTCACCCCCGCAAGCAGCGCAGCCATCGACGGGTAAGTGCGCAACGCTTGCCAGTAAGGTAGCGCCGCGAGCACGAGTAGAAGACCCGGCAAAAAAATGCCGGCCGTGGCGAGTAAAGCACCGGTCCAGTGATTCGGCGCTTCGGTCATCATCCATCCGAGAAACGCAGCGAACGTAAATAAGGGGCCCGGGACCGCCTGTGCGGCGCCGTAGCCTGCGAGAAAATCGTTCGACGAGACCAAGCCGGCCGCAACGGTTTGCTGCTGAAGAAGCGGTAGCACAACGTGACCGCCGCCGAAAACAAGCGCGCCCGAGTGATAGAACGCATTGAAGACCTCGAGTGCTCGGCTCGCGTGGAGCCGGATCAGCGCGGGAAGCCCGAACAGCAAAATAGAGAAGAGGATCAACGCGACGGCCCCCCCTGTGCGCGATACACGGACTTCGTGCGTGTGTCGCGATACTCGACCCGCGCCTGACAATGGCGTTGTCCGGCAAAACGCGAGTCCAAGCACAGCGCCGAGGGCGATAACGATGAGCTGCGCATAGACGGTCGTCAGAATGCTGAGCACCCCGACGGCGATGAGCGCAATGGCAGCACGGCGTTGATCCGGACACAGGCGCCGCGCCATATCCCAAACCGCCTGAGCGACGACAGCGACAGCCACGAGCTTCAGGCCATGGATCAAGCCGCCACCGACCGGGCCACCAAGATGCGGGGCAATAGCCGCAAAGCCGAGCAACACAAGGACTGAAGGCAGCGTGAAGCCGCACCAAGCCGCGAGTCCCCCGATCCACCCGGCTCGCAAGAGACCGATTGAGTATCCCACCTGGCTGCTGGCGGGTCCCGGAAGAAACTGACAGAGCCCCACCAGATCCGTAAAGGTTTCGTCATCGAGCCAGCGGCGCCGCTCAACGAATTCCCGGCGAAAGTAGCCGAGATGGGCAATGGGACCGCCGAAGCATGTCAGCCCCAATCTGAGAAAAACCGCGAGAACCTCGGGTGCGGAACCCGCCCCAGTCGAGTGCGCAGAGGTAATACCCGTTTCCATGATTGCCGGCTTTCCAGATTGAGAAGATCAGCACGCCCGTAAGAAGACCTCTGTCATCTATGGTTGCTCGGGGGCCGACAGCATCGGGCTTTTATTATGACTCGATCTGCTTTCGCGGTGCAGCAGCGCCGTGAACGGTTGATGTCGCGCCGTTCGGGCCTCGTCTCGAATATCGTTTTCCGCCCATGGGGGCGGCTCGGTTTTTCTCGGCGTTACCCCATGCGCTCGCTGTGGCCGTGTCATGCTGCTAACGGGCAGGCGGGCGCGCTTCTCGCCGAATGCCGGAATTGTCACTTTTGCGCCGCGGAAATCCGCGCAACCGTTTCATTGCTCCAGCGCCGCCTGAGGGGTATTCCGGAAGCTGATCGCCATCCGGTTATACATGTTCATCAGGCCGATGGCGATCGTAAGATCCACGAGTTCGCGTTCATCGAAGACGGCGCGGGCGGCCTCGTAGGCGGCGTCCGGCACGCCCGTCTGGGAAACAAGCGTGACCGATTCGGTCCAGGCGAGTGCAGCCCGCTCGCGTTCGTCGAACAGATTGCCGGCCTCCTCCCATGCCTGTACCAGCGCCAGCTTTTCGACCTTCACGCCTTTTTTCAGCAGATCGCGTGTATGCATGTCGAGGCAGTAGGCGCAGTTGTTGATCTGCGAGACGCGCAGGTAGACGAGATCGACGAGAACCGGCGACATGCCGCTTTGCATGACGTAGCCGTAGACGCCGCCGAGGGCTTTGACGCCGGCGGGCGCAATCCGGTTGTAGTCGAGACGCTTGCTCATGAGATGCCTCCTTGAAGCGGTGATTTACTTGATCGGGGTAGTCAGAACTTTGTCGTTGCTGTCCGCAACGAATACCGCGAGCAACCTGGCAGGTTTCGTTTCGCTCGCGTTGCGGCTTACGCGGTGAACGGCGCCGGGCTCCTCGAAGAAACTCTCGCCGGCGTGGTAGACGCGCTTCGGGCCGTCGTTCACCTGGGACTCGATCTCGCCCGACACGACGTAGGCATAGATGAAGGCCGAGCCTGCGTGCCTGTGCGGGGGCGAGGCGGCACCGGGCGCATAGTCGACAACGACGGCGGTCAGCGACTTGCCCGGGATGTTGGGAATGGCGTGCTGGAAGTTCAACGTGACGGTTTCGGCCGCGTCATGTGCCGCGGCCGGCAGCCCAATGGCGAAGACCATGCCTGCGCAGGCGGCACCTGCGATGGATCGAATATTCATAGACGTCTGGCTCCTTGATGTTTCCGTATTGTGGCGCTCGACGGGAGCACACGAAAGCACCAGGAATGAACATTTTCGATGCACCAAGAAGCGATGACGAAGCCGGTCGAGCCGTTCCGTCAGTCGCGCTCCCAAACGAGTTGCAGGAGGCGGTAACAGTCGGCGGGCAGCGTACGTTCATTCAGATTCGTCACGCCGAGCAGCAGTCCCTGCTGCCCAGGAGCGCTCATGTACCAGGGCGAGAGCGGAGTCGGGGCGAGCCCGGAACGTCGTGCCCGCACAGCGATATCGACATCCGACACAGACTGGGGAAGCGCGACGACTACGGTCACGCCGGCAGTGGCGTGCACTTTGATCGAATCCGGGGCCAACTCCGTCAGACAACGAAGCAAGGCTTCCCGTTGCGCGGCGTAGAGCCGCTTCATACGGCGCAGATGGCGAAGATAATGGCCCTCGCGCATGAACTCGGTCACCGCGTGCTGCACGGATGCCGCTGGTGCAGGCGCGAGGCACGCCGCGATGTCGCCGAACCGGCCCGCCCTATCCGACGGCACGACGAGAAAGCCCAGGCGCACTGCCGGGCTAATAGTTTTGCTGAAACTGCCGATATGCAGCACCCGGCCGTCCTGATCCAGCGAGGCCAGCGCAGGCGCTGCCCGCCCTTTCAGTTGAAGCTCGCTGAGGTAATCGTCTTCAATGATCCAGGCGTCGTTTTGCCGAGCCCAGTCGAGCAGTGAGATCCGCCGAGCGAGCGACATCGTCATCCCGAGCGGCGCCTGCTGGCCAGGTGTCACCACCGCGAGTGCGGCGCCGGCCGCCCGCCGGATGCCTGCGTCTACATCGAGCCCGTCCGCATCCACCGGCACGCTGGCCACCGTCATGCCAGCCAGCCCGAGCGCGGTGCGCGTGAGCGGAAAGCCCGGGTCTTCCATCCAGGCTTGTTTGCCTTCGACCCGCAGCCCGCGAAGCGCGAGGTTGAGCGCGCCGGAGAAGCCTGCTGTGACGAAGACCTGAGAGGGATTGCATCGAAGGCCACGTGCGACGCCAAGATAAGCCGCAATCTCCCGTCGCAAGTCCGGATCGCCGCGCGGATCAGGGTATCCGACAGGAGCCGCCGCCGCCCGGCGCGCCGCACGCGCCTGGATGCGCGACCATAGCTTGAAGGGAAAGGCGTCCTGGGAAGGCACGCCCATTTGAAACGCCAAAGGCGCAGTGCTGAAGTCGCTGAATAGATCCGGGAGCGGCGGCGCCACCGGTGACCAGCCGGCTGTTGCCGGCAGGGCGGGCCGCTCCGCTACCTGGGTGCCGGCTGCGCCCAGACCGATCGCGAATTGCTCGTCGATCAGACGTTCATACGCGGCGCGTACCGTGCCCCGGGAAACGCCGAGCTGCGCGGCCAGATCCGACCAGGAAGGCAGCCGCGCACCGGCGGCAAGCTGCCCCGACTCGATCGCATCCCGGATCGAGCAGTAGATCTGTGCGGACAGCGAGGTGCGTCCGGCGCGATTGAGGCCAATAGTGAGCGTCGCCATGGGCCCGATAGTACATTCGGATTTGTCGATCTTGGGCCTGTTTCATGACCCGAGGGAAGCGTAATCTCCTCGGTATCACGCGGCCAGTCGGTTTCGGCGTGAACCCTTACGGCGTGAATCCGGCCCCGTCTCGGGGCGGTCCGGAATTGAACAGCGCCCCATGCAACGCACGCCCTCTACATATCGAGTAACCCGATGAAGCAAGATAAAACGGTACCGACAAACGCAATGTTAGACGTCGTGATACCCGATAGCCAACTGGCGCGGGAGGTGACCCAACTCATCCTCGACACCGAAAGCGAATTGCTGTTTAACCACTCCACGCGTGTCTACCTTTGGGGCGCGCTACTGGGAAAACGAAAGAACCTCGCTTTCGACCGAGAGCTGCTCTACGTTGCCGCCATGTTCCACGATATCGGCCTGACCTCGGTCTATCGCGAAAGCCCGTTGCGCTTTGAAGTGGATAGCGCAAACGCCGCGCGTGACTTTCTGCGCAGCCATCATATCGAGGAGAAAGACATAGAAAAGGTCTGGACCGCTGTTGCGCTCCACACGACACCGGGCATTCCCGAACACATGCAGGGTGAAATTGCGCTGGTGCAAGCCGGAGCGGGAATGGACGTGGCGGGACGGGGCTTCGAAGAGTTCACGGACGAACAACGCATTACCGTGGTCGAGGCCTATCCGCGCGGCCCCGATTTCGCCAGCAAGATGATCGATGCCTTCTATGACGGCATGAAGCATCGCCCGGGCAGTACGTTCGGCACCTTCAACGATGACTTCCTTGCATACAAGGATCCGGGCTTCGAGCGCGTGAACGTGTGCAGCATCATGATGAACTCGAGCTGGGGCTGAGACGCCTTACGCGAACGACCCTGGATCTGCGTTGCCGCCACAGATAACCACGGCGACTTTCTCGCCCGGTGACCGGACATAAGCGCCCGAAATCAGCGCCGCGAAAGCGGTTGCGCCTCCGGGCTCCGCGGCGATCCTGAGCTTTTCCCACAGAACCCTCTGCGCATCGCGGATCTGCTCATCGGTCACCAGCAGAGCGTCGCTCACGGCGGAACGAAGAACAGAAAAAGGCACGTTACCGATACGCCTGCACCCAAGAGAATCTGCGGCAATACCCCCTGTATCGACGTCGACAGGCGTGCGAGCCAACAACGCACGATTTAACGTTGGGCATTGCGTCGGCTCGACAGCGACGACCTTTACCCGCCCGGCAAACCACGCTGCGATACCGCCGATAAAGCCGCCACCGCCAACGGAGACCAGCACGGTGTCGACGTCCGGCACCTGCGCGTCGAGTTCGATCGCAATGGTTCCTTGTCCTGCGACCGTCGCGGCATTGTCGAATGCATGCACGTTGAGCGCCCCGGTTTCAGCGGCTCGAGCTTCGCTAGCCGCGAGTGCCTCGACATAGTTGTTGCCGGCCACCACAACCTGTGCGCCGAGTTCCGTCAGCATCTTGCGTTTGAGCGCGGTCGCCAGGCTCGGCACATAGATCTCCGCACGGGCGCCGAGCTTTTGAGCTGCATACGCGATGGCGATGCCATGGTTTCCACCAGACGCTGCGATAACGCCCGCAGGAGGAATAGGCTCACTAAGCAGACGATTAAAAGCACCCCGTGGCTTGAACGAGCCGGTGACTTGAAGCGATTCGAGCTTCAAGAATGTCTCGCCGCGAACGTCGAACCAGCTGTCCTCCAGCCGGATGACAGGCGTGGTACGAATGTACGGAGCGATACGCTGCGCGGCCATGCGGATGTCTTCATGCGTAATCATTTGGGCAGTTCCTCGCAATTGGCCTCATGTTGGCGTGTCGAAGGGATGACCGTCACCGGCGCCTGACGACGCTCGTCAACCGTCAGACGAAAAATGTCCGGGCGACTGTAATGACCTGTCACGTCGAAATCAAATTTGCCGCGTGCAATATTTCGCAGATCTATTTCCGCCGTAAGGATGGCTTCTTCGCCGAATGCAGGACCCGCCAGAATTTGTCCAAACGGATCGATGATGCAGCTCCCGCCAGCCTGAACCACCGCGTTGGGATCGTCCCCGAACAGACTTGTGTACGTGGCGGGAAAATCGCTTCGCCGGAGAAACTGATTGCTCGCCAGCACATAACATCGGCCCTCGATGGCAATGTGTTGCATTGACGCAATCCAGCTGGGCCTGGAGTCGGCCGTCGGTGCGCAGTAGAGCTGAATTCCTTTGGCGTACTGGCAGTGCGCATCATCGGCATGTAGTTCTCCCAGCAGATCACAGCGCCGAGTTTTCCAAGTGCGGTATCCAATACGGGCATGGTTGAGCCGTCGCCATAACCCCAGATGAGACGTTCCGAACCGGTCGGCATGAGCTTGCGGTGTTTGCCGAGGAAATCCCCCGTCGGACCAAAAAAAAGAACACAACAATAGAGCGTTCCCGCATCGCGTTCGATAACGCCGATCACCATATGAACGCCGTGACGCCCTGCGATTGCGGCGAGATCGTCCACGCACGGCCCCGGGACGTCGATCGCGGATTCCCAATACTCACGATATGTGTCCCTTCCTTCGTCGCTGCGTCCGCCAACGTACGATCCAAACACATGTCCCTTGGGATAGCCGCCCACGAACGCTTCCGGGAAAACGACCAGCCTGGCGTGTCGGGATACAGCGGACGCAACCAGATCGTCGACCTTTGCCAAGGTTCGGCGCTGATCAAAAGGAACAGGCGTTCCCTGGATGACGGAAGCGACCCACGGCGCTCCTACATTCGATCCACTCATTGTTGCCTCCTTGTGTATCTATAGTGAACATGATAGTATCTATAACGAACATCATAGTCGCTTGCCGGAGGATCGGCAAGCAATGCGTGTTCGTCTTCGTCTAACCGTTGAGGAGAGGGGCGATGGGTGAAATCGCGACAGTCAATAGCGTTGAGCACGCCGTCCGTTTGATTGAGTTGATGGCAAGTTCGGAGAACGTTCTTGGCGTCACTCAGATAGCGCAGTCTCTTGACCTGCCGCGGGCGACGGTCTATCGGTTGCTCAAGACGTTGGCCCAGCGGGAGTGGGTCATTCAGGACGGTAAAACCTATCGCCTTAGCTTTCGCCTGACAGGACTTTTTCGTGGTGCTAGTGCGGGCGCGGAGGCGGCGCTCGCCGAACGAGTGACGCCGCTATTGCATCGTCTGGTGAATGAAACGGGGGAAACGGCTCACTTTGCGGTGCTCGACGGCGATCGTGTCGTCTACCTTGCGAAAGTCGATTCTCCGCATCCGATTCGCATGTTTTCGCAAATCGGCTGGCGCGGACCGCTACATGCAACCGGTGTGGGCAAGGTACTGCTCGCTTTGACAGAGGCGAAACTCCTTTCGCGAATTTGCGTTCAGGGACTAGAACGATTCACATCAAATACGATCGTTGAAAGAGAGCAGCTCCAGGCGGAACTGGCGCAAATCCGCAAGCAAGGATATGCACTGGATGCGGAAGAGCTGATCGAAGGCCTGACCTGCGTTGCGGTCCCGGTGATGAGCGGAGAAGAGGTTCGCGGAGCGATATCGGTCGCCGGTCCAACGGCCCGACTTGGGAATCCCAAAGCATTGGCAAAAATCCTGCAAGCGGCCGCGAAAACGTTGCCCACTTCCTTATAGGGCTGGTGAGGAATTTCTGTGTCCGAACGGCAGGCGATCCGGTGGAAGCGTCGTCTCTCTGGCTTCCTGAGTTCCAAATGTGACAGCGGCGCTAGTCATGGGCCGGGCGGGCTGCGATACGAGTCTTCGAAATCGGCCGCAAGATGTCGATTCGACAGCCGTTCATCCGTCGTGGTCCTGAAGCACCATCCAACTCGGGAGAAAGACGATGCGATTCATCATCACAGCCCAAGCAAGCGCAGACAATGACGAGCCGCATGCCGGCGGCGGCGTGGACGAGGCCCTTCTCACGGCGTACATGAGATTCAACGAAGAGATGCACAAGGCAGGTGTCCTGGTGGCTTCCGAAGGCTTGAACCCAGCAGCGCCCGGAGCGCGAATTGCGGTTAGCAAGGGGAAACGCTACGTCGTTGACGGTCCGTTCGCCGAGTCCAAGGAATTGGTCGGTGGCTTTTACATCATCGAAGTCGGGTCGCTTGAGGAGGCGATTTCCTGGGCATTGCGCGCACCATCCGGTCTTGGCGTGGACGATGTACTGGAAGTGCGCCAACTCACCGGAGCGGGCGACCTCCCGCCAGAGGTCCTCGACATCATCCGGGCAGCGGCACCAACCTGGAGCCAGTCGGTTTGGCAGGCGCGGAAGTGAAGGCCACCTACGAAACCGCCGAGTTGCCAGGCAGCGGAGCGAACGACCTTCGGCTTCAGCTCGGCCGCGTTACGTTCGGCGTAGCCGATTTCTGACCGGACTCGGGCCAGTTTCTGCCATTCGCTCGGTGTCTAGCCCGGTCACTTCAGCGACCGATCTGCATTTGACAACGGTCGAATGCTTTCCCTAGACGAGTGCGCCGATCAGCTCCTGGGCCTGCGGCCACTCGCCATAGCCCGCGCCCGGATTCAGATGGCCGACGGCGCCGACGTTCACGAACCGGCTACCCCATGTTTGCCCGAATGCCTTGACTCGGTCGAGCGCCGCAAGCGGATCGTTGGTGCTGCCCGCGACGATGCTCGGAAACGGCAAGCGCTCTCGCGGTACCGGCAGCCAGCCGTGCTGTTCCAGCATCTCCTGCGTCGGATACCCTTCCGGCATGGGTGTTTCGAGATCAGCTGGTGCGGCGAGCAACGCACCGTGAATCGGGCGTCGATGGCAGCGGGCCCAGTGCACGGTAATCATGACGCCCGCGCTGTGGGCAACCAGAATGACAGGCCCTTCGATCTGTGCGAGTACCGCATCGAGCGCCGCGACGCGCGCGGCGCAACTGAGCTTGTCGTGTTCGAGCGGAGGCACGCAGCGAGACCCGGGCGCCTTGCGTTCGAGATGGGTTTGCCAATGGTCCTCGACGTGATCGCGCAGGCCGGGAACGATGAGTAGCGTCGGGGTTTTGAGCGGGGTCATAGGCTGTATCCAAGCCAATACATCATCGATGAACCGTTGCCATGCGTTCCAGTTTCGCGAGGCGTTCCAGATCACCCGGGTAATACCGCTTGCCAATGGCAAACGCGAGCGTGGCGGCGAGCGCGGCGAATGGGATCACCTGCAACGCGCCGAGCAGACCTATGCGATCGGCGATCATGCCCGTCACGAACGGGCCGGGGGCGAGACCGAGCAGATTGTTGACGAGCGTGAGCGTGCCGAACGCTGACGCGTGAATGGCTTCCGGCGTGAGTCTTGCGACCATCGCCCCGGCCGGCCCCGAGGTGCCCGCAACAAAAAACACACCCGCGCCGATCACGGCGAGCTGCACCGGGCCGGCGTGCAGATGGAAGCCGACCGCGAGCAGCACGAAGGAACTCAGCGAGTAAGCGATCGCCGACACCCACTTCCGTATCGGCAACGTCTGGCTGATCCGGTCGGTGACGATGCCGCACAAAATCATCCCGGCGCCGCCCAGCAGCAGAAAGGCCGCCGCGCCGACACCCGCCCGGTCGGGGGCGAGGCCGTAATAGCGATGCAGGAAGCTCGGCATCCACGCCAGCACCGCACCCATGATGAAGAGTTGCAGCGCGCTGCCGACATAGGCGCAAATCACGGATACCGTCGAGAACAGCCCCCGCAGCAGCGCACCAAAGCTCGGGCGCGCCGTGGGTTTGGCGATCGTGTCGCCATCCGTGCGCGCACGCGATGCGCTGATCCGCCTCTCGGTCACGATCAGCCAATATGCGACGACGAGGATGCACCCGAACGTGGCCATTGCACCGAACGACCAGCGCCAGCCGAGACGCACGGCCACGATGCCGCCGAGCGACATACCGAACACCGAGCCGAATGCGCCGCCTGCCATGAACGCGCCCGTGAGCGTGGCGCGCAGCGATGGCGGAAAGATGCTCAGCACGATTGCGAGGCCGACGCTGCCGTATGCGGCTTCGCCGACACCGACGAACGCGCGCGCCAGCAGCATGTCGTCGTAATTACGCGAGAGCGCGCATGCAAGCGTCGCGACGCTCCAGAGCGTGCCCATCAAAATAACGCTGCGCACACGCCCCCACCGGTCGGCCAGTACCGAAAGCGGGAAGGTCAGCACGCCGACCATCAGCGCGACGACGCTGCTGAGCGAGCCGAGCCGTGTGTCGGACAGATGCCATGCAGCTTTGAGCAGTGGAAACACCGCGTTCAACACCTGTCGCGACATGTAGTCGGACAGGAGCAGGCCGAACGTTAGCGCGAAAACGATCCACGCATAGGTGTACGAGACCGTGAGCGAATCGGTCGCGTCGCCCGATGCGGGTTTGGCAGTGTGCAGATACAAGGCCGTCTCCTCCGAAACGTCGCGTGGCGGTGTGTCCGCGCAAAGGCTTCTCGCGGGACCGCTCGGTGATTGTGTCAGGGCGCTCGTTCGAGGCCCCTGCCGCGACGAATTGATCGGGTTGCGACGCGGCGGATCGGCAAAAGCGCTCCGCCGCGCCGGTTTTACGCCGCGCGCAGCGGCACGTTGAGCTGCCCCGCCTTGCGGTTCGGCGCCATGCCGAGCTTCGCGAGGGTCTCATCGGCATCCCGGTACTGGACGCCGATCTTGTAGATCGCGCGAGCTTCCTTCCCGGTGGCGATCTCGCGGCCGAGTTCGTGCGCGATGCGCACCAGTTGGCCGATCTGCTGCACCGACGTCATCCGCCTACCCTTCTGGTCGATGATCGTATCCTCGATCCCGCAACGCGGGTGGAGGCCCATCGCCATTGCCATTGTGTTGACCGGCAACACGTTCTTCATCAGCGATTCGAGCGTGATGCACGAGCCATCCGGGCAGCGGCGAATGAATTCCATGAAGTTGTACGGGTTCGGTCCGTCGAAGCCGCCGCCGATGCCGACCCACGTCACGTTGAGCGGACCGAAATAGACCCCGCGCCGGATCAGGCGCTCGAGCGTCTCGAGCGAGTGCATGCCCGTGAGCTGGAAATGCGGTTGGATGTGCGCGGCCTGCAGGCGCTTCAGATGCTCCTCGACCCAGCCCGGACCGGCCGGGACGGTCATTTCCTTGTACGCCTCCCAATAGGCGGGCTCGCACAGCGACGTGTCGCCGATCTCGTCCTGGCGCATCAACTCGGTGATGTTCATCTGTACCGTATTGATCGCGACGGTGACCTGATCCGGTTTCGGCGTCAGTTCCGCGAGCATGTGCCGCGTGTCGTCCGACAGCCTTTTGGCGGATTGGCCTTGGTCTTCGGGCGCGAACGAAATCGATCCGCCTACCTGAATGATCATGTCCGGAACCGCTTCGCGCACGCCGGCGATCAGCTCATTGAATTTCGAAAGGCGCTTGGAGCCCTTGCCGTCCAGTTCGCGCACGTGCAGGTGCAGCACCGTGGCGCCCGCGCGATAGCAGTCGACGGCCTTTTGCACCTGTTCTTCCATGGTGACGGGGATGTCCTCGGGGAAGTCCGCGGGCATCCATTCCGGGCCATAGGGCGCGACGGTGATGACAACCTTGTCCTGATTTTCAGGGTGCAGCGAATCGTCTAGGAATTGCATGATGTTCTCCGGTAAGGCGATGTGTCTGATGGGGTGACGGCCATGTCGGATGGCGGATGGCGCGTGCGATCAATACGGCACGTCGCCGACAATCGCGGTGCGTTCCATCTTGCGCGTGCACGGCGGGTAATCCATCACGGCATAGTGCTGGGTGCTGCGGTTGTCCCAGATGGCAACGCTGTTGGGTTTCCAGCGCCAACGCACCTGATATTCCGGGATATAGGCCTGGCTGATCAGGTAGCGCAGCAGATCGCCGGCGCCAGGGTTCGCGTCCTGGCCAAAGCGCACGCGCTCGGGCGTGTGGTAATTCGTGAAATGCGTCGTGAATGCGTTGACGAACAGCACTTGCTCGCCCGTTTCCGGGTGCGTGCGCACGACCGGATGCTCGGCGTCCGGATACAGCGCCTTGAGCGCGAGGCGCTGCTCGATCGGCATCGCGGCGCCGAAGCTCGCCTCGATGCTGTGCCGGGCTCGCAGGCCGGCGATCTGCTGCTTTACTACATCGGGCAGGTTTTCGTAGGCGAGCGCCATGTTCGCCCACATCGTGTCGCCGCCGACACTCGGGCACTCGACGCAGCGCAGCACGCAGCCGAACGGCGGCGCGGCGCGCCACGTCGCATCGGTATGCCAGGCATTCTCGTAACGCTCGTTCGGCTGATCCGGCGACTTGTAGATGCGCACGAGCCCTGGATGCTCGGGATCGCTGCCGGCGACCGGATGGTCCTCCAGCTCGCCGAAGCGACGAGCGAAGGCGACGTGCTCGGCACGCGTGAAGGCCTGATCACGCAGAAACAGGACGCGGTGTTCGAGCAGCGCGGCGCGGATCTCGGCGAAGAGCCCATCGTCACGCACGGCGTCGGCGAGATTCACGCCGACGAGTTCCGCGCCAATCGAGCAAGTGAGCGGGTCGATCCTCATGTCAGTCTCCCGAAACCATGAACACGGAAGAGCCTGTGGTCTTGCCGCCTTCGAGATCGCGATGCGCCTGTGCGGCGTCCTTCAGATCGTAACGCTGGTTGATCTCGATCCGGATGCGGCCGGCGGCGACGTGATCGAACAGTTCGCCCGCGAGGTCCGCCTTCTCGGCCGGGTCGGCGATGTAGTCGGCAAGCGCCGGGCGCGTCAGATAGAGTGACCCTTTCATCGCGAGCACCTGCGGGTTGAACGGCGGGATCGGGCCCGACGCCGTGCCGAAGCAGACCATCAGGCCGCGGTGCTTGAGCGAATCCAGGGAGGTGTCGAAAGTGTCCTTGCCGACGCTGTCGAACACAACATCGACGCCTTTCCCGTCCGTCAGCTCGCGCACGCGTTGGGCGACGCTCTCCTGCCGGTAGAGGACGACATGGTCGCAGCCGTGGGCGCGCGCGACTGCCGCCTTGGCCTCGCTCGATACCGTGCCGATCACCTTCAGGCCCAGGAGCTTGGCCCACTGCGACACGATCAGGCCGACGCCGCCGGCTGCGGCATGCAGCAGGATGCTATCGCCTTGCGCGAACGCGTGGATGCGGCGCATCAGGTAGGCCGCGGTCAGGCCGCGCATGGTCATGGCCGCCGCGGTTTCGCACGAGATGGCGTTGGGCAGCCTGATTAGCGGCGCGGCCGGGATGAGGCGCTCCGTACTGTAAGCGCCCAACGTATTGAGAAAGCCGGTGTAGGTCACGCGGTCGCCTACCGCGACGTGGGTCACGCCGTCGCCAACGGCTTCGATCACACCCGCCGCTTCGACACCGAGGCCGGAAGGAAGCGGTACGGGATAGAGGCCAGAGCGGAAATAGGTATCGGCGAAATTCAGGCCGACCGTCTGGTGGCGAATCCTGACTTCGCCGCGCCCCGGCTCGCCTACATCGACGCTTTCCCAGCGCAGTACCTCGGGGCCGCCGGTTTCATCAAAACGAATCGCGTGTGCCATTCATGTCTCCAGTTGATGCTCGCAGGCCGCAGTGCCTGCCATGGGGTATTCGTTACGCGATGCTCGGGGCACGCGGCCCAGGTGTTCCCCGCGTGCCGGCCCAGCCGCCTTCGCGGAACCGGAGCGGCTGCCCTTCGAACGCCGTTCGATCGGATCGGCCGACACGCATGTCATGGTTTTCCCTCTTGTGAAACAGCTCCTGGAAAGTATCGTAGTGCCGTTTCCTTCCGGTTACCCCTCTCGCGAAGAGAGGGGCCGCCCGTCACCGGAGCGGGAGGCGTGTCTGTGATTCATGGCCCACCGCGAGAGACCGGCGACGATTTAACGAAACGATGACTACCCCGATCGACAGCACCACAGCCGAATTCCTGCTGAAAACCACCGCGCCCCGCCCGCAGTCGCACTTGCTGATGCGTACGAGGCTTTCCGGCAACGATCCGCATGTCCGCGACTATCCCGTGGTCCTCGTCGAGGCGAGCGCCGGCTACGGCAAGACGTCGCTGCTCGCGCAATGGCGCCGCGAGCAATTGGCGCGCGGCGCCGCAGTCGCCTGGTTTTCGTCCGACGAGCGCGACGACGCGCAGCGCTTTCTATCGGGCCTCGTGCAGGCCGTTCGATCGGGCTGCGCGCGGCCCGCGTTCGGGCGGCTCTTGACCGACGGCGGCATGGCGTCCGTCCGCGACCTGGAGCGCATCACAGCATGGCTCGCCGAAGTCTCGCAGTTGGCGGGCGACGTGCTGCTGATCGTCGACGAGGCGGAGCGACTGCCCGCGACGGGAAAAGAAGCGCTTGCCTACCTGTTGCATAACGCGCCGCCCAATCTGCGCATCGTGGTGGCTGCGCGGCTGGGATTGGACGAAGCGCTCGGCGATCTACTCGTGTATGGCCGGGCCGCACTGATCGGCCCCGGCGAGCTGGGCTTCCGGCTCGATGAAACCATCGAACTGATCGGCAAGCGCTTCGACTCGCACGTCGATCCGGATGCCTGCGCGCGCCTGTTCCAGTTGACGGACGGCTGGCCGCTCGGACTTCAGCTGGCGATCGCGGCGATGGCCCGCGCCGCTGACCCGCTCCAGGTCATCGAAGCGATGGCGTCGAATACGGGTGCATTGCGCGATTACCTGATTGGCGTACTGCTCGCCAAGCTATCCGACGACGACAAGACGTTCCTCACCTACCTGAGCATCGTCGATACGCTTCACCCTGAGCTTTGCGTGGCGCTGACCAACGATGCACAGGCGAGCGAGCGTCTCGCGAGGCTCATGCGGGAGACACCCGTGTTCGTGACGTCGGACAGCGGCGCGTGGTGCCGGTTGCATACGCTCGTGCGCGAAATGCTGATGGTTCGCGCCGGAACCCTGTCGGACGACGTGCTCGCGCAATTGCATGGGCGCGCGGCCGCCTGGCTCACCGGGCAAGGCATGATCGAGGAAGCGGCGCGTCATGCGCATGCCGCCGGCCAGCTTCAGACGGCCTACGATCTTGCCGAGCGGTGTCTGCACGATGCGGTGAAGCAGGGTCGCCTCCAGTCGGTGCTGGACTGGCTCGATCTGCTGCCGGAGGCAGAGCTCGATCGCCGTCCCCGGCTGCGGCTCGCCGCCGCGTGGGCGCTCGCGCTTGGCGAGCGTCATCGAGAGGCGGAACGTCAGATCGAATGCATTCAGAAGGGAAACGACGCGAGTCGAGAACTGCGATACGAGTGTGCGCTTATTCTCAGTGCGGCGGCCTACTATGCGGATGAAGTCGATCGATTCGTCGAACTGTTCTCCGCATGGGCGAATGAGCCACCCGACAGTGTATCGTGGCTCACGCAGGCCCATGCGAACCGCCTCGCAGCCCGAGCTTTGCTGCTCGGGGAGCCGGCCGAAGCACGGCGTCATCTGCAACGCATGCCACGTGGCGAAATCGGCAAGCGGGTTGGATTTCTGGTGCGCTGGGGGGATCACATCGCGGCGCTCAGCTATTTGCGGGAAGGCCAAATGCAACTGGCCGGCAAAGTGCTGGGACGCGCGCTGACAAGCGCCGACACCGATTTGGGGCGGCGTCACCCGCTGGCATGCATGCTGGCGGCCATGAGCGCGATGCACGCGTACGAAACCGGTCACGTCGAGCAGGCTGCCGCGCTGCTCGCGAACCGGCTGGATGTGCTCGAGCGCAGCGGCACGCCCGAAGCAGTCGTCATCGCCTATCTGACCGCGGCGCGTGTCGCTGTGGCACAGGGACAAGCGCATCGGGCCGTCGACGTGCTCGAAGCGCTCTATGCACTCGGCCGCGCCCGCGCTCTGCCGCGCCTCTGTATCGAAAGCCTTGCCGAGCAGATCCGGATGCACGCCGCGCGCCGCGGATGCGAGACGTGCGACGCGCTGTTGCGGCGGCTCGACGGCGTGGTTGACCGCGAGGCGTCGCGCCACGGCCCGCTCTGGCATCGTTCGGTGGCAGGGCGAATCGCGCTGTCGCGGGCACATGCGGCAATGTGCTCGGAAAACTGGCCTGCGGTGCTCGGCGCGGTGGCCGAGGCTGGCGAGCTGGCCGACGCCATGTCGCTCGGCGCGCATCGGGTCGAGATCCTGGCGTTGCGCGCGGTAGCGCTGGATCGCTCGGGCAGCGATGGGCGAGCACTCCTCATGGAAGCGATGCTTCTGGCGAGGACGAGCGGGCTCGTGCGCACGCTGATCGACACGCATCCCGCGCTCGCCGATTGGATTAGACAGGTCG
>Ga0207667_10003913_pt1 | contig 18325 bp, 13 predicted proteins | sample KBSCornC52_FD_184301 | JGI IMG/M metagenome (GOLD analysis project Ga0207667, IMG submission 184301) | Corn rhizosphere microbial communities from Kellogg Biological Station, Michigan, USA - KBS Corn C5-2 (SPAdes) (version 2) | ecosystem: Host-associated > Plants > Roots > Rhizosphere > Soil ...
CTGAGGGAGTAAGGCGCACAGGGCGTGTCAGCGCTCCGCTCCGTCCCCCCGCCGCCAAGTTCCGAACTAACCCCCAAATCAGCTCTGCGATCTCTGTGATCTCTGCGGCTCGGTGGTGAACTCTCCCTCTCCTTCGGTTCGAGCCACCGGCCCTGTTCCGGCCGGCGTGATGCAGCCGCACCTATTCCGCCACCCCGAACGTTCGCCGCGCCGACACTCGGGGGACCAATCAGCAACAGGCGCGCAGGGTCTCAAATTTGGACGTCGATTCGGCGAGGCGAATCTGTCGTCAGCCGACTGGCGGTTTCCGCTGACAGGCCGTGAACGAGTGCGCGTTGACAATGCGCGGCGGAGTGCGCGACGCTCAAAGGTGTGCTGGTAAGTCCCTGTCGTACTGAGTACCGCAGCGGCCTGCCGGCGCCGCCCTTGATTCCTGCGTGATCCACGAGCGGCTGGCTGCGAGCGCCAGCCGGCGTTGGAAATTTTGCCCCGCTTTCGGGGTGCTCGCACTACTTTCGCCGACTCGCGTTCGTCCGACGATAATTTGGCGTAGCTCCCACCACATACGTAGAGATGACGCGACGGCTGCACCGTTCCCCGGAGTGGTGGTCGGGCTACGGAAGTTCCCCCAGACAATTTCCGAGGCTTGAATGACAACGGAAGAAAGTCGACCCGTCCACGCGCGGCCAACCCGAACCGCCAGCGAGGCGCGCAGCGAACACTTCGCGCAGCAGGCGTCAGCCGCGGCCTACACCGAGAGTCAGGCGCGACCTTGGCCTGAGTCCGAGCGCCATGCCGAGCCCAAGCTCAGCTGCCCTCGTTGCGGACAAGATGACGTCCGTCGCTCACGCTCACGTGGTCTGCTCGACCGCTTGGCTGCGGCGGCCGGGCTCGAGCCTCAGCGTTGCCGCGCTTGCCGAACGCGCTTCTTTTCGATGAAGCACGGCTGACGAGTGCAGGGGAAGCGGGATGCAAAGTTCGGGGTCTAGTGTCATCATTGAAAGTTACCCCTCGAGCTTAGATTTAGGAACTCGTCCCCGATGGCACACACAGCGCTCTGGTTTACCGTAGCGACGCTCTGCACCGCGTGCGGCAGTAACTTTACAGCCGCAACCCTGGAGGATGGAGCGGGCGCTGCAGCAGGATCGAGCGCAGGGATCTCGGCAATGGGCGGCTCGCCGTTGACTGCAGGCGGAAGCCCGGCGAACGGCGGCAGCAACGTACAACCGAATGGCGGCACCGGCTCGACGTTGGCGAGCGGTGGAACGTCGGTCGGCGGCACGAGCGACAACGGCGGAGCCACTGGCTCGGGCAGTATGGGCGGGAGCGCCGCGGGCGGCACGCTCGGCTCGAGCGGCGGCGCCTCGGGCGGCAGCAGCTCAGGCGTCGGCGGATCGCTGAATAGCGGCGGGGGAGCGCCAGTTGGCGGCGGTGGTGCGGTGGCTTCTGGCGGCACCGCGGATGCCGGTGCGGCAGGCTCGCCGGTCGGTGGCAGTGGCTCCACCGTCGGTGGCAGTGGCTCCACCGTCGGTGGCAGTGGCTCCACCGTTGGCGGCACAGGCGGCCTGGGTGGTTCGAGCACGGGCGGCAGCGGCAGCGTCGATTGCGCTGCACTCGAGAACGACTACCTGACCAAGCTGACGGACGCGCGTGCCTGTGACATCGGCTCGGGCACCAAGCAATGCTCGAAAGATTCGGTGTTGCCTAATAGCTGCGGCTGTTCGGTGCCGGTGAACGCGCTCAGTAGCAGCACCGCCACAGCGAAGACCGCACTCCAAAACATGCAAGACGCCGGCTGCAACTTCACGCCCTGCGGCAGCTTGTGCACGGGCGTGACGAGCGCCGCGTGCTCACAAAACATTCACTCGGCAGGCGCGAATTGCACCACGCCCGGTGGCGCCCTCAACTGAGCCGCTGCGGCGCGCGGAAACCAAGTCGGGGTGTGCGTTGGCAGAACACACGTTGCTAGAGCTCGCTGAAGTGCCGCGCGCGGAGCCCGCGCCGGCAGCGCCGCGCGCCGCGATCTGCGCCACGTGCGCGCAGCACTTTTCAGCCGAGACTCGCTTCTGCCCGTTCGATGGGCATGCCCTCGTTCCAGCGGCTGACTGGGACCCCGCGAGCGATCCGTTGCTCGGCACCGTGATCGATCAGCGCTATCAGGTCGAGCGAGTCGTGGGCGGTGGTGGGATGGGAATCGTGTACGCCGTCTGCCACACCAAGCTCGGCAAGCGCTTCGCGCTCAAGGCGCTGCGCGCCGATCTCGCGTCCGAGCCCGAGGTTGCTCAGCGCTTCATTCAAGAAGCGCGCACCGCCGCAGCCGTCGAACACCCGGGCCTGGTCGAGACCACCGATTTTGGGCATTTGCCGGCGGGTCAGCCCTATTTCGTGATGGAATTTTTGGAGGGCGAGTCACTCAGCCAAACGCTGCGTCGAACTGGCCCGCTGCAGGTGCCCCGCGCCCTGGAGATCACGCGCCAAGCCGCAGCGGCGCTGTTCGCCGCGCACGAGCACGGCATCGTGCATCGCGACGTCAAGCCCGACAATATCCACCTCGGTTCGAGCGACGGCGTTCGCGTCAAAGTCGTCGATTTCGGGCTCGCGCGCGTGGCCGGCGCGAGCCGGCGTACGAAAGCCGGGATTGTCTTCGGCACGCCGCATTACATGAGCCCAGAGCAGGCCGCCGGCGATGCGACCGATCAGCGTTCGGATATCTACGCGCTCGGCGCGGTCATGTACGAGATGGTCTGCGGGCGGCCACCGTTCGAGGCCGACACGCACATGGGCGTGCTGTCGCAGCACCTGCACGACGCGCCCACTCCGCCGACGGCAGTTCGGCCCGACACGCCGCTGCTGCGCGAGATCGAGCCGTTGATTTTGCGGTGCCTCGAAAAGGATCCGGAAAGTCGCTATCAATCGCTGAAGGAGCTGCTCGAGGCCGTGGCGGGACTCTTTTCGGACCCGCGCTTTGCGCCCAGCTCAGAGCCGCGACGTTTGCCGCAAAAAGAGCCTGCGCGAGCGCCGGGCGCACCAGCAAAACTGGCCGGGGTCCCGAGCACGCCGCTGTGGCCGAAGGTGTTCTTCGCAACCGCGGTGCTAACCTCGGTGATCGGCGTCGCGATCGCTGCGCACTCCAAGTACTCCGCCAAAGCGCGCGAGCGTTCGCTGACCGCGAGCACGGCCGAGAGCCGCGCGCTCGCTGCAACTGCGCCCGCGGCTAGCGCGCACCCGCCGGCGGCGCAGAACGTTTCAGTGCCCAGAACGAGTGAACCCGTCGGCCCCGTGGCGAGCGCGCCGCCCGCGTCTTCTGCGCTGGCCCTCGCGCACGCGAGCGCCGGCCCTCGCACGCCCGTGGTGCGGAGCAAGCGGGCTCCGGCGCGGCGCAGCACGAGTTTGGTCGGCGGCAGTGAGATCGTCGATCCTTGGGCGCGATGAGCGGTGCGCGCCGCTCGCCAACTCGGGGCACACGCCACCACTTAGCGAGCGAGCTGCACGAGCGCGTCGTAGACGTCTTGCCGCGCCGCTTTACTGATCTCGCGTTCCGAGTCGACCCAGCACCAAGCCTCGCTGCGCCGGTGTCGTTTCAGCCAGACCCTGAGCTGGTCGGTGCCGGCAGCTTCCGTGTGCACCAGCTCGAAGCAGGACGGGATCGGTCCGCCGAGCCCGTGATAGGTCACGATCGCCGAGCCCACTCGCGCGGCGGCGAGCAGATGCTCGACCTGGATCAAATCCCAGGCAAAGCGCAGCACCGACAACTCGACCGTGGCGTCGAATTGAGTCGGCGGCGAAAACACATTTTCCACGAATGGGTTGAAGAAATAGAAGCCGTCGAACCGGTCCCACGAAATCTCGAGCGCGTTGGCCAGCGAGAAGTGTACGTTCTTCACGTTCAGTTGCCGGGCCAATCGCCGCGCGGTGTGCACCAGTCCCACACGCTGCTCCACGCCCTCGAACTGAAGTTCGGGTGCAGCGCAGGCGGCAGCCAGGCAGAACTTTCCGGGCCCGCAGCCCACGTCCAAAATGGTCGTGGCTCGATGGCGGCGAAACAGCTCGGCAGCCCGCGCAGCGACCGAGACCGGCGTCCAGTACTGGTCCGCGCGCAGGCGCGCTTTCTGCGGTAACTGAGCGTCGAATCGTTGGTCGCTCGCCAATGCGCAGTGTTGCGCGGCGAGCTTCGGCTCCGCGAGATCGGTCATGGGAAAGGCCGTGCGCCCGTGTTCGAGCCCAGAGCAAAGCGAGTTTCGTGCCAGATTTCGCTCGCTCGCCCCGCGGAACGCAGGGGACCGAAGCTCACAGAATCACCGCGCTGCCGCTGCGTGCTCACGCGCCGCGAGGCGCGGGCCCGCCCCAGATTGCGCCGCAGTGCGGCCTGTTCCTGCAAAAAACTACGTCAGGATGTCGTATTTGCGGCTTCGAGCTGATTATTGGGCGCGCGTGCAGCCAAGACGGCGGGTCTTTCCCGCAACCGTCTTTTTCGCGGATCCAGCGGGCCTACAGCTCGCGCCCAGCGCGCGGACATCAGCGATGCTCGGTAAATCGAGCTATTTAGCGGGGCGACAACTTGTCGGTGCAGCGTGCGCGCGGACGCGAACGGCGCCCGACTGCCTGCCTTTCGCCGCCTCGCCCGCGGTTCTGCTGCTGGCCCGCGAATTGCTGTGCTCCGCGGAGAGTTGCCTCCGTGCTGATTTCGGTCCTTCTTAGCCTGCCCGTTCTACTGTGCGGTGCCGCGCTAGCGCTTGCCTTTCGCTCGAACCGGGCAGCAGCCGCAGCCGCGATCTCGACGCAGCTCGTGTCGGCAGTGTTCGTGCTCCGTGGCGTAGCCGGTCTCGTCCATGGCGGGCCCGCGCTCGAGCTCAGTTGGCCTTGGCCGCTGCCGATCGGTCGCATCGCTTTCCGGCTCGACGCGCTGGGCGGCTTCTTCTTGTCGTGGTCGTTGCCGATGACGCTGCTCGGCACCGTCTACGCTTCCGGCTATTTGCACTCGTACTTCGCGAAGGGGCGGCACGGTGGGCCGCACTACGCACTCTTGAATCTGATCTCGGTCTCGTTCGTGCTGATCTATTCCGCGCAGAACGCGCTCGTCTTCTTGTTGGGCTGGGAGATCGCAGCCGTGGCTGCGTGGCTTTTGGTCATTTGGGACTACCAAAACCAGAAGATCCGCTTTGCCGGCTTCAACTATCTGGTTTCGACGCACGTCGGGTTGTTCGTGCTGGTGGCGGCGTTCATGCTGCTGCACAGCCGCACGAAATCCATGGATTTTGCCGATTTCAGCCGGTTTCTCGCACAACCGAGCCCAGCTCGCGGCACGATTTTTCTGCTGCTCGGCACGTCCTTCGCGCTCAAATCTGCGTTTTTTCCGTTTCACACTTGGCTGCCTCGGGCGCACTCTGCCGCACCGGCTCACGTCTCGGCGCTGATGTCCGGGGTGATCCACAAGGCGGGGCTGTTCGCGTTTTTGCGCTTCACACTGCTGATGGGTCGTCCGGAAGAATGGATGGGCTTTACTGTGCTCGCGTTCGGCGCACTGTCGGCGTTCTTCGGCGTGCTGTACACGTCCACGCAACGCGACATCAAACGCCTGCTCGGTTATTCATCGACCGAAAACGTCGGCATCGCGGCGATGGGCTTCGGACTCGGCTATCTCGGCTGGGCATGGGACGTGCCCACGCTCGCGGTCTGTGGCTTTGCGGGTGGGCTATTGCATTTGCTCAATCACGCTTTTTTCAAGTGTCTCTTGTTCTATGCCGCAGGAGCCGTCTATCGCGCGACGCACACGGTCGACCTCGAGCGACTCGGCGGCTTGGCCAAGCGCATGCCGCTGACGGCTACCCTCTTCCTGGTGGGTGGGTTGGCGCTCTCCGGGCTGCCGCCGCTCAACGGCTTCATCAGTGAGGTGCTGATCTATTCCGGTCTTTTGTCTGGCTCCGCACCTTCGGCTTCGAACAACGTGGCTCTAGTCGCAGCTGCGGCGCTGCTCGCGTTCGTTGGTGCGGTGAGTGCGCTGTCCACGACGCGGGCGTTTGGTCTGGTCTTCCTGGGTAATCCCCGCGACCCGTCGCTGCCTGCCGGCGGCGATCCGCCGCTCAGCATGCTGTCGCCCATGGTGCTGCTCTGCGCCGGCGCCGTTCTGCTCGGGCTCGCACCGGAGGTCGGCCTCGCGCTCGTACGCGGCACCACGGCACTGCTGCCGGTGCACTCGTCGCTCCCCGAGGTTTTGCGGCCTCTGAGCGCTTTGATTTGGGCTACTCGCGCGCTCGCCGCGACGCTCGGACTGGTTTTGCTCGCGCGCTTCTGGCAGGGACGAAGTGCGCGCCGCGCCGCGACTTGGGGCTGCGGCTACACCGCGGCCTCGCCGCGCATGCAGTACACCGGCAGCTCCTTCAGCGCGCAGTTCGCGCAAATTTTCGAAGCGTTTTTGCCCGCGGTCTGGCGGAAACGATTGCCGGACGAGATCTTCCCGCAGCGCTCCGGACACCTCGCGAGCCACCATCACGACGCCGTAGAACGGCGAATGTTCGAGGTCTTGGGTCAAGGAGAGGATTTCGTCACCCAAACCTCGAGTCGCATCCCCGAACAGCCGCGGTTTGCCTTTGCCGCGGGGCTCGTGGCCTTGTTCGTGATTGGCGCGCTGGTCTTCGGCACCGGGTGGCCCTGGTGATGGCGTTCATTTCGAATCTGCTGGCGCTGCTGGTGATGCCCTTTTTCTTGTTGGGACTGGTCAATCGCGTCAAATCGCTTTGGGCCGGGCGCCGCGGGCCGCCGCTGTTCCAACTCGCGTACGACGCGCTTCGTCTGCTGCGAAAGATCCCCGTCTACAGCACGACCACGACCCTGCTCTTCCGCTTGGCACCGTGGGTCTTCTTGGTCACTGCCTGCGGCTCGGCTGCGGTCACGCCGCTGCTCGGCTCTCGACCCTTGCTGGCCTTTCCGTTCGACTTCGTTTGGTTCGCCTATGTCTGGGCGCTGGGTCGCGTTCTGCTCATGCTCGCAGGCCTGGATACGGGCAGTTCCTTCGAGGGCATGGGCGTGGCGCGCGAAGCGACGTTCTCGACCTTGCTCGAGCCCGCGCTATTTTTGGTGACGGGCGCGCTCTGCCTGCGCTCTGGCACCCATTCTCTGAGCCGCGCGCTCGTGCCCGAGCTCGGCGTTCGCGACGGATCATTGCTCATTTGGCTGTGCAGCGTGACCACGCTCTTCATCGTGCTCCAGGTCGAAACGGCTCGCATGCCCGTGGATGACCCCACGACACACCTCGAGCTCACCATGGTGCATGAAGTGATGGCGCTCGATCATAGTGGGCCCGACCTGCTGGCAATCCAGCTCGGCTCGGCGATCAAGTTCTATGTCGGCGCTTCGGCGCTCGCTACCTTGCTCAACCCCTGGGCCGGCACTTGGAGCGCCGTTTCGGTGGTCGCAAACTGCACGCTCTCGTCACTCGTGGCCGTGATCGTGGGCACGGTCGAGTCGCTGATCGCCCGGCTGAAGCTGCGCTCGGTGCCGAAATACATCGCCGTCGGGCTGACCTCGGGCGCGGTTGCATTGCTTGCCACCGCTTGGCGAACGGCAGGCGCGCCGTGAGTCCGCTGCTCGTGGCGCTGCTCGGGATCCTGCTCCTTCCGCTGTTCGTAGGCTCTTGGCGCACGAGCATCTTTGGGCTCGGTTGCCAGGGCTTGCTCATGGCTTCGATCGCGCACCGCCTCGAGCCGAACCCGAGCAGCGCGCAGGATTTCGTGCTGCTCGCGGATCTGGCAATCGTTCGCGGCCTACTCGTGCCGTTCGCGTTCTACGCCGTGTTGCGTGCTCGGAATACTCCGGCGCGAAACGACGTGATCCCGCCGAACCTCTTGTCTTGGACGGTCGCGCTTTCGCTGGTGCTCGCCTCGTTCAGCTTCGCGGAAGTGCTCGTGCCCGAAGCGGGCGAACAACGCACGCTGGTGGCGGTGGCCACGGCCGGCATTCTGCTCGGGTTTCTGGTGCTCGCGACTCAGTCCGACCCGCTCAGCCAAATGATCGGCGCGCTGCGCATCGAAAACGCGATCGCGCTGCTCGAGCTGGGCGGAAAACGAACCGAGCCGCCGCTCGGCTTGCAACTCGCGCTGCTCGCCGTGTTCCTCACGACCGTGGCCTACTTTCGCTTTTACCTGAACGTCCTCGGTTCGGCGGAGCCCAGCGCGAGCGTCGGTACCAGCGAAAGCGAAGGGCCCACGCTATGACCTCGCTCGTGCTCGTGCTCGGCCCTGCTGCTGCAAGCCTGGGCGCAGGCGTACGTCACGTCCGAACCCGCGCGACCGTGCTCTTGGTGATGGTCGCGTTTTTCAGCTCCGTGCTTGCCTACGTCGTGGCGTTCGCGCCCTCTGGGCCCGCGCTACTCGGCGGCTATCTGCGCGTGGATGCCACCTCGCGGCTATTTCTGGCCTTCATCAATCCCATCTTTTTCGGCGTCTCGGTGTACGTGTGGAATCGCGTGGCGACGACGCCCGAGCTGGGTCGGGAGATGGGCCGCTTCGTGCCGTGCGTCTTGATCTTCCTTTCCGCATCGAACGCGGTCTTGGTCTCCAATCACTTGCTCGTGCTCTGGCTAGCCCTGGAAATCACGACTCTGGCCGCGGCACCGTTGATCATTTGGCCGACGACGCCCGGCTCGCAGCTGGCCTCATTTCGCTACTTGCTCTTCTCTTCGGTCGGCCTCGGACTGGTCCTGCTCGGTATCCTGTGCCTCGCGCGGAGCGGCGTATCAGCTGGGGAGAGCCCGAGCTTTTTCTTGGATCGGCTGGCGGCACGGAGCGTCGCGGCAAACCCCTGGAGCACGCTCGGCGTGGCCCTGATCGTGCTCGGTTTGGGCACCAAGCTCGGGCTCGCGCCGATGTACTCGTGGCTGCCCGAAACGTACGACAAGGCTCCACCGGCAGTGACGGCTCTGCTCGGCGCGGTCCAGTTCAACGCGGCCTTGGTCGTGCTGCTGCGCGTGGTGCAGGCGTTTCGTCCCGCGCTCGCCGGCCTTTTGACCGCCGAGCTCGTCACGATGGGCTTGGCCTCGATGCTGGTCTCGTCCTTCAGCATCATCGCCACGCGCAATATGACGCGGCTGATCGCGTACGCGTCGATCAATCACGCCGGCGTGATCGCGATTGGGCTCGGCATTGGTAAGACGGCATCTTATGGGCTTTTGCTGTATGTCGTGAGCAACGCCTTCATCAAGGCGATCCTGTTTCTTACCGCCGGCAAGATCAAGGCGCACTACGGCACCAACGACACGCGCGAGATTGACGGTCTGCTCAAGAATTTGCCCTACAGCGGCGTGTTCTTGATGGTCGGAACTTTTGCCTTACTCGGGCTACCGCCGTTCGGTAGCTTCTTCGGCGAATTATTGGTGCTGTCGGCGCTGGTCGGCTCGGGGCACATGTTCGTGTTTTCGGCCTTCTGTGTGCTGATCACGATGACGTTCGTCGCCACCGGCCGCACCGTCTTTCCGATGATTTGGGCAGAGCCGCGCCAGGCCCGCACTTGGCCCCGGCAAACGTTCTGGTCAGCCTCGCCCAAGATCTTCTTTCTGTTCGTGCTGATTGCGCTCGGCGTCTACATTCCGCCGGTCGTAAACCAACTGATAGAAGAGGTGGCAGCTTCGGTGGAGGTTCGATGAGCTCGGTGATCGTTCAGCGCACGGCGACGAACGCCGTGCCCGTGCTCGAACCCGCGCTCTTCCGTGAGGACGTGCTCCACCGAGAGCGCGCCGGCTCGCGGCTGCTCAGCTTGTACGGTGCACGACAGGACGAGCAGGTGCTCGTCACGGCCGTCTTTCGCGACCCCGCGGGTGGCGTCGATTTGACGCGCACCTCGGTGCCTTGGCCCATCGGCTACCGCGAATTGACCTCGGATTTACCCGCCGCCCACTGCTTCGAGCGGGAACTGCATGAGCAAACCGGGCTCGCCTTTCCGGCTCATCCGTGGCTCAAACCCGTGCGTTTCCAAGGCCGAGAGCAGGCCGCGATGAACGCATATCCCTTTTACAAACTGGAGGGCAAAGAGGTCCACGAGGTTGCGGTCGGTCCGATCCACGCGGGCGTCATCGAGCCCGGTTCGTTCCGCTTCATGTGCCACGGCGAACAGGTGCATCACCTGGAGATCCAGCTCGGATACCAGCACCGGGGGGTCGAGGCGCGCTTGCTCGAAGGCGATCCGCTGCGGTTGACACCATTGGTCGAAACGATCGCCGGCGATACGAGCGTCGCACACGCCTGGGCGTACTGCGCGGCGCTCGAGAGTTTGGCCGATTGCGAGCTCAGCTTGGAGACGGAGGTCGCGCGCGCGGCCGCGCTCGAGCTCGAGCGCGTGGGCATGCACTTGGCGGCGCTCTCGGGGCTGGCCGCAGACGTCGGTTTCCTGCAGGGCGCAACGAGCTACGGCCGCCTGCGCACCACGGCCATCAACACCACGATGCGCCTGTGCGGCAGTCGCTTCGGCAGGGGCGCGGTTCGGCCCGGCGGCATCGGCATGCAGCTTTCGCCGGACCTCCTCCACGACGTTGCCGCAAACCTCGAGCTGCTCGCAAGCGATCTGCCGGTCATCGACGATTGCTTCCTCAGCTCACGCACCGTGCGCCATCGCCTGGAAGGAGTCGGTGTGCTCGCGCGCCAGCAGGCGCTCGCGCTCGGCGTGGTGGGGCTTGCGGCGCGCGCGTCGGGCGTGCTGCTCGACGCGCGTCAGCAGACCGCGACGGGTGCCTACCACACGCTGCCCATTGCGCCCTGCCTGCTCGAGGCCGGCGATTGCTGGGCCCGCGCGCGCCTGCGCATTCTGGAGCTTGGCGCTTCGCTCACCTGGCTGAAAGAGATCCTCGCTCTTTACGGACGCTGGCAAGCCCCGCGCAAGGCGCTCACCGGCCTTGCCAGCGAGCAGATCGCGGTCGCGCTCGTGGAAGGGTTTCGCGGCGAGGTCGTGCACTGCCTCGAGACGAACGCCGAGGGCCGGCTCCGGCAGTACAAGGTATTGGACCCGTCGTTTCGCAATTGGATGGGGCTCGCGCTCGCCGTGCGCCAGAACGAGATTTCGGATTTCCCGATCTGCAATAAGAGCTTCGACCTCTCCTATTCTGGGAACGACCTATGATCGCCATCAAATCGCTGCGCGTGAGAGCGCTGCAAGGCACGCAATTCATCCCGGATCTGCGCGCGGCCGTGCCAAACGGTTTTCGCGGGCTGCCGGTGCTGAGCGCCGTACCCTGCGGTCCCGAGTGCCAAGCTTGTCGCGATGCATGTCCGACTTCTGCCATCGCGCTTCGGCCACTACGCCTGGATCTCGGGCGCTGTGTGTTCTGCCGAGAATGCGTGGAGGCTTGCCCCGAGGACCAGATCCGCTTCACGCCCGAGCCCAAAATGGCGGCCACCGAGCGCGACGCGTTGGTACTGCGCGCCGGCGACGCAGAGCTGACCTCGGTGCGGGCCTCGGCCGCACTTTGCAAATTGTTCGGGCGTTCGCTCAAGCTGCGTCAAGTTTCAGCGGGCGGATGCAATGCCTGCGAACTCGAGCTGAACGCGGCAGTCAACGTGAATTTCGACGTGCAACGCTTCGGCATCGAGTGGGTGGCGTCGCCTCGCCACGCGGATGCGCTGGTGCTGACCGGCCCGCTGACGCAAGGCATGAAGAACGCGGTACGGCTGGCATGGGACGCCATACCCGAACCGCGCTTTCTGATCGCGGTCGGTGCCTGCGCCATTTCGGGCGGGCTCTACGACCAGGCCGCGGCGGTCGAGCGCACGTTCCTCGATAGCGTGGGTCCCTCGTTGTTCGTACCGGGCTGCCCGCCGCATCCGCTCACCTTCGTCAACGCGATCCTGGATTTTCTCGGTGTCGGCTAAGCCTGTTCTGCCGCTGGCCGTGAGTCGCTCGCGCGCACGAGCCGGCTGGGCTCGAGCTTGCGCCACATCTCGAGAACACACGGGAAATTGGGCTCGACTCGGACCTGCGCGTAGCCGTCCGGGACCTGACCGCCAAAGCCGTTGTAGGTGAGCAGATAAGTACCGACCGCGGCCTGTCGCAACAGCTGCTCGGCTGCAGCGATGTCGCCGAGATAGCGGGCGTCGCTGAGCTCGGCGTCGTCATCGAGGCAGTCTTCGCGACTGAACAGGTTCTCGCCGAAGGAGTTGTAAAAGTAATAGGCTTCGGCGTTCGGCAGCAGCGTGCCATCGAATTTGCCGTGAATGAACGTCACGCGCGCTTCCACCTCGAAGACGCGGGCGAGCTCACGCGCGGCCGCCACCAGGCGCGCGCGTTGCTCGATGCCCACGAAACGCGCGTGGCCGGCCAGTGCGGCTGCGACGCAGAACTTCCCCGCGCCCGATCCGACGTCGAAGACGGTCTGGATAGCGAGCTCGTCGATCCATTCTGCGGCACGCGCAGCGACCGCCAGCGGCGTCCAATATTGGCGGGAGACCGCACGAAGCTCCGGCGCAAGAAAGCGATCGAAGGCGTGATTGGGCGGAGACTTCCGGCTGCGGAGGATACTCGCGACTCTTGCCGCAGACAGCGGCGCGCCTTCGTCCAGCCCGCGCTCCAGAAACAGTTCACGCTCGACCATCTTGACCAGTTTTGACACTAGGGCCGTGACTCCCGCGGTTGAGGGCCCTAGCTCGGCGGCTCGTCCCCCAGCACTCACTGGTCGATCTGCAGAGCGGCGGGGCCGGAGCTCCCGCACGTGAGGCATGCGCCGGCACCGCACTGGACCCTGGACCATCGGGTTACTCCGCTGTGCAAGAAGCGGTCCGACACGAAGCCGGGCGCGGGCTGGCCGCCTCCGCGCGATCCGCGCTGAAATGGCGAAAGTCAGCTCAATCGCGACGGCTGTAACCGCGCTTGCCGCGGCACGCGCCTGGGAACCGGTCAATCTGTCATAGATTCTTCAGTTCCGTCCCTCACGAATGACGGATTCGTGCCCGAAAGCACCGCTGCCGGGCCGAGAGCCGCCCGCGCCAAGCACTTCGCCAATCCCAAGATCCCTTCGCGCCGCTGGCAAAGGCTGCGCTCCTCGCAGTGCGCGCGCGTGCGACAAAAGGTCGGCGCAGGCACCAACTTTGCTCTTCGGGTGCGGCAATGGGTAGCGAAGAGCGCAGCCAGATCTGGGTCACGATCGTTGCAGAGAGTGCGGAGACCCGCGACGGCCTGAAATCGTACCTTGCGCACGCCGGTGTGGCTGCCCGAGGCACAGCGCGCTTGGGCGACATCGACCCAGAGCCATGCACTGCAGTGGTGCTCTTTCCGGACGAATTCGCGCATGGCGCAGTCGTCCGTGAGCTCTCGCGACTACGCCGCGATCGACCTCAGCTGCTGCCCTTGCTCGTCACCCGCGAGCCCGAGCGCTATCTCGAGCTGGCCGAACCCGACACGGGCCCGAGCTCGCCGATCGTGATTCCCAAGCCTGCTTGGGGTTGGACGATTCTGGACGCGATTCGCGGAGCGATCGACGCGCAGCGAGCCTGAACCGCGCGCGGCTCAGGCTAGCCGGGCGAGGTGGCGCTGGACCGTGCGCAGGCTGATGCCCAAGCGGCGAGCAGCCCGCGAGCGATTGCCGCCCTCCAGCTCGAGCGCGGCTTGCATCACCTGCTGCAGGATGTCGGGCAGCTTGTCGTTGAGGCTGATCTCGATGCTTTCGCCTGCCGTCGCCGAGGCGACTCCGCCTGCATCGTTCGCGGCGTGTTGCCGCAGGGCGGGCGCCAGATCGGCGACGCGGATCTGCTTTCCGGGACGGAGCAAGCAGACGAGCTCGATCACGTTCCGCAGCTCGCGCACGTTGCCGGGCCAGGAATAGCTGCGCAGCGCCGCCATTGCCGCGCGGGTCATTTTCGGTGGCCGCACGCTGTGCCGCGCGGACAGCTCGGCCAGGAACTGATGAATCAACGGCGCGATGTCGGCCTGCCGCTCGCGAAGCCCGGCGAGCTGGAGCGTGACCCCTTGAATACGGTAGTAGAGATCCGCGCGGAAACGACCTGCTTTCACCTCTTCGTCGAGCGGGCGCAAGGTGGCGCAGATCAAGCGCGCGTCCACGCTGATTTTGGTGCTGCCGCCGACGCGCATGAATTTCCTGTTCTCCAAAAAGCGCAAGAGCTTCGCTTGCACGTTGAGCGGCATCTCACCGATTTCGTCGAGAAACAGCGTCCCTCCGCCGGATGCCTCGACCTTGCCGCGCGAGCGCTCGCTCGCGCCGGTAAACGCGCCGCGCTCGTGCCCGAACAACTCGCTTTCGAACAGCGACTCGGGGATCGCCGCGCAGTTGATGGGCACGAATGGCCCCGCGCGCCGATGCGACAAATCATGCACTCGTCGAGCGAGGATTTCCTTGCCGGTACCGCTTTCGCCGATGATCGTGATGCCGACGTCCTTGCCCGCCACGGCGCGGATCACGCGATCGATCTCGCGCATGGCCGCCGAGCGCATGATCGGCTCGAATACCACGTCAACCTGTCGCCTTTTGGTCGGCACTTTGCTGAGTTCATAGCATATTCTGTCGCGAGTGTTTCGAGCCGGCATTTGGCGGCACAGCGGGCGCGACTCACCACGACGCCGAAGGCTGGGTCGCCCCTTGCCCGCGCCGCGTGACCATCAAAAAAATCTCGGAGTCGGCAAGGCTGAACAGGGGCGCTTTGCGCCGGACCTGCCTATTGAGGCAATTGAAAGGTCAGAGTCAGACGCGGCACTGCGGGGCGCCGCGCGCTGAGCTGCGGCTAAGAATAGTGCTCGCAAGTGCGGAATCGCTCCGACAAATCTTCGTCTTTGCGCCGTCGCGCGCAGGCGCCGGGCGTTACTCGTAGTCAGCAGCGCGAACGCGCTGTCCCGTTCGCGCTGCTGACGGACCGCGGCTTACTTCGACAGCACGAGCAGCGCTAGCGAGTTACTCGGCAGCGAAAGCCCGCTAACGGCTCCGCCAGTGATGGCAACTGGAGTGCCCGCAGTCGGCGCCTGACTCGCGTCGGCGCGATAGATCGCGGCGGTGCCGGTCGCAGCAAAATTCTGCACGGCAACCGAGAGCCCATTTTGATCGCTGCCGCTCACATTGACGAGCATCACCCAGACCTTATTGGGACTCTTGGCTGCGTCGGACGACGCATACACGTTGACGCCGGAGTTCGAGCTGGCCGCGCCTAGCGAATAGGCGCCGAATTTGCCACCCGCGCCATCGTAGTTCCGATACATCGCGAGGGCATTGTAGGTCGGCAGGTGCGTGCCCTTGTACACGAACGAGCCCCAGTACGCTGCGACCTGATAGCCGAGTCGCCCGTACATGCCGAAGATGTCGGCCAGCTGGGCCGCGGTCGACGGATCCGGCGCCTTCCCGTCGCCGCCATCCTTCGGCACGTTGTACTCGCTGACGCAAATGCCGGTGCCCGGGTACGTACTGTTGATCCAGCCCTGGACGTGCGGCGGCACGACCGGCGTGTTGTACTGCGTGAACTGGGGATCCCAGAGCGCGCGCGTGTCACCGAGCCCAGCTCCCGGGAACGGGTAGTGCATGTCCACACAATCCAACAAGCGCGCACCGGTCTTTTGCTCTTCGCTCACAGCAAGCTTCAAAATCGCCTGCGTCATCGAGTTGTCGACGGTGTACGGGCCGACCGGATTGCCGCACTCATTGTTCGGCAGCGCCACCAGATCCCAGGCGTTCTCGGTGCTCATGAACAGCACCTTGGCCGTGGGATCGGCGCCCTTGACCGCTTTGGCGTAGGCGATCGTGCGATCCTTGAAATCCTGATCCAGGCTTTTGCCGATCGCGGCGTTGGTACTGTAAAACGGCTCGCAACCGGTGCCTGGTGGGTAGAACGCGGGATAGATGTCTTTACGGAGGTACTGCCAGTTGTCGGGCTCGTTATCGAGTTGGTAGTATTTCACGCCGCCGCTCGCGGCCGAGCCGAACGTCGATTTGAGGTGCTTGACCCAATCGCTCACGAAAGACGTATCGAGCACGCTCGAGCCCTTGTCGACCAAGGTGTTGTAGGTCGTTCCGAGCTCGGCGCAGCATTTGCCCTGATCGCCGCCCGGCCCGCCATACGATCCGGAGCAATCGGCGTTCGATTGGAGCGCGGAGTACGGCGTCGGCATGCTCGCCACCCAGCCGGTGATCGGCACCGTCATCAAGGTGTCGACCTTCTTCGTGATGTCGTAATGGATGAACTGATCCGAGGCCGTCTTGAGCGACGGATCCGGCGAGCCGCCGGTGAACGACCACGTGTAATTGGCGCAATACCAATCGGCGCCCGAGTTGTAGGCGTCATTTTGCCAGTTGTACGAGGTCGTCGCGTCGCCGCCCCAGCGATTGAGACTGACAATCTGCATGGAATCGTCGCTATTGAGTGCCACGCCGTAGATGCCCGAAGAAATGGGCGTGCCTTGCGAGCCGGCATCCACCACGATGCTGCTCGTGCTGCCGGTCGGCGCGACGCAGCTACCCTGTGCGCTGCACAGCTGAGACGGCGGACAGCCACCACAGGTGCCGGTGCAGCCGTCGCTGCCACACGTCTTGCCAGTGCACTCGGGCGTGCAACTCTGAGGAGAACCCGAACCTGCTGCGCCCGCCGTTGACCCGACGCTGCCCGACGCGCCAGCGCTCCCGGACGCTGCGTCGCTGCCAGCAGCTCCCCCGCCGCTCACCCCTCCGGTTGAAGAGCCGCCGGCTGCGGCAGCACCGCCGCTGCCAGACGCGCCCGAACCGGACGCGCCTGCGTGGCCGGCGCTGGACGGCCCGGGCGGCGCGGAGCTCGAGGACGAGCACGCTCCGGTTGCCAAAGCGATCAGCGCAGCGAGCGCCGTCGTCAAGCGCGGCCGCGCTTGCCTGTGATTCATCGGATGTTGCTGCTCGCTCGGAGGGATACTTTTGCTGTCCATGCTTGCTCTTCTGCTTCGTGACCGTGTCGCGCGCGCTCAGCTCGACTCGCGCTCGCGGCATGGAGCGGAGTGAAGCGCGTAAGAATTTTCGAGAGGGCGGGGTTTGCTGCCGACGCCCGTGCAGTGTCGGAGGGCCGGCAAATCCATCCCCAAGAGTGGTGCCGGTTTTACTTTCGGTGGTATGAATCTCACATTTTCACGCTGGCGCCGCTCGAGCTCCGCGCGCTTGCGCTCTGCCCGCCAGCGCTGACGGCGTTCACGCCGGCGCTCGATCCGGAGCTCGGCTGCTCTGCTCGAGCCAACCGCGACGAAACAGCAGCTTGCCGCAACCAATGCCGAGCTTCGCTCATCGCGGGGTCAGTTCCGCCGCATGGCAAAAGCGGCTCAACATTTTCTGGTGCGGGAGCGCAGTGAGATCGCGCGCGAATCGAGAGAGCGCGAGCGCCGAGCAGCAGGTGGTGGCCGGCCGAACTCGCGGCAAACGGCTCGGTCCTCCCAATATGACGCGCGCGTTTCGAAGAGCAAGCGCCGCAGGATGCCGCGAGCGCGTCTCTCCTTGAGATGTTTTTTTGTTGATGGTCACCGAACACGCCGCGGCTCGGCCTAGCCTTCGGCGGCGCGTGCCGGCCGACAGATCCACGAAACACTGCGAAAAAAACCCTGGTCTACGACGTGGGCGTCAGCGTGCCGCCTTGTCATCGTAAATCTTGCGCGCTAGCGTTTCGCGCGTGGTCGATCTCGATGCCCTCTACCGAGAGCACGCCCCGGCGATCACGGCTTCGCTCGCGCGCTCGTTCGGCGCGCGCCGCCTCGATCTGATCGAGGCGGCCGTCCAAGAGGCGTTCATGTCCGCGCTCGAGAGCTGGGGAACTGACGTCCCCGCGCGCCCCGGCGCCTGGCTCCAAGTGGCGGCACGCCGGCGCGTGATCGACGCGATTCGACGCGCTGCCTGGCTCGCACCGAGCGAGGCTCTGGAAGATCTCGAAGCGCCCACGGCCGTACCCGAGCGCGACGAAGATCTGTTGAAGATGATGTTCGTCTGTTGTCACCCTGCGCTTCCGCTCGAGAGCGCGCTTTCGCTCGCGTTGCGAACGCTGTGCGGCTTTCCGGTCCCGGCATTGAGCCGCGCACTCTGTGTCGACGAAGCAGCGGTCGAGAAACGGCTGATGCGCGCGCGCCAAGTGCTGCGCGAAGAGCAGGTCGAGCTCGAACTCGACGCCGAGTCCGACGTCGATGCCCGCCTCGACGGGGTCCTGCGCATGCTCTACGTGCTGTTCCTCGAGGGCTACAGCGCGCATGCCGGCGACCAGCAGATCGATGAGGGGCTGTGTCACGCGGCGCTGCGCTTGAACGCCATGTTACTCAGTAGCCAGTTCGCAACGCCGCGCGGCCACGCGCTGCAGGCTTTGTTCTTGCTGCAAACCGCGCGCTTGGCCGCGCGCGTCGACGCGCAAGGTAA
>Ga0207667_10003917_pt1 | contig 18319 bp, 13 predicted proteins | sample KBSCornC52_FD_184301 | JGI IMG/M metagenome (GOLD analysis project Ga0207667, IMG submission 184301) | Corn rhizosphere microbial communities from Kellogg Biological Station, Michigan, USA - KBS Corn C5-2 (SPAdes) (version 2) | ecosystem: Host-associated > Plants > Roots > Rhizosphere > Soil ...
GGATGCTTGCCACAAGTCCCTGGCCCAGCAGCACCATCGCCGGTGAGAACAGGCCATGATGGCTCAGCATCGCGGTCCATGAAGCCGCAACGCTCACCGTCGACTGGAAGAGTCGCATACGCGCGACCTGCGCAACCTGCCCGCATCCTTCCAGAAACGAAAGCACGGGCCCGATCGAGAATGTAATCGCACATGCCAGCACCGTCACCCTTAGGGGAGTGATCCAGATATTTGGCGCCTGCGGTTGCTGATGGAGTGAAAAGAACCTCATTCCGCCCACCATCAGCGCGATACCCATCACCACCGCGGCACTCGTATACCACTTCACAGCCCGCTGCAGCAGCGAAGCCAATCTCAGATGCGCCCTCTCGCTGCCCGTGATGCTGCCGTCTGCGTGAAACTCGAGGTGCGCCCGCTCATGGGCTGCCACCTGAAGAATCACAAACGAGAATCCCAGTTCGAATACGCTTTGCAGAGCGACCAGGCTCCAGAGCGCATAGTAGTATCCCTGCTCAGCAGCGGTCAGGAAGTGCACAATCAACAGCACACTTCCCACACTGCCTAAACCTTGAACCACGCGTCCCAACACCGTAAACGCAATAGCCCGGTCCAGCCCGATCGCGTGCGGGATCCTGTAGCGAAGGAAATTTTTCACCGTCATCCACTTGCCCTGCGATGGTAGCGGAGACGTCGTCGTGTCGATCAACATGGGTCCTGGCCGAATACGAAAAGGTAATCTTCTGCCCAAAAAACAACAACCGGTTGTTTAGATGTTGCCCTCACAGTCTCTCTCCCCACCCCGGCGCTGCAGACCCAGCTTTTACAGATTGTCGCTCAATTGTGCTGACTCGGCGCTACCCGCCCTGTGCTGCTTGGCCCGTCGCGAGCGGGCCCGCGTGACTCCTATACCCAGGGGTAGCCGCGTCCGTGGGGCTCACGCTCTGTTAGATGCTGCAATCTCGATCTGGTAAGGCAGCGCGCAGTACATGCTCATCCAGAGGGGTTGACGCCGCTCAACCTTCACTGCAGGGCAGCCCGAAAGAGACGAAAGCCGCGCTGAGCGCTCTTCCTCTGCGCCTGCGCGGCTCCGTTTCAACCAGCGGTTGTTAACGCTTATCTGCTTCGTCGGTTCCTAATAAGCTCCCCGCATCGTGAGCACGGCGGGAATCGTTCGCGTGAGAATCTCGAAATCGAGCGCGCAGCTCCAGTTGCTGGCATACTCGCGGTCAAACAGAACACGTCTTTCATATCCAATGTCGCTCCGGCCCGAAACCTGCCAGAGACCCGTGATTCCGGGCTTGAACAGGTCGTAGTAAGCAAAATGCTGACCGTACAGTTCCACCTCGGCCTCAACAATCGGTCTTGGACCCACCAGCGACATATCACCCCTCAGCACATTGAAGAGCTGCGGCAGCTCATCCAGGCTTAGCTTTCGGAGGATTCGTCCTACCGGCGTGATGCGAGGATCGGGAACATCTTTGTTCAGCGGGTACGCCTGCTCATTGCGCCGATGCATTTCCCGGTGCACTTCGTTGATCGCCTGCACGTTGTTCTTGTGTTTGTTCGAATACATCGAGCGGAATTTGATGATCCGGAATGGCACCCCAAACCGCCCCAGCCTCTCTTGCGTAAAGAAGATTGGACCTTGCGACGTCACCGCCACGGCGATCGCCACAGCCAACATTATGGGAAAGAGCAGAATGATCAGCAAGCTCGAGAGCAGAATGTCGACCGTCCGCTTCAGGACGGCATAACGCATCGAGAATGAACGCTGGACTGCAGAAGAGAGAAACGGTGACGGCCTTCTCCAGGTCGAGGCCGGAAGTGTTTCACGTAACACGCTGATGGTCGAAATAGCTCCCAGACTCGGACCATCGCTCTCCAATATATTTAGTGCACTATTTGCTGCTTGCATTCGCGATACCCTCGCTCCTCTATTTCCATGCCCTGCCGGGTTCCTGAAGCACGAACCCGTATGGCTTGCGCATGGGCTTGCGATGTAAGTTCTTGCAGGTCTCTATCTCCGCCGCAATGTGAGGCGTTCACCCCTCCTGATAGCATCTGGAGGGCCAAACATGGCGTGACGCTGCCACCTGCAACAATTTGAGATCCGACCCAAGGCAATTACAGCTTTGGAGCGTTAACCGCTGACTCTCTTCTATTTGGTTTACCGGTAACTTCCGGTCTTCCTGCACATGTCTTCGCGTTGACTGCGTCTCGCCGTCCTCAACTTCGGTCTCGCTGCTCTTACCGAATTCGGTGAATGTAAGAACTACACGACGCCTGACATTTTTTCTAAGTGCGATCCCGTCCGCCAAAGAGTCGCTTGTCAGTTCCTTCTCTGCCATGAGCTTAGACGGCGCCTTAAGATTTGTTTGAATCCAGCCCGAATCGGCGCGCATCGCGCGTGCAATGGCCTCCGATTCCGCGATTAAGTGATCGTGTCCAGATGGCTGATCTGGCTCCAGGACTAGGCCGCATATGCCCAAAACCCTGCCACCTTCGAGTAAATCGAAATGTTCCAATTGTCCAATACCTGGAATGCGAAACACCTTACTCCTCGCCTGTCGCGACATGGATAGACTCACGCGCATCGCGCGAGCAGGAGACCGGCTGTCCTGAATGTGATTGATGGCAACGAACGAACTACATCTAACTGCAGACGTGCAATCGTTCTTTAGCTAACTACTTCCTATTCGAATCAAAAATACTCGGTACTTGGCAGCAACCGACTCCTTCGCCGTTCGGGCCTGTTGGCCTCCTGGAACCGACACCGTAGGTACAGATGTAAAGACGCAAAAAACGAGTCAGGAGTTATCTGGCTCGTCATGCATCTTCTACTTTCCCTGACAAGATGTGATGAAATGTTCCAATTCAGCTGGGAACCAAGCCGAACCCGAAAAAAGAGATCTATCCCACAGGATGCTTCAGGATTTCAGCGAGTGCCTCTATCCTGCTCGCATCCGCATGGTTCTTGGCGGTGGCTACACCCGATTCCAGGTTGCCTGTCATGGCCCGCAGCTTCGCAACTTGCTTCTGTTTCAAATGCGACTTTTCGGCATTTCTAATCGCTTTCCGCAAAGATGCGATCTCATTTGCGGACAATGCCTGCGAGCGCTCCAGTTGGTCAACGTAGGCCTTTGCGACAATCAGCTTCGCCGGCCATTCCTGCTTCAGTTGATTTTGAACGTTCAGCTCTTTTACCTGCACCATCTTTGCTGCATCAATCTCGTTCTGCGTTAGCAAATCGGTGGGCATTAGCTCGAACACGTCCAGCCCTCTTGCAATCTCAGAGGCGTAGATCGCACCGTTATACCAATACGCCGACCAATCTCCGCCTAAGACCAGCATCTTCGGATCGATCGGCCCGCGATCGAAATATGCAACCTCCTGCGGGTGCCCCGGATCGGTGAAGTCCATTACCGAAACACCGCCCTGATACCACGCTTGCACCTCGATGTCCCGGCCCGGCACCGGAATGAGCGACCCGTTATGCGCCACGCAGTTCTCCGTGTCGCCTTGCGCTGCTGGCAGCTTGTAATAGTTCGCAAAGCTCAGCTTGTCGTCCTTCAAGTTGAAGATCGCATCTGCGCCCCACTTGTTCGGATCATTTGCTCTGCAACGCGCTCCCAGTCCTCCGCCCCATTCATCGGTGAACACCACCTTCGAGCCGTCATTCGAAAACGTCGCCGAATGCCAGTACGAGTAGTTCGGATCGTTCACCGCATCCACGCGCTTTGGATTCACCGGATCCTTGATATCCAGGAGCAATCCGTTTCCGGAACACGCGCCTGCCGCAAGGCCGATGGCTGAATACACGGTAATGTCATGGCACTGGTCGGTCTCGCGCGGCTTCTCCTCACCCTTGCCATGGCTGCCGCCGTTGTTCAGTCCATTGATCACACCCGAACGCGGATCGATAAACACCCGCGGATGTGAAACAATCGCCGCCTCTTCCGGATGTGCGACCGGCACCTTGATGACATCGATTCGGAACAGTGCCGTATTCGCATCCTTCTCCGGCCCCTCGCCCGAGCATCCCTCCAGCTCTTCCGGCTGCCGCACAAACGATGTTCCCGAAACATAGATATACACATTGTTGTCGTCGTTCGGATCGACAACGAGTGTGTGCGTATGCGAGCCTCGGCACGTCTGCACCGTCGCAACCTGTTTCGGGCTCTTGATGTCCGAGATGTCGAAGATTCTCACTCCGCGGAACCGCTCCTTTTGCGGAACCGGCAGGCGACGCTCCTTCTCATGCCCGGGCTCAGGCGCTGGCTCAGGCGGAAAAGCCTGCGTGCCACAGTCGATCCGCCCGTTCGGCATCTCCACCGACATGAACATCAAGTTCCCGTACACGGACACGTCTCCCTGTCCGCCCGGACAGACCATCGAAGTCAGCAGCGACGTCTTCGCTGGATTGCTGATGTCATAAATGTTTACTCCGTAAAAATTCCCCTGGAACAGGTGAGTCCCCTGAAACGCAAAGTCCGAATTCGCAAATGCCAGCTGGGCAATCACCATCTGCATTGCCTTGGGCATCTTCTCTACCGATCCGATGCCGAGCTGACCCAGTAGCTTCTGCACGCTCGGGTCGTCGCCTGAAGTCGCCTGAAGCTGAAATGCATCCGGCTTCTTCACGAATGCGATATGTTTCAGCCCCTTCGCCGCTTCGCCTGCGTCATACATCCCAGGCGTGAGCTTTGCTCGCGGATCGTTGGCGTCCGATCCCGTCATTCCCGGCGGCAGCGGCGGAGCCGGCTGGGGTGCAAACGGATCTGCTTCAGCCTTCGGCTTCTCCTGTGCTTGCGGGGCAACCTGTCCCGAAGCCTCAGGCGTCGGTTTCTGTTCCTGCGAATTGCTCAGCCCGGGGAAAAAGAGAACCACGGCTATGGCGACAAGGGGAAGTACAACACTCTTCGGTGAATTCAATGAAGCTCCTCCAGTAACTTCTGCATGATTCTGATTTCTGCTCGCTGTGAGTTGTCCACGTCCGTCGCGAAATCAAAAATCTCCGCGTCCTGCCCCGCACCGGCACTGTTGAACAGATCTTTCACCATGACCAGCGCACCGCCATGATGCTGAATCATCCCGCTAAGAAACAGCCTGTCGAACTCCCGACCCTGAGCCTTCTTCAATGCTTCCATCTGCCCCGAGGACAGCATGCCCGGCATCAATGCCATCGCATTCCCTTGCATATCCATCCCCGGCATATCCGGTAACTCCATCGAGGTCGCCTGCCCCCTCACCGCAAGCCATCTCTGCATCATCCGGATCTCATCGGCCTGTGAGCTGCTGATCTTGGCCCCGAGAGCCTGCACGTTCTTGTTCTCCGAGTGCGACGGAATCAACGCCGTCATTTCCACCGCCTGCGAGTGATGCATGATCATCCCCTGCATGAACTCCACATCGGCATGGGAAATCGGCGGCAGGGTCGCGTGCGTATCCGTTGGCAGTGTCCTTGTCGGTTCCCCGGGCGCTCCCGGCTGCACCACCGCTGGCCCTCCGCGAGCATTCTGGGCACTCGCCAGGATCGCGACCGGAGTCAGGAAGGCAGCCCCGGTCAGCATCAGTCCAGCCGCAAGTGCGCCTTCCGCCCATCGGCACACACGACAGAATGTCTCTCGACAGTGGAAACCCTTCATTTCGGTCCTCTTACGCTATCACGTCAATCGCGAGGCGGAACAGGAGAGATTCACCGTCTTCTCGGCCGTTTAAGGATCGCACTGCGTAGAAGACCGACCCTGCAGCTCGAGGTTCCACTCGCAGATGTACTTTGGTTCCTCTGATTTCCGCCCATATGGTTACCTACGAGGGATGCACCACCACCTCGGCGAGCCTATCGTTTCTATAGCGCGTGGGTTGAGGCGAGTGTTGAACGGTTTGACCCACAAACAAGAAAGCCCATCCTCAAAGGTGGGCTTTCTTCTTGAACTTTTGCTGTCTGAACACTCCCAGGATTCTCCCTCGAGACCTGTCGAGACTTCCGGAATTGAAACGAATTCAATAAATCCAACTCCGAATGCCTAAAGTCCCCTCCTTGCCTCCTTTGTGGGAGCGAAATCACATGCACTTGAGCGTTAGACTTACTCAAATGGCCAGACTTTGAGCCTTTCGGATTTTCCAGGAGCGACAGCAAACTCCTCCGATCTCATCGTGCGGGCATTCCCAAACGGTCCACGCATATTGAGCGTTGATCGGCGACGATGATGAAGTTTTATCGCACGTTCGGCCGGATTCTATACGCAGCCCTGCTGGTCACAGCCGTGGTTGCCAAGGCGGAAACCGCTCCCCTCACAACGCTCAGCGCTATCCATTCGCTCACGAACGCCCAGGCAAGCCGCGCTCTTCCGGTCGCCTTTACCGGCTCAGTGACCTACTACGTGCGGGGCAATGTCGACCTCTTTGTACAGGACGGCCGCACGGCCATCTACGTTGAAACCACTGCCGATCAAGCATTCGCGCCAGGGGATCGAGTTCTCGTAATCGGGACAACACGTGCCAGTTTTCGACCCGAGGTTAAGGCTGAAAAAGTCATTTTCAGGGAACATGGCGCACCGCCGGCTCCCGCACAAGCTGACTTCCGCCAACTCATCCGGGCAGAACTCGATTGTCAGCGAGCCGCCATCCGCGGATTCGTTCGAAGCGCAAATCTCGTCGACGACGTTGGAATCTCCACCTTGTACCTGCAGTTGCAGATGGATGGCGGGACCGTCGATGCTCAAATGCCTCAACGCGACCCAATCGACCCGACAACACTGCTGGACTCCGAAGTCGAGATAACCGGCGCGGTCGCGGGCAGATTCGATCGAAAAATGCAGATGACCGGCGTTCTGATCGAAGTTCCATCCTCCGCAGACTTAAAGGTCATTCATCGCGCATCAGTTGCTCCGCAAGACCTGCCGGTCACACCAATGGACCAGATCCTGAGCGGGTACGAGGTCCAGAACAAAACCAGGCGCGTCAAGGTCAGCGGAACAATCACCTATTACGAGCCTGGATCGACGCTTGTTTTACAGAACGGCCACAAAAGCCTCCTGGTCACAACGCAATTCGAACAGCCGGCAAAGATTGGAGATCGCGCCACTGTAACCGGCTTTCCAGACGTACAGAACGGGTCTCTCATTCTGGCCGGCGCCGCCATCGAGGACACGAACTCGCCTTCTCCTGTAGCTGCAGTTACCTCTACATCAGATGTTCTGGCACGGGGCGACCACGCGCTCGATCTCGTCTCGATCGACGGCCAGTTGCTCACCGCTGTCCGTGAGGCCGCGCAGGATGAATACGTGTTTGTGTCAAGCGGATATCTTTTCAAGGCAATTCTTCAGCACCCTCAGCACGACAATGTTGCGCTTCAGCCCTTACGCGAAATCCAGGCAGGATCGAAGGTACGGATTGTGGGTGTTTGTAAAGTCTCGAGGGCTGAACAAAGTCAGGAACCCACGGCATTTGACATCCTGCTTCGCTCTTCCGAAGATCTGACGGTCATCGCCGGCCCCTCCTTCCTCACCGTAAGGAACCTCACTTACCTTGCGGGTGCCCTGCTTGTGGGAATGATCATCATCGGAGCGTTTGCCTGGCGCTCCGAGCGGCGCGGACGGACCCACATCGCGCGTCTGGCGCGAATCGAACAGATGCGAAGCCGCGTCCTGGAACACCTGAACGGCTCCACCAGCCTCATAGACATGGTGGATGAGGCGACCGAAATAGTTTCATTTCGATTGAACGGCGCAGCTTGCTGGTGCGAGCTTGTCGATGGCCGCCGGCGTGGAACCCGCCCCAAACAGTTCACAGGCTTGCGCATTGTCGAGCACCGAATTGTGTCGCGATCCGGCGTGCAGCACGGAGTGATCAGCGCCGCCTTTCACGCAAGCACCAATCCTTCCAAAATCGAAACGGATGCGCTCTCCTCGGCTGCCGGTCTCATCGCCTTGGCGATCGAGAATCGCCGGCTCTACTCCGATCTCCAGCACCGCTCCGAATTCGACCTCCTCACCGAACTCCACAATCGCTTTTCTCTTGAGAAACGCCTTGGTGAAATCATCGAACAGGCTAAAACAGAGAAGTCCAACTTCGGGCTGATCTACATCGACCTCGATGGATTTAAGCTGATCAACGATCATTTTGGCCATCAAATCGGCGACCGTTACCTGCAGCAAGTCACGCTGCGCATGAAGCACCAGCTTCGGCCCGGCGACGTCATGGCCCGCCTGGGAGGCGACGAGTTCGCAGTCCTCATGCAGGATGCGTCGACCCACGAGGACATCCAGTCAGTCGTCGCGCGCTTGGAAGTCTGCTTCTCCAATCCATTTCAAATCGATGGCAATCAAATCCACGGGGCCGCCAGCTTCGGCGTTGCATTGTTTCCAGTGGACGGAAGCACACAGGACAGCCTGTTGAATTCAGCGGATGCTGCTATGTACGTTGCGAAGTATCAGCGGCGAGCCCGGCAGTCCAACCATGATGGCGCCGACATCGAATTCACCCGTTAAAGATCGTCGATAAACCGTACCTGCACCGCTTTCTCGCTTGTGACTCGAGTCACGGAGGCCCGTCCGTCTCCGCCGATAAGCTCGAAAAAGCGCAGACATCAACAGCGCTGCCATCGCTTAAGGAGCAATCATTCATGGCTTATGTCGTAACCGATGCATGCACCAAAGACTTCGTCTGTGTAGCCGAATGTGCCACTTCCGCCATCGCGCCGCAACCGTCCGACCCCGCAGCCGCTACTGTGTCGCAGGTCTATATCAATCCTGATGAATGCATCGATTGTGGAAACTGCGCCGGCATCTGCGCTCAGAACGCAATCTTCCCGGAAGCCGAACTTCCCGCTGACAAGGCGGAGTTCGCCGAGAAAAACCGCGCCTATTTCAACTAACGAGCGCCCCTCTGGCTCCGCTTCGGAAGCTCTCTAGGGCTCAGTCTTTGACTGGGGCGGGGCTTGCGCATTCTGTTGCTCCGATTGCTTCGACTCGCTGGGCCTCGTTGCTACCGACGACGACGCCGGCGTTGCGGGTAATACCGATAACGCCAGCGTTTGCACCGTCTCTGGATCATCACGCAGTTTCAGATACAAAATCCCATTTGCCGGATGCGGAACCGTCAGCTGTGTCCCAGTGAAGTCGGCGGGCACATCGATCGCATTATCGAAATCCTCCGACGCCGAAATCGACCTCGCCAGGAAGAGATTTGTGCCGGCCAGCGTGCATTGCTTCGCCACGCTGTGGGGGCAACGCAGTTCCTTGAAACCCGGCAAGCGCACCAACGTTCCCAGCGAAAGCCACTCACCTGCCACTCCATCACCCGAAATTGCTCGCGCCTGCACCGGCCCAAAAGCCGAAGATCCGAATTTCGCCAGTGGTTCAACAACGGCCAAGGCGGTGCTTGCGTCCTCCAGCATCAACGTCCCGTCGGTGAGCGAAAGCGTCGTGTGAAAGCTATTGTCAGCCGCGGCCACTTCAACCTTCTGATCGCGCGGAAAACTCTGGGGAGATTTCGATTTCAGGAAAAACACCAGCCTGCGCTCTACCGGTAAATCGTTTGGACTTCCGAGGTGCACGGGCGAAGGATCGGCCGATTCTTCCTCTTGCGTGCCCTTGCTCAATAAAGTTACTTGCGGACGCGGACGTTCTACTGTTACCGGCACCTTTAAATCGCGCCCGTCCCTCAGCTCAACCCGGGCCGAATAGCGCCTGCCTGGTTCTAAGGTCTCGGTAGATGCGCCCGCTTTCAAACTGAGCTGATCGACGTCCTGCACGCGTTTCAGATCCGCCGGTGTCAAATCAATGCCCACGAACGATACCTTCGCAACTTCGTCCAGCCGGTTCCCCGTCAGAATCGCCTCCTGATCCCCGGCGCTTAATGTCAAGCGATCGAGCGAAGCCGCTTCGGAATAGGCCATCAACGTGAGCGTATCCGGCTTCTCCAATCCGTACTGATGGATGTTGATCGTCACCTCGCCAGGTTTCGCATCCTTCAATGGAACTCCAAACGCCAGCATCTCCGGCTTGGGCGATTTCCACTGAACCGGCAGCAGAGGACCTCCTGCCGGATGCGCATTCACCTTCTCCACGCACAACGTGTTCTCCCCCTGAACGTGCAGCGTATCCTCACGACCCACCACCAGTGCCAGTTCATCACTGGAAGCAATCGTCCACTTACCCGGAGCGGACGCCACGAGATGAAAGCGCGGCCCCTCCCAATCATCGAACCCCCACTTGCCGGTCACCACCCCGTTCAGGTCGCCCGGAGGCAGGGCCGGAGCTGGTTTGGTCAGAACCAATCCGCCCTGCCCCGCATCCGCCTTCAAAGGCAGCTCGATCGGCCCTGATTTCGACTGAATGCGGAGCTTGAGATCATGGGCCTCAGGGCTCCCATACACCATCGGCGCTCCTTCAGCAGGCAGCACCAGTCCGGGTTTCTGCGCACAAAAGACTTCCGACGGATTCGACGGGTGTAAGGGCGGCAGTTTGACAGGCCCCACCGGCGGCAGCGCCACTACCACCACCGACTTCGGATCCTTGAACGAAGGCGGCACACTCAATCGAAGATTGAGCGTGTCGTCAGTCGGAAGGGAAAGCGCAGGAATGTACTGGAAATGCGCAGTGTGCAGCGAGGCAAGTATACGAGCCGTATCAAGGATCGCTCCGATATATGGACTGAAAACCCCCGCCCCCCCGATAGGGGAATAAGCCAGCTGATTCATCAGGTCCACGCTGCTCCCGCTTGTCAGTTGCGCTACCCGGTTCGATACGTTGGCATCGTCCAGAACCATGCCTTCGGTATGCTGCGTAAGGCACGGTGCCTGCTGATCCGATGGCTTGTCGAAGCACTGCTGCTCTAGTCGGATTCCAAGAACTGTTGCCGCCTTTTGCGCCCTTTCTTTCAATGACTTAGGATCGGTCTGCGAGGTCACCTTGACCTCGGAAAGATAGGTGTCCAGCCGCATCCGGTCTGTATTTGCGAAGTTCAGATCCTGCGCTGCCCGCACGAACACCCCGGGCCGTCCTCGAACCGCATTCCGCAGCGTGCTGAAATCCCCACCCGTCGACGGAGCAAGGAAGACAATTGCCTGCTGCGCCTCGGCCGGAACAGTAACGAAAACACCCTCGGCCCGGACCTTTTTTGACCAGGCCTCCACCCGCGTAAACCACTCAGACGGAGGAGGGTTCGTGGCGCCCCGCAAAAACCCCACAATCAGCACATAATGCGCCGACTGGCTCTCCGGAAAGTCGGGATGCACCCACAATCGGTCGCCAGGCAGAAGGTTCGGCACTTGTCCGATTGGCAGAGTCTCTTCGCCCCGCTTCACATGAACGTCGACTTTGGGTCCCACCAGGTCAAATGCCGGCGGCCCGGCCTGACCTCGTGCAGGTTTGTCCCCCAAACAAAGCAACACCAGGAACAACACCAGGGAAATTCGCCGCATTCTTCTATTGTACGGAGATGCAGCCCTCCGGAACATCTCATGGAGTACACAACTTGGACCTTGCGCTTATATTCTCGGCAATGAGCCTGGCCTTGCATGGGCCGAGGGTTCGGCTGCACAATCGTTTACACTGGTGCGTGGTTAGCTTGGAAGTGCTTTTTACTTAGAGTTTTCCTGACCCTGTGGGGTATCAGACTGAAGCAGAGGCTTAGGTATGGGGCTGCTTCAGCCAGACTTTAATCCGCGATGATTACCTTACAACGTTCGGGAAACGAAAATTCGGTCCGTTACAGCCAGAATAAGAACCTGTGACCCGCCTCAACAGCGCCTCCTTACATCAGGTTGCCATTCATTAGAGCGCGGCGGGAAAAGACAGGGTAGAGAAGCTTTATACGGAGAAACTCATGAAATCGAATCGGGCTGCGCAAAGCAGCGCAGACATAAGCAACCTAAGTATTCCAGACGCCGAAGAGATTATCGAGGAAGCCCTTGGCGAACTCGCCTTCTCCCAGGATCCTGGGCTTGCGCGTGCCTTGCGCTTCCTCGCCCCTCCCGGATACCAGGCCATCGTTGAGTTGTGTAGCGATAATGGCCGTAGCAAGCGTCGCAATGCATTGGCCGATACCTGGTCCCCCGAAGAAGACGAAGTCCGCATTTACTTCGAGCGCCTCGACGACAGTGCGGGCGCCGTCCGCTCGAGCCGGGCCTCGCGCGGAGCCGCCGAACGTGACTTCGATGATCAGCCTGAAGAGGTCCCGGCGGCCCCCGCAGATCTCGATGCTCGCGTCAAAGAACTATGTGCCGCTCTCGCCGAGGCAGAGCGAGGCGGTCACGCTTTCATTGCTCTCAAGTGGTTCCGCGACTCATTCCTTCCACGGAAAACATTCCGTTGGAACCAACACCCTGAATCGCGGCAAGCCGTGCTCGCTGAAGCCATCCAACGCGGTGTGGTCCTCACCAGCAAAATCGCCAATCCCAAGACCCCGGCATACCCAACCACTACCATCAGGCTGAACCGCGCCGAAGCCGGAGTTCCGGAAGAAGCGCAGCGTTTCCATCCCGTTGTCGTGCAGGGCGAGCCTATCACCGACGACATTCACGAGGATCGGGGCAAGCTGTGAATTGCTACTTTCTCGAGTCCACGGCCTTTGCGAAGCTTTTCGTGCAGGAACCGGGGACCGACGCTCTCATTCGACTCATGGAGTCCGTTGAGGACAATCGCAAGCTCATCGCTGCTTCCGCACCGCTGGAAGTGTACGCAGCGATTCGCCGCCGCGAACGTGCCGGCGACATTGGCTCTGAAAGCGCTTCCGCTGCTTTTGAAATTCTCCGCATTGAAGCAGCTCGAATGGTTCAGGAGCCACTCAACCCCGCAGTCCTCGAAGCCGCCCGTCAGCTCATCGACCGCACCCGCCTCCGCTGGACCGATGCCCTCCAACTCGGCGCCGCCATGGTCGCCCGCGAAATGTTTCGCGGCACCGAGATTATCTTTATCTCTGCGTCGCCCATGCTGTTGGAAACCGCTCGGGCCGAAGGCTTCCACTCCCTCAATCCCGAGACAGACGTCTTGGAACCCCTCAAGCAAATCGCCGCATCCTGATCGTTCGCCGTTCCCAAACTCACTTACACGGGACCTGCGGACGAAGGCGCCTCAGTTAACTAGACCGTCCCCCAAATCTGCCGATAGATCTTCTGACGACTCTTATCTTTCAGCGGGCGGGTTGCTCGAAAGCGCCCTCAGCTATGGACGTGTGCATCTTGCGAGGGATTCGACAGAAATACATCAATCTAGGACTCGGATTGGCTCTGACCGTGTCTGCGGCTGCTGCGCAGGAGCCCGAGATCCGCGACCTTACCAATCTGGAAATCGAAGATCTGGCGCGGGTGCGGTTGTTCACTGCTTCACGCCATCTCGACGATTCGAGAAAAGCTCCAGCTGCCACCACTCTGATCGATCGCGATGAGATTGTGCGCTACGGTTGGCGGACTCTCGCCGACCTGCTTCGCAGCGTTACCGGATTCTACACAGCATACGATCGCACGTATGACTACGTCGGTGTACGCGGGTTCCTCGAGAGCGGCGATTACAACGCCCGCATTCTTCTGCTCATCGATGGACACCGGCTCAATGAGAATATCTATGACAGCGCGCCGATTGGCACAGACTTCCCGCTCGACCTGAATCTGATCGACCATATTGAGATCGTTCGAGGCGCAGGTTCGTCACTCTACGGAACCAACGCTGAGCTTGCAGTTGTCAATGTGTTCACGCGCCGGTCGAATCAGGCCACGTTCGAGGCGGCATCCGAGTACCAGTCCTTCGCGGGCCGGAATGCGGAATTTGTGGGGTCCTTCAATCGCGGCGGCGTCGCCGTGCTTGCATCCGGCAGCATATCCCGGTCCAACGGGCCTGCGCGCCTGTTCTTCCCCGAATATGCGACCCCCGACACGAACAACGGCTATGCCGACAACCTGGACGGCGACCGTCACGAACACGCCTTCGCCACGCTGCGCCGTGGTCAGCTGCGCTTTGAGGCGTTATTCGGCACGCGCGACAAGCTTGTCCCCACCGCCGCCTATGCGACCATCTTCAATGATCGCGATAATCGCACCATCGATACCCGCGGCTTCTTTGATGCAAGTTGGACCCGTGACTTCAGCTCCAAAACTCAGCTGGATGTTAGAGCCTACTACGATTCCTACCGCTATTGGGCCAGCTACCCCTATGGCGGCACTCATTCGCCCGAGCGCGCGGTACAGATCAATGACGCCGCTGCGGACTGGATCGGCTCGGAAGCGGTCCTAGGCCGTCGCATCGGCCGCCATCGGATTGTGACCGGGACAACCTGGGAATATAACCTGCGCGTTAACCAACGGAACTATTATCTCGGTCAGCCTCCATTTCTCGATGACAACCGCAGACTGACTCTGGCCGCGATCTTCGGAGAAGCCGAGATCAACCCCTATTCCAAGTTGAGTGTGAATCTGGGTGGGCGGATCGACTGGTTCAGTTCCTACGGAAACGCACTCAGCCCCCGCGTCGCCGTAATGTTGCTGCCTTCGTCCTCAACTTCCCTCAAATATGTATTCAACCGTGCCTTCCGAACCCCCGATCCATACGCCGAGTTTTACGTCGACAATCTGAATCCCAATGAGAGTTTCAGGAAGCTTCACACGGAGAGGATTCAGTCGCAAAGCATCATCTTCGAACATAAGATCGGCCCAGGGTTTCAGGCCTCCGCAGTTGGCTATTCGAATAACCTCGACCGGGTCATCTCCGAGACTGTTGACGCCGACACCGGTGGGATACAAGTGTCGAATGGGCGTGGTGACAAAGGACACGGTCTTGAGCTCGACGCGCTCGCGAAGAATGCGCTCGGCTGGAGCGGTCGAGCGAGCTACTCCATTTTGCGGACGCGAAAGGAAGAGACGGGAAGATCGACACCAAACGCCCCCTCCAGCTTGAGCAAGCTCAACCTCACCGCCCCTGTCTCGCGGTACGCATCCCTGGGGCTTGAAATGCTCTATGAAGGTTCGCAACCCAACTATTCTGGAACACGCATACCGGCATTCTTCCTCACTAACGCCACAATCTCAACGCGATCGAAGCGTACCGGCTGGTCGTTCTCTGCCGGCTGCTATGACCTTTTCAATCGAGGGTGGGCCACGCCAACCGGGCCCGAAGTCCTGGCGCCTGCTACCGTCCAGGATCGACGGACACTGCAGGTTCGCATTGGGTACCGAAAGGCTCTGGCAAGATGATCCGCGGCACTCATATGGCGCTGGCCAGAGGCAGTTCGATCCCGTCGCGACTCTTTGTCGCCTTCGTTCTTCTCCTCCTTGCCGCTTCGCATCCCCTTCTTTCACAACAGCAGGACGAACGTGCGGTGCGCACCGCCTTCATCTACAACCTGACAAAATACGTCGATTGGCCCAAAACACACTCCACTTTGATCATCTGCGTCTTCGGTCCTGGGACCACCGGTGGGGATCTCAAGCGCGTTCTTAACGGAAAAGCAAGTGGGGACAGAAAACTCCAGGTGATGCTCCAGTCCACCGAACCCGAAATGCAGCGTTGCAACATCGCGTACTTCCCAGGTTTAACCCGTGACCAGAGTCACTCACTCAACACGGCCGTAAGTCGGTCTGTCCTGAGTGTGGGTGAAGACGAAGCATTTGTCCGCGAAGGCGGAATGGTCGCATTCGTTCGTTCCGGCGATTCGATTCAGATCCAGGTGAACATTGATGCAGTTCAAGCGGCCGGCCTCACCATCAGTTCCAGGCTCCTCGATCTGGCAATTATTGTCCATACAAAGAGACATGGTTGACATGAAGAATCTTCGCTCCACCAGCCTCGCATCCAACATCACCTTGGTGGTGCTCTTGGCTAGTTCTGTCTCGCTCGCCGTGTTTACCGTCGTTTCGGTCTGCCTCATCCGTAAGAGCGCGATCAGCCAGTTGGAGGCTCGGCTCTCGACCTTGGCCGATGTAATAGGCCAGAACTCCTCAGCTGCTCTCGACTTTAACGACAGGAATGCTGGTGACAGCGTGCTCCAGGCCCTCGAGAACGAGCCTCATGTTATCTCAGGATGTTTGTACAACCTCGCCGGCACGCTCTTCGCCGAGTACCATCGCAATTCGGGCGAACTCCAATGCCCAGACCCGCTGAGCGCTTCAACAGCATCGCGCGGGGCCCTTCGCAGTGTCATCCGTCCGGCTTTGCATCGCAAGGAGCCAGTAGGAACCGTCCTTATCACCTCCGATATGCGCGACTTCGAACTTCAGGAGCAGCGCCTCCTTGGCACGTCGTTCTTCCTGGCTTTGATCTCGGTCTTGGTCGGGGGAATCTCAGGATTGCTGCTTCAATACCGAATCTCCAAACCGATCACTTGCCTGGCTCTTGCCATGCACAAAGTCACTACAGAAGAGAGCTTCGACATCCAGGTCGACGTGAGCGGCAGCAGAGAAATTGCGGAACTCGCTGTCGGCTTCAACACCATGATTGGCGAACTGAACCGCCGCGAACAACGCGCCAGGCTCGCCGATGCACGCCTGCATGATCAGGCACGCACTGACTCCCTCACTGGACTCCCCAATCGGAGACTGTTTTGCGACAATCTCGATAAGGCTCTTGCTGCTGCCCGCAGGCTCGGCCGCACCGTCGGGCTTCTCTACATTGACCTCGACGGATTCAAGCTCGTAAACGACAGCCTTGGACACGCCGTCGGCGACAAACTCCTCTGTGACGTCGCATCTCGTCTGGGTTCACGCGTTCGCCAATCAGATACATTGGCCCGGGTTGGAGGAGATGAGTTCACGGTCATTCTCACTTCTCTGAATTCTGAAGATGGCGCCGGATTGGCAGCCCAGTCCTTGCTTGCATGCATGATCCGGCCATTCCATGTCGAAGGTCATGAGATCAATGTCGGCGCAAGCATCGGCATCAGTTGCCTTCAGAATCCCAACGAGAGTGGACTCGACCTTCTTCGCCAGGCCGACAGTGCCATGTACGCCGCCAAACGGAAGGGACGAAATCGTGCAGTCTACTTTAGTGAAGATCTCGGTCTCTTGGCGCGCGAACGACTCACATTGGAAAATCAGCTTCGCGGAGCAATCGAACGCGGCGAAATTCACGTGCATTATCAGCCCGAGTTCGATGCATTTTCCGGAAGAATCGTTCGTTTCGAGGCCCTGGCTCGATGGAAGCATCCCGTGCTCGGCGATGTCTCTCCCAACCGCTTCATCCCTGTCGCCGAAGAAAGCGGCCTCATCCACTCGATCGGCTCGTCATCATGGCAAAAGCTTGTCACGAAGCTGCCTCGTGGCAGAGTATGTCCCCTGCGCCCATCCAGGTTGCGGTCAACGTCTCTGCGATCCAGTTCAATGCAGACGATATCGTTCGAGAAATTCGCGAGACGCTCGCGCTTACTGATCTCGCGCCTAATCTCCTCCAGGTCGAACTCACTGAGTCAGTCATGATGGGATCGCTTCAGCGCTCGGCCGAGAAAATGCGGGCTCTCCATGCAGTAGGTGTCAGCTTGGCTCTCGACGACTTTGGAACCGGCTATTCCTGTCTAAGCTACCTGCACGAACTGCCATTTGGCGCCATCAAGCTCGATCGCTCCTTCGTCGCTAAGTTAGCGCCAACGTTCGAGGCGAATACGGTGATGCGTTCCATAGTGAATCTTGCCCACGGCATGAGCATGCGCGTGATCGTCGAGGGCGTCGAAGAAGATTCTCAACTGCTGATGGTTAAGGAACTCGGTGCCGACGAAGTTCAGGGGTTTTTGCTCGGTCGTCCCGGCCCCAACCCATCGCTCGTTTTGCAGCAATTGCCCATGCGCGACACTAGCCCGATTCTCTGCGCTGCGACCGCCTGATCCGGCTGGACCGTCGAAATCCAAACCCTCTGCACACCCAGCTCGCTCCGGCACTCCGTTCACCGGATCTCGGCTTATCGCTCTGACGAGCATCGGGCCACCTCCACTCGCTCCCAAATACTCAGGAATCACCGGCCTTTGGATTGTCACTTCCGATTCCCTCTGCCCCTTGTTCCCTTGTTCCCTCGTTCCCCGTCTTTCTAAACCGATTCGCCCTTTCGAACTCCTCGCGCAATTCGGGCGTCCGCAGATTCTCGCGAATGTGCGCAAGATGCTGCTCCAGCGCCTGCAGAGCCGCGTCGATGAACCCCGTGTTGGTCAGAGCAATATCGCGCCACATCGAGAATGGACTTGCACCCAGCCGCGTCATCTCCCGCAGCGCGCGCCCACCCACATCCTTCAACTCCGGCGCGTCGCCTACGCGATCCTGCAACACTGCGCTCAGTGCCGTTGCCGTCAGTTGTGGCAGATGGCTCACCCAAGCCACCAGTTCATCATGCCGTTTCGGATC
>Ga0207667_10003918_pt1 | contig 18318 bp, 14 predicted proteins | sample KBSCornC52_FD_184301 | JGI IMG/M metagenome (GOLD analysis project Ga0207667, IMG submission 184301) | Corn rhizosphere microbial communities from Kellogg Biological Station, Michigan, USA - KBS Corn C5-2 (SPAdes) (version 2) | ecosystem: Host-associated > Plants > Roots > Rhizosphere > Soil ...
GGGCATCAGGCGCGAATTGGTCAGCGACAGATAGCCGGTGAGTGCGATGAAGCCGTAGACAAAGACCAGCGACAAGATGATGGTCGGTGATAAGACCAGGCGCGGCAGCCAGTTGTCGGCCAGCGCTGCGAATTTTCCACTGCGCCGCGGTACGGCCTTGCCGGCGGCGTTATTGCCGACTTTGCCGCCTTTGCCGCCAGTACCGGTCGACAGGGAAACTGTTGAATTGGACATGCATGTCTCCTGAACCCGGGGACGTATCGCGAAACCGGCCGAACAATCTTGCCGGCCTTTCACGACGATGGGCGCCCGACCGCTGCGCCCGCCCCGTAAATACCCTGTCCGCAAACACGCCGGAGCGTGCTGCGGGACAGGCCTTATTACACTGCTTCTAATTACTTCTTATTGCTTACTGAGTTTTAGCTGCTTTGGCCAGGGCTTGCACGGCGGCTTGCGAAGTCATGTTGGAGTTCATGAACTTGGCAATCACGTCGAACATCGCGCCTTGCGCTGCCGAGCTGACGGCCATACCGTGGGCCATGCTCGGCTCCAGGGTGTTGGCTTTGCTCGATGTCGCGAAGTCGTCCATCGACTTGGTGGCGCAGCTGTCGAACTTGCCGCGTGGGATATCAGGACGGACCGGGATCGAACCCTTGTTCAGGTTGAAGACTTCCTGGAACTCTGGGCTCATGATGGCGGTTGCCAAGGTCAGCTGGGCCTTTTGCGAATCAGGATTCTTGACCTTGAACATGGCGATCGAGTCGATGTTGAAGGTGTAGGATTTTTCAGTGCCCGGTGCTGCTACGCACAGATAGTCCTTGCCTGGTTGCTTGCCGGCGGTAGTGAACTCGCCCTTGGCCCAGTCGCCCATGAATTGCATGCCGGCCTTGCCGTTGATGACCATGGCGGTTGCCAGGTTCCAGTCACGGCCTGCCGAATCCTTGTCGATGTAGGTCTTGATCTTGCCCAGTGTGTCAAAGGTCTTGACCATGTTGGCGCTGGTCAGGGCTGTCTGGTCCAGTTTCACCAGGGCCTTCTGATAGAAGTCGGCGCCGCCGACGCCCAGGGCGACGGTTTCAAACACGGTGGCGTCCTGCCATGGCTGACCGCCATGGGCAACGGCGACGAAGCCGGCTTTCTTGATCTTTTCTGCAGCGTCGAAGAACTCATCCCAGTTGGTCGGGGTCTTGGCGCCGGCTTTCTTCAGCACTTCAGGGTTGATCCACAGCCAGTTCACACGGTGCACGTTGACCGGTGCGGCGACATAGTGGCCTTGATACTTCATCACGCTGGAGACCGACTTCGGCAGCAGGGAATCCCACTTGCCGGCAGTTGCTGCGGCGTCGATGTTGGCCAGTACGCCTTCTTGACCCCACTCTTGAATGGCAGGGCCCTTGATCTGGGCGGCTGTCGGAGGGCTGCCGGCGATGACGCGCGCCTTCAGCGCTGTGGTCGCGTTTTCACCCGCGCCGCCGGCGACTGCGAAGTCTTTCCAGGTCACGCCCTTGGCTTCCATGATTTTTTTGAGTTCGGCAACCGATTTTGCTTCACCGCCGGAGGTCCAGTAATGCAGCACTTCCACTTCCGCGGCATACGCTACGGTGGAAGCGGCGATCAGGGTGGTGGCGATCAGACTTTTTTTAATGGCGTGCTTCAACATCATTTTTTATCTCCTGTGTTTTAAAAATTGCCGTCGGCTTGCACCGCGGCAAGGTCTTGGTTCCCCGGGGAAGAGAACTTGCTGTTGGTACGGCGGGTGCTTCAGAGCACTCTTTTCTACTTCACTTTAGTAAAACTACAAAAATTGCGTCAATAAACTTAATTATTAGGACGAACCCCCGTCGCTCGCTTGTAATTGTAGTAATGCTACAGTAACATTGCAATATAAGTTTTGTTTAATTACATAGAAATCTCATGCAAGTCATACAAGAAGAAGCGTGCTTGTTCAATTTCGTCCTGTTTGGAGCGACAGGCGACCTGGCGATGCGGAAGATCCTTCCCGCGCTGTTCTCCGCGCATCTTGATGGCAAATTGCATCAAGACGGTCGCATCGTCTGTGTGGCGAAGCAGGAGTTGAATCAGGAGTCGTATCTTGACTGGGTTCACACCCAATCCGGCCTGTATGTCAGCGAAGGCATTGCCAATCAGAACGCCGACAAATGGCAAAGTTTTCTGCGCCGCATTACTTATGTCGCGCTGGACGCGACCAGCGCCGCCGACTACGCGTTGCTCGGCGAACAACTGAACAACCAGGCCGTCACTGTCTATTACCTGGCCACCTCGCCGAAGCTGTTCGAACCGATCTGCAACCACCTGGCCGCCAGCAGCATTGCGCTGGACAACGCCCGCGTGGTGCTGGAGAAGCCGCTCGGCCACGACCTGGAGTCCTCTCGCGCGATCAACGACGCCGTGGCGCGCGTGTTCGCCGAAGACCAGATCTATCGCATTGACCACTATTTGGGCAAGGAGTCGGTACAGAACTTGCTGGCTTTACGTTTTGCCAACAGCCTGTTTGAACCGCTGTGGCGGCGCGAGTCGATCGAGCACGTGCAGTTGACCATCGCCGAACAGCTCGGCGTGGAAGGCCGCGGCGAGTTCTACGACGGCACCGGCGCCTTGCGCGACATGGTGCAAAACCATTTGCTGCAGTTGCTGTGCATGGTGGCGATGGAACCTCCGACTTCGCTTGATGCCAATGCTATACGGGATGAAAAAGTACGCGTGCTGCGCGCGCTCCGGCCGTTCAGCCGCGAAGACCTGGAAACCCGCGCCGTACGCGGCCAGTATGCCGCCGGCGCCGTGCGAGGCCAGGCGGTCGGCGGCTATCACCAGGAAGCCGGCATTGCGCCGCAGTCGAAGACCGAGAGCTTCATCGCGCTGCATGCAGAGATTAACAATTGGCGCTGGGCCGGCGTGCCGTTTTTCCTGCGCACCGGCAAGCGTCTGGCGGAACGCACCGCGGAGATCGTGATCACCTTCAAGCCGATCCCGCACGCGATCCTGCCGATGCCGCAAGGCGTGGAAAGCAGCAACCGGCTGGTGATCCGCCTGCAGCCGGAGGAATCGATACAGTTGCACTGCTTCGCCAAGCAACCCGGCGACAGCATGACGATACAGCCGGTGGCGCTGGACCTGGCCTTTGACCAGGCCTTCAAACAAAAGCGAGCAGATGCTTACGAGCGGCTGCTGCTTGATGTGATTCGCGGCAACCTCGCGCTGTTCGTGCGGCGCGATGAGCAGGAAGCGGCATGGCGTTGGGTGGAACCGTTGTTGAATCATTGGCAGAGCACTGCTGCGCTGCCGAAATCTTATCTTGCTGGAAGTTGGGGACCCAGTGCTTCGTCGGCGATGATGTCGCGCGCCGGCGCGCACTGGCCAGAAGACCGGTGATGGCCACGGATTTGCGCAAAGCGAGCTAATATACGCCCACCAAAAATAAAAGCATCGCAGAGCACGCCCGCGCACAGCCTCACCGATACGCATAACAGTTTTTTTTCGGAAAGTTTTACTACATGTCTTCAGGATCGCTCATACATGGCAGCTACAACGCGTCGAACACCTTCATGGATGGTCCGCGTTTGTTGGCAGACATCGGCGGCACCAACGCGCGCTTTGCGCTGGAACGTGCTCCCGGACAGATAGATACGATCCAGACCTTGCGTTGCGCCGACTATGCGGAGTTTTCGCAGGCGGCCAAGGCTTACCTGGAAACCAACGAACACCCTGCCATCCACCATGCCGCGATCGCCATCGCCAATCCGGTGCAGGGTGACCAGATCAAGATGACCAATCATCACTGGGCGTTTTCGATTGAAGAGACGCGCAAGCTGCTCGGTCTCGATACGCTGCTGGTGGTCAACGACTTCACCGCGCTGTCGATGGCGTTGCCGCATCTTGAGCAATCGCATTGCGTGCAGGTCGGCGGCGGCCAGGGACTGGAAGGCGGCGTAATCGGCCTGGTCGGCGCCGGCACCGGTCTCGGCGTGGGCGGCCTGATCCCGAGCGAAGGTCGCTGGATCGCGCTGGGCAGCGAAGGCGGCCACGTGTCGTTCTCGCCGGCCGACGAAAAGGAAGCGGCGATCCTGCAATATTGCTGGCGCACTTACAAGCACGTCTCGGCCGAACGCCTGATCTCCGGCCCCGGCCTGGAAATGATTTACAAGGCCTTGTGCGAAATCAACAAGGTCAAGAACTCCGAAGACCTGGCGGCGCCGCAGATCGTCGACCGCGCGCTGAACCAGAATGATCCGCTGTGCCTGGAAGTGGTGGACGTCTTCTGCGGCATGCTCGGCACGCTGGCGTCCAACGTCGCGGTTACGCTCGGCACGCTGGGCGGCATCTACATCGGCGGCGGCGTGGTGCCGCATCTGGGCGACTACTTCGCACGCTCGGCCTTCCGCGCGCGCTTTGAAAGCAAGGGGCGCTTCGACGCCTACATGCAAAAGATCCCGACCTTCGTCATCACCGCGCCCTACCCGGCTTTCGTCGGCGTCGCCGCGATCCTGGCGGAACGCCTGGGCGGCGGCAATGCCGTGCCTTTCCTGGAACGCATCCGCAAGGCGCGCTCGCAATTCTCGCCGGCCGAAGAACGTGTGGCCGGCCTGATCTTGGCGCATCCGCGCGCGGTCATGAGCGAACCGATTTCGGAAATCGCGCGCCGCGCCAACGTCAGCCAGCCGACCGTGATTCGCTTCTGCCGCACCATGGGCTGCCAGGGCTTGGCCGATTTCAAACTGAAACTCGCCTCGGGCGTCACCGGCACCGTACCTGTCACGCACAGCCAGGTCCACGTCGGCGACTCGTCGCTGGACGTTGGCGTCAAGGTGGTCGACAACACCATCGCGGCGATGATGGAAGTGCGCGACAGCCTCAATGCAGACACATTAAGCAAGGTCATCGAAGTGCTGAGCCACGCCACGCGCGTAGAGTTCTACGGCTTCGGCAGCTGCGGCCTGGTGGCGGAAGACGCGCAACAGAAGTTCTTCCGTTTGGGCATTCCGTCGACCGCTTACACCGACCCGCAATTGCAGGAAGTCTCAGCCTCGCTGCTGAAGAACACCGACGTCGCGGTCATCATCTCCAACTCGGGTCGCCTGCGCCATCTGGCGACCACGGTCGAAGTCGCGGTGAATTCCGGCGCCACCATCATCGCGCTGGCGCCGAGCAATTCGCAGCTGGCCAAGCGCGCCGACTTCACGCTCGCGGTCGAGCATGACGAAGGCAGCATGATGCACATCCCGATGGTGTCGCGCATCCTGCTGCTGTTGCTGGTGGATGTGCTGGCAGTAGGCGTGTCGCTGAACCGCTCCAGCCCGTTCGCAGAGCTGCAGCGCCAGGCCAAGCGCGGCATCCTGGCCCACATCGCCTCGACGCACGACGTCATCGGCGATAAGGTCTCGGCAGCCGACGATCATCCGGTGGAAAAGCACGGCGACGAAGGCAACAAACCCAATCTGATCTCGCACACCAAATAGCACCGGGCAATATCAGGTAATACCAAGTAAGCGGCGGAGACAGGAAGGCGGACTGCAGATGCAGCACCGGCCCTCCACAAAAAATAAACCGGCAAGGCCTGCAAGGCTTGCCGGTTTTTCTTTGCCTGCTTTTTATTTTCCGCTGACCACTAACGAATCACACCGAACGCGCAGGCAATAAAAAAGCCCGCTCAACATCGAACGGGCCAAGAGGGGGAGTTCCTCAGGATGTCACTACACCTACGACTACTCTGCGTTACGTGTGCCGCCCGACTAAAGTACAGCACGTTTGCTGCAGACCTGCGCGGGATGATTCCATCGCGACTATTAACGATGGAATCATGCCCGCGAGGACGGTGCCGGGATCACGCGATCCCGGGCTTGTCTTGCATCAGAACGAGTGGCTGACACCGAAGTACAGCGCGTTCATGTTCTGACCCACGGCGCCGCCATTGGTGCCGTACTCGACCGAGAAGTCCGATGTCGAGCTGTTGCGGATTGTGCCGACGGTTGCGTACAACAGTGTGCGCTTGGACAGGCTGTAGTTGCCGCCGAGGACGAACAGGTTGGCGCTACCCACGCCGCCGTTGACGTTGACGTGGTAAGCCGCGCCAATCAGTGTCAGAGCTGGTGTGATCTGGTAGTTCGCGCCCAGCCAGTAATGGTTGGCGCGGTCAGGCGAACCTGCTGCTGCCGAAGGCGCGCGCAGGTTTTCGTAACCGGCGAACAGCTTCAGTTTGTCGATGGTGACGGTGCCGCCCAGTGTCAGCTCTTTGGAAGAAGCAAACAATGTGGAGAACTGACCGTTGGTGTCGCGTTGCACGTCATAGATGGCGCGCAGTTCATAGGTCGGTTGCACATACGCCAGCGAGATACCGTCGCGGCTGCCGTTGTTGATGTTGGTTGGACCGGTTGCCGGTGTCACGCCTTTGGTGAACGAGCCTGCGGCTTCGCCGAAGCCATGCATGACGGTTGCCGTGAAGCCGCCGAAGTTTGGCGTTTCATAGCTGACCATGTTGTTGGTTTGCGGCCAGTTGCGTTCCTTGACCAGTGTCGCGGTGCTCAGCGCTTGTTGGCCGGTCGGATCCAGTGCCCAGATCGGATCGCTTTGGATCGCCAGGTCTTTACCCATTTTCAGAGTACCGGCCGAGCCGCTCAGACCGACGAACGAACGACGTGTCCACAGACCCGAACCGCCGTTGACCTGGCCGTTGGAAGCGTCAAAACCGCTTTCCAGTGTGAAGATCGCCTTCAGACCGCCGCCTAGGTCTTCATTGCCCTTGAAGCCGAACATGCTGGTGCCCCACTCATTGCCGTCAACGCCCCATTTGCCGCCGCGGGAAACGACTGCGCCGGTGGAATCACGTTGGGTGAAGTTGCTTTGGTAATTGATGCCGGCGTCGATACGACCGTAGATGGTGACGTTAGTCTGAGCCTGAGCGCTTGCGCATGCGCCGGCCATGACGGCAGCAATAGCGAGCGGCTTCGCAATGAATGCGACCTTTGATGCTTTTTTCATTTCATCTCCTAAATTTGCTGTGGGGACTTCCACTATTTTTCGAGCATTGCACTCGAATTCTTTTTTATGGGCATTGTTTCCGCGTAGCCATGTGACGGTTACGCTTCTTTTTGCCTCTCTACATTTTATGTAGTTTTACTAAAAATTTTATTTAATTCTACACATTAAAAATTTATTTTCCACGCTTTTTTTACCGCAACTACATAGATTTTATAGATTTATTGGGAATTACAACAGTTAAGAGCCATAGAAACGAAGAATATGTGTACTAATGTTACAAGTAGCTTTGCTACTTATTGCTAGTTTTAAAACTACATTTTGGTTTAAATATGTTGCTGATACGAACTTAAACTTCAGTGGGGGTGATTTGAGCAAGGAGGATCATGCCTGCCGACAACAGAGAGGCACCACCCGGATATTTCTCCGGACAGCGTAAAAAGCAAAGGCCTGGCGCACCGCCAGGCCTTCTATATATAGAGAGAGTGCAAACGAAGCTGCGTCGCCGCGTGATCAATCGGCGATGCGCACCACCACCTTGCCGAAATTGCGACCGTCGAGCAAACCGATCAACGCGGCCGGCGCATGCTCCAGTCCCGTGACGATGTCCTCGCGCAACTTGACCCGCCCGTCGGCGACCCAGGCGCGCATGTCGCGCTGGAATTCTGCGTAGCCGTCGGCATAGTGGTCGAGGATGATGAATCCTTCCACGCGGATACGCCGGAACACCAGCGCACTCAATAGCTGCGGCAAACGATCCGGGCCGGCCGGCAGACCCTTTTCGTTGTAATGCGCAATCGAACCCGATACCGGTATGCGCGCGTGGTCGTTGAGCAGCGGCAGCACGGCGTCGAACACCGGACCGCCGACGCTCTCGTGATAGATGTCGATGCCATCCGGGCAGGCCGCGGCAAGCTGGCGTGAGAACTCCGGATCGCGCCGGTCCAGACAGGCGTCAAATCCCAGCTCATCGACGACATATCGGCATTTGTCCGCGCCGCCGGCGATGCCGACTACGCGTGCGCCCTTGATCTTCGCGATCTGCCCAAGCACCGAACCGACAGCGCCACTGGCTGCCGCCACCACCACGGTTTCACCGGCCTTTGGCTGGCCGATCTTGAGCAACGCGTGATAGGCGGTGAAGCCGGGCATGCCCAGCACGCTCAGCGCATGAGAAGGATGAGGATGGGCGGCATCGCTGAGCGGCGTCAGGTCGCTGCCATCGGACAAGGCGTATTCCTGCCAGCCGTCGAAACCCAGCACCAGATCGCCTTCCTTGAATTGCGGATTTCTCGACGCCACGACGCGACTGACTGTGCCGCCCACGATCACATCGCCCAAGGCCAGCGGCGGCGCATAGGACGCAGCATCACTCATGCGGCCGCGCATGTAGGGGTCGAGCGACAGGAACAGGGTCTGCAGCAGCAATTGCCCCTCCGCTGGTTCGGGCGTGGGGGCTTGCTCCAGGCGGAAATCTGCGGGAACCGGTGCGCCGTGGGGACGTTGCGCCAGGACGATGCGACGATTGGCGAGGGGGTATTGGTGTTGCGGCATGTGTTCTCCTTTTCGATTTATCTGACGGCCTTTTATTAATAGACCGGTCGTCTAGTAACAGGTTAAATGAAAGGCCGCCAAAACACATCTGCATCCTGGCGGCCGTCGTTAATGAAACTCAGGCCGGCGTATCCGCCAGCCGCAGCAATTGGCGCGTGCTCGTCATGGTCGTATCAAGCGGACCGCGATGGCGGCTGATCTTGGCCATCAGGCTGCCGCCCAGCCACAGCTGGTACAACGTGGCGGCCAACTCGGCCGGTTCCTGCGTCATCTGCAGCGATTGATCGGCCTGCCCCTCCGCCAGGCAGCGCGCCACGCGCTCGACGACGCCACGCGTGCCCCACTCCAGCGTCGCCCGCATGCTTTCGGACAGATCCGACACTTCGGCGCTGAGCTTGACCGCCAGGCAACGCTGGTCGGGATCGCCGCCGGTCTGGGTATCGAGCCAATACTGCCAGTAACGCATCAGCCGCTGGGCGGCCGGATCGCGTCCACCCAGCAAGATGTCGAGCTGTGCATGGTGACCAGTGAAATACCAAGTCAGCAAGGCGTCGCCGAAGGCTTCCTTGGACGCGAAGTAGTGATAGAACGAGCCTTTGGGAATCTTGGCGGCCGTCAGCAACTCGGTCAGCCCGACCGCCGTGAAGCCCTTTTCCAGCATCAGGGACTTGGCGACGTCGAGCATGTGCTGACGCAGATCGGGGGGAGCAATGGCAGTAGTCATGGACGCATGATGGCATAGATTAGACCGGTCGTCTAATTAACCTTGAAAGCATGTATTCCGTCGTGCAGCCTGCCCCTGCATTGGCGCGAACGTGCCTAAACAGCGAAATGCTGCATCAGATGCTCGACAAAACTGCGCGCCGACGGTTTGGCGGCGTGCGCGGCGGGGAAGACTGCATGCAATTCGAGTTGCCCTGCGTCCCAATCCGGCAGCACGCGCGTCAACGCGCCGCCATCTAGTTCGGCGCGACAGCCCCAGCGACTGGTCTGGACGATACCGAGGCCGGCGACTGCGGCGGCGATCGCCGCTTCATTGAGCGACACCAGCAAACGTCCGTCGACGCGCACGGAAGCGCTGCGCCCGCCTTGACGGAATTCCCAGGTGCGACCGCCCGTCGGGCCCAGGATCATCGCATGCTCGGACAGGTCGGCAGGCGTGCCGGGCGTGCCATGTTTGGTCAGATAGGCGGGCGCTGCCACCAGCATGCGCGGAGAGACGGCAACCCTGCGCGCGGTAGCGGTCGAGTCGGGCAGGACGCCGAACCGCAACGCCACGTCCGCGCCCTCCTGCACCAGATCCTGGCGCTGGTCGCTCATCATCAACTCGACACGCAGTGCGGGGTAGCGCTCCATGAAGACCGGCAGTTGCGGCACGATCTCGCGTACCGCGAGGCTGGACGATACCGCGACGCGCAGCAGGCCGCGCAGCTCTCCCGTGCCTCTCACCGCGTGGTCGGCCTCTTCCAATGCCGCCAGGATCGGCTCAATGCGCGCCAGATAATCCTGGCCGGCCTCGGTCAGCGATACCGCCCGGGTGGTGCGGGTAAACAGCGCGGCGCCGACCTCTTTTTCCAGATCGGCGGCGATGCGGGACACTGAAGGTTGGGACAGGCCAAGTTCCTGCCCGGTCTTGGAAAAACTGCCGCTGCGCGCGATGCGGACAAATACGCGCAGTGCAGAAAGGCGATCGCTCATGAGCATCAATTCATTTGAAATTTGGATATATCTTAGTCGATTTACTCACCTTCTCGCTCATCTACAAATGAAAGATAGTTCTCCTCACGCCACATGGCGCAGCCAACTGAGGAAACTGCAATGAAACTACCTGAACAACTCGCTGAATTCCGCCGCAACTTCGAAGCCGGCGGCCCACCGTTCAACGCTCCTGCCTGGATCCACGAACCCATGCACCGCGCCACGGCAGAACTGGTGGCGTCGCGCATCGCGGACCGCGCCCTGAAGGCCGGCGACATCGCTCCCGACTTTGCCTTGCCGGACGTCGACGGAAAAACCATGTCGCTCGCCGAACTGCTGAAATCGGGTCCACTGGTGCTGAGCTTTTACCGCGGCGTCTGGTGCCCCTACTGCAATCTGGATCTGCAGGCCCTGCAACAGACCTTGCCGCAGATCGAAAATCTCGGCGCGCAACTCGTCGCGGTGTCGCCGCAAACCGCGGCCAATACACGCCGCTCGGTGCGTGAGAACAACGTGAGTTTTCCGATCCTGTCCGATCTCGGCAACGAAGTCGCCGCGCAATTCGGCCTGCGTTTTACGCTGCCCGATTACCTGCAGGATCTCTACAAGAACACCTTCAAGAACGATCTTGCCGTCAACAACGGCGAACCAAGCTGGACCCTGCCGATGCCGGCGCGCTACGTCGTCGGCCAGGACGGCGTGATCGCGTATGCGGAAGTCAATCCTGACTACACGCAGCGCCCCGATCCTTCGGAGCTGCTGCCGGTGCTGCAACAACTCAAGCTCAGCGCAGCCTGATTCCCCCCATCACTGATGCCGGCCCATCCGGGGCCAGCACCGTGCAATCAAATTCACGTCCATGACAGTCATCACTGGATGAACGCACTACATTTAAAGGAAATGAACATGTCCAAGTTACAAGGAAAAATCGCTGTCGTCACAGGCGGCAGCAGCGGTATCGGCTTTGCTACAGCAAAGCGGTTCGTCGAAGAAGGCGCTTATGTTTTCATCACCGGCCGCCGGCAGGCGGAGCTCGACAAGGCCGTGATGGAAATCGGCAGCAACGTGACTGCCGTCCAGGGCGACGTCACGAGCATGGATGATCTTGATCGTCTGTACGCAACCATCAAGGAGTCCAAAGGTGCAATCGACGTACTGTTCGCGAACTCCGGTTTCATTGAACTGCAGACGATTGACCAAATCAGTCCGGAGCATTTTGACAAGACCTTCGATATCAACACCAAGGGATTGCTGTTTACCGTACAGAAAGCCCTGCCGTTGATGCGCAAGGGCGGCTCGATCATCCTCGCTTCTTCGATTGCCAACAGCAAGGCGATGCCTTCCTACACGACTTACAGCGCGTCGAAAGCGGCGATCCGCTCATTCGCCCGGACCTGGACGCTGGAACTCAAGGATCGCGGCATTCGTGTCAATACGCTCAGCCCGGGACCAGTGGATACGCCCATCATTGATTCGCAGTTTCAGACCAGGGAAGAGGCGGACAAGCTGCGTGAAACATTCTCGCAAGCGATTCCGCTTGGCCGGATGGGACGCCCGGAGGAACTGGCGTCTGCGGCTCTGTTCCTGGCGTCGGACGACAGCAGCTTTGTAGCCGGAATTGATTTGCCGGTAGACGGCGGCATGGCTCAAATCTAAGAAAGACTGGCGGCGCTTCCGGGTTGCCGGAGCACCGCCGATTGACAACGCCTGGGACATTCAATGATGAACGAAGAAGCGACGATGCTCGCCCTGGGTGCGATCGCACACAGATCCCGGCTGGCGATTTTCAAGGCGCTTGCCGCTGCAGGACCGCGAGGACTTTCCGCCGGCGAGATTTCCGCGCAATTAAAGATTGTGCCGTCCAGCCTGTCGTTCCATCTCAAGGAGATGACGAGGGCTGCGCTGCTGTCGGCGCGGCGCGAGGGGACTTATATTTATTATTCGGCGGAAGAGAGCGTTGTTGTCGGTGTGATTGATTTTCTGGCTGAAAACTGTCTTGCGACAATGAGGCGCGTGGAGTGAATCTATTGGGGAAATCCGCACTCACCCAAACTCGGATTATCGAAAGCACGCAGGCGAGTCAAAGGATCAAGGCGGCAGTCAGCCCTCAGCCCTCAGACAATCCGGCCAAGCTCGCGGCATTTACTTGCCGGTCGTAGGTCGCGGCATCCAGAAAACCCAGCGACAATGCTGCTGCGCGCGGCGTGATGCCGTCCTCGAGCGCCTTGGCCGTAATCTGCGCAACTTTGTCGTAACCGAGAATCGGATTGAGCGCTGTCACCAGCAGCAAGGCATTCTCGACATTGCCGGACAACCGAGCAGCATCTACCTCGAGTCCCTGAACCAGTCGTTGTGCGAAGACACGCGATGCATCCGCCACGACACGGATTGATTGCAACAGATTGCTTATCAGCACCGGCTTGGCGACGTTCAGTTCAAAATTGCCGGACGCATTGGCAATGGTGATCGTCGCGTGATTGCCTATGACCTGCATGCATGCCTGGGCCAATACCTCCGCGATCGTCGGATTTCGCTTTCCTGGCATGATCGAGCTGGTGAGGCCGTCATCGGGAATCTTCAGCTCACCAAGACCGCAGCGCGGCCCCGAGCCGAGCCAGCGGATGTCATTGGCAATTTTGATCAGCGAGGTGGCGAGCACATTGAGCGCGCCGGAGACTTCAACCAGAGCATCATGCGCGGCCATACCCTCGAACTTGGATGGATTGGAAGAGAAGTGCCGGCCTGTCAACGCGCTGACCTCCTCACAGAACAAGCGATCAAAGCCCGGCGGCGCGTTGAGCCCCGTACCGGCGGCGGTTCCTCCTTGCGGCAGCGACAGCAGGCGCGGCATGGTTGCATCGATACGATCGATTGCATGGCCGATCTGGCGGGCAAAAGCATCAAAACTCTGGCCCATCGTCATCGGAACCGCATCCATCAGATGCGTGCGTGCGATCTTCAATACGTGGGAGAAAGCGGTAGCGCGCTCTTGCAGGCTGTCGCGCAACAGCGCCAGCGCCGGCTTGAGGCGGTCTTCCAGCTCCAGTACGGTAACCAGATGCATCACCGTTGGGAAACTGTCGTTGGACGATTGCGAGGCGTTGACGTGATCATTGGGATGAACCGGTGATTTGGTGCCCAGAGGCTGTCCCAGTAACTCGTTGGCCCGGTTCGCAATCACCTCGTTTGCGTTCATATTGGTCTGTGTTCCAGAACCGGCCTGCCATATCGTCAATGGGAAGTGCGCATCGAAGCGGCCGTCCTTCACCTCATCAGCGGCGCTGATGATCGCGTCGGCGACGGTCGCCTCCAGCGCGCCACAACGCACGTTGGCGCGTGCCGCACCAATCTTTTGAAGTCCGAATGCATGGATGAGGCAAACCGGAAAACGCTCCTCTCCGATTTCGAAAACACCCAGCGCCCGTTGCGTCTGCGCCCCCCAATAGCGCTCGGCTGGAATTTCAACCGGGCCGAAGGCATCATGTTCAATTCGTGAAGTGCTCATTTTTCAATCCAATAAGATGTTGGCGTAGAACCAGTCACTATCCGCTTGCCAACTAGTAGGAACGAACGGAAAAGCCTGGCAAGGAAGCGGCATCGACACTGTCATATCGGAATTTCGCAACCGCGCCTTGCAATGTCCGCGCCTGCTCCTGCAATGACATCGCAGCCGCCGCAGCCTCTTCAACCAACGCGGCGTTCTGCTGCGTCACCCCATCCATCTGTGTAACCGCTTTATGGATCTGATCGATGCCGTCCTTCTGCTCGTCGGAGGCGAGAGAAATCTCACGAATGATCGCGCTTACCTTGCGCACAGCGCCGGTAACCTCCTGCATATTGATGCCCGCTTTCTCCACCAACGAAGTCCCGCTGTGGATTTTTTCTGCCGACTCATCGATGAGTTGCTTGATTTCCTTGGCAGCGACTGCAGAACGCTGTGCCAAGCCTCGCACTTCACTAGCTACTACGGCAAAACCTCGCCCTTGTTCGCCGGCTCGCGCAGCTTCGACCGCGGCATTGAGCGCAAGAATATTGGTCTGGAAGGCGATACCGTCAATCACGCTGATAATGGCCGACATCTGATTTGAACTGCTCTGTATGTCGCGCATGGTCGTCACCACTTGGTCGGTCACCTCGCCACCACGCAAAGCGATCGATTCTGCTTCGCCGGCAATGGTATTGGCCTGACGAGCGCTTTCCGAGTTCTGCCTCACAGTGCCGGTCAGTTCCTCCATGCTCGCGGCCGTCTCTTCCAGTGATGCGGCCTGCTCTTCCGTGCGCTGCGACAGATCGGCGTTGCCGGAAGCTATCTGGCTCGTTGCCGTGGCCATCGAGTCGGCCGACTGGCGTACGGCGGTGACTGTGGTGCGCAGCCCGTCGCGCATGTCTTTCAGTCCACTCATCAGTTTTCCCATTTCATCCTGCGACTGGATGGGAATGTGGCGACCCAGATCGCCGGCGGCGATGGCCGAAAAGTGCGACAGGGCCTGATTCAGAGGACGCGCGATGGCGCGCTGCAAACCCCAGCCACAGACGAGGCCCACGAGGATGCCGAGAACAATCATGCCGATGGAGATGAAACCCACGGTGCGAAACTCGCTGCTGAAGCCATCGTAATTTTCCTGGCCGTGCTTCAGAAGATATTGATCGAGCTGGGTTCCACCCTTGGTGAATGCCAATGCCAAAGGCGGCGCAACCTGCATGGTGATCTTGTCGGCAGAGGCAGTGTCCTTGCTCAGCAATGCCGCCAAAGCCGGCTCTATCGCTTGCTGAATGAATGTAGTGCGTTTGGCGGCGACATCCTTGGCGATGGAATCCTCCTCGGCGGACTTCGGCAAGTCGAGATAGCGGCGCCATGCATTGTCGGACACCTTCAGATAGTCTCTGGTCTTGTCGACCAGCGCCTTGATGTCGCCCGACTCGGGATGCAGCAAGGCACGATCGATGGCGATACGCGCAACGGCAAGGTTGTACTTGGATTCGCCGATCGCCAAGGCCGAAGCCAGCTGCACGGAATAGGTTTCGTGCAAAGCCGTTTCACCCGCCCGATTGGATATCTGTCCAATCACGCCAACGACGATCAGTAAAAAGACCAACGAAAAAATTGCTCCGGTAATACGTGCTTTGATCGAGATTCTTGACAACATTTTATGCCTCGCTGCAGCGCTCCCGAGGGAATGGAAACGCCATATCTGACAGATTTATAAATGGAAACCGACCTGCCCTTCGAAAATGGATCGAAAGGGACAGATCGGCTCACTTGCTTGCGTAGTGATGAAGAACTGACTACAAACTCGCATCCTTTGACGCCGTGATGACGCTCAGGCTATTCACGGCTTCATCTTCGGCCATCATTTGCGGATAGCGTTCGGGATGGAGATGCTTTTCGGCGGTAGCGGCGTCGAATGTTCCCGACCACTTTGCAACGACGACCGTTGCCACGCTATTGCCGATGGTGTTGCAGGTGGCGATAGCCATGGACAGGAAACGATAAACGCCAAAAATGACCGCCAGGCCTTCTATCGGCAAAATACCTGTTGAAGTCACGGTGGCGGCAAACACCACGAAGGAACCTCCCGATACCGTCGCTGCCCCTTTGGATGTCAGCAACATCAGCAGCAGGATTCCGATTTGCTGATCCAGACCGAGAGGAACGCCGTAAGCATGGGAGATGAACATCACCCCCATCGCCATGAAAATCGACGTACCGTCAAGATTGAAGGCATAGCCGGTAGGCAGCACCAGGCCGACCGTCTGCTTCGCGCAGCCAAGACGTTCGAGCTTGATGAGCAAACGCGGCAGCGCGCTCTCGGAAGACGCCGTGCCGAGCACGACAAAAATCTCTTCCTTGATGTAGCGCAGGAAGCGCCACAGACTGAATCCCGCAAGTTTGGCGACAGAGCCCAGCACAACCGCCAGAAACAAAATGATGACGCCGTAGAAGCCCAGCACCAGCTGCGCCAATGCAACCAGCACTGCAGTACCATTACTGCCCACGGAATACGCCACCGCACCGAAGGTGCCGATGGGCGCGAGTTTCATCACGAGGTTGATGAATGAGAACAGCACCTCCGAAATGTAGTCCAGCCCGACATTGATCTTTTCGCGACGCGCTTCGGGAATCGCCAGGATCCCGATACCGACCATCACTGCCAGCACGACCACTTGCAGTAATTCGCCCTTGGCAAATGCGCCCACGAAATTGTCGGGCACGATGTGCATCATGAAGGACAGGAAGCTTTGCGTTTCAGCTTTTGCCGCAGCCGGAGGGACGGCGCCTGCGGTTATGTGGCTCATGTTGCTGCCCAATTGGAGCAAGTTTCCCGCCAGCAGGCCGAGTACCAATGCAATCGTGGAAATGACTTCGAAGTAGACGATCGAACGCCAGCCCACCCGTCCGGCACTCTTGATGTCGCCTGCGGAAGCGATTCCGTGCACGATGGTAAGAAACACCAGCGGCGCTACGCCGGCCTTGATGAGCGACAGGAACATGTCACCCAACAGCTTCAGCTGCGTGGAAAATTTCGGAAATAGGAATCCGACGGCAATGCCAAGCACAAGTGCTACCAGTACTTGCATGCCGAGCTTGCGATACCAAGGTGTCTTTTTAGAAATGGTAGTCATCATGTCTCCTTGGTCTCACTCAGGCTTTGATTTCGCCGGACAATTTGATTGCCCGGTCCACCATTTGCGGCGCAAGGCCGAGATAGTTTTCGGGATCGGTAAGGCGATCGATGGTGGCCCGGTCGAAGTGTTTCATCACCTCAGGCATGGCAGCCAGAGCATCGGCCAGGGAACTGCCGTTTTCGTTGGCGCTGCGGCAGGCGTCATATACGATGTCATGGGCCTGCTGACGACCGATGAAAGGCGCCATCCCCATCATGACCGCTTCGGCGACGATGAGGCCTTTGCTGATGCCCAGGTTTACTTTCATGCGTTGGGTATCGACGATCAGTCCGCCGAGTGCAAATTTGGCCTGATGCAAAGCGCCGGCGGTGAGGATGAAACTTTCCGGAATGGCGATCCATTCTGCGTGCCACGGGCCGGTTGCGCGCTCGAAGTCCTGCACCATGGCGTCGACCATCAATCCGGCATGTTGGCGTACGGCCTTGGAAGCCGCCAGCATCAGTTCGCTGGAAATCGGATTGCGTTTTTGCGGCATGGTGCTGCTGGCGCCCCGCCCCTTGACGAACGGCTCGTAGACTTCGCCAAACTCCGTCGACGCCATGATCATGATGTCGAGCGCAATCTTTCCCAGCGAACCGGTAATCAAAGCCAGCAAATTGATGGCTTCGGCAAAGCCGTCCCGGGCCACGTGCCATGTCGTCGCAGGCACTCCCAGGTTGAGCTCTTCGGCCAGCGCACGCTGCACTTCGAATCCTTTTTCTCCAAGCGATGCCAAGGTCCCCGCTGCACCGCCGAATCCAACCACGGCAACACGCGGACGCAACTCGCTCAAGCGCTGCTGATGGCGATCAAACATGGCGAGCCAGATTGCAGCCTTGTAGCCGAATGTGATCGGCAACGCCTGTTGCAAATGGGTGCGCCCCGCCATCGGCGTATCGCGATGCTTGAGTGCCAGGTCAGCCAGTGTTTTGCGGAGTACGCGCACGTCCTCGCCGACGATGTCCAGGGCGTCGCGTACTTGCAGCGCGACGGCGGTATCCATGATGTCTTGCGTCGTCGCACCCCAGTGAACGTAACGCCCCGCTTCGCCGCACATCCCTACCAATTGATGCACCAGCGGCAGAATCGGATAGCCGACGATATCGGTCTCATGGCGCATGTGCTCGAAGTCGATGCGATCAATTGTCGATTCCCGGGCGATGATGACGGCTGCTTCCTCCGGAATCACGCCGACGCGGGCTTCCGCCTTTGCCAAAGCGACCTCCACATCAATGTAGCGCTGAATCAATGCCTGGTCCGAAAACAGCGTGCGCATGGCCGCAGTTCCAAAGGCATCGCGAAACAAAATGGAGTCGACAACCGTGCTGGCTGCCGGAAGAGCTGAGATCGACATAAAAGGCCTGTATAGATGTTTGCGTGTACGAACAAAGAAGGAATTGTCTCGTCCGT
>Ga0207667_10003919_pt1 | contig 18317 bp, 15 predicted proteins | sample KBSCornC52_FD_184301 | JGI IMG/M metagenome (GOLD analysis project Ga0207667, IMG submission 184301) | Corn rhizosphere microbial communities from Kellogg Biological Station, Michigan, USA - KBS Corn C5-2 (SPAdes) (version 2) | ecosystem: Host-associated > Plants > Roots > Rhizosphere > Soil ...
CGACCTCGGCTCCGGCGGTGGAATCGATGTACTGCTCTCAGCCAGGCGCGTTGGCCCCACCGGCAAGGCCTATGGCCTCGACATGACCGATGAGATGCTCGCTCTCGCCCGCGAAAACCAGCGCCTGGCCGGCATCTCAAACGCCGAGTTCCTCCATGGACAGATTGAAGACATCCCCCTGCCCGATAGCTCCGTCGATGTCGTCATCTCCAACTGCGTCATCAACCTTTCTTCCAGCAAGGACCGCGTCCTGCGCGAGGCCTTTCGCGTCCTGCGTCCCGGCGGCCGCTTCGCCGTCTCCGATGTCGTCGTGCGCGGCGAAGTCCCCGCCGCCGTTCGCCAAAGCATGTTGCTCTGGGTGGGCTGCATCGCCGGCGCGCTCGAAGGAGAGGAATACTGCGCCAAGCTTCGCGCTGCCGGATTCGACCAGATCGACATCGAGCCAACCCGTGTCTACAACATCGAAGATGCGCGCCAGTTCCTCACCGAGGCCGGCATCCCCGTCGATGAAATCGCGCCCCAGGTCGAAGGCCGCTTCCTCAGCGCATTCATCCGCGCAGCCAAACCACAGTCATGCTGTGGACCGGATTGCTGTTCCGGTCCGTTCCGGCTGGCCTAGAAATCCAACGGCTGCATCTCCTCCGGCAACGCCTCGGCAATTGCTGTCCGAACGGCTCGCAACGCCTCCTCGCGGTTCGCAAATGCCGAAGGCTCAATCGCGGGCAGAAACCGCAGCCGCGCCACTCCGGGTGAGATCGCCATGCTTCCCTTGTGCATCATCGTCTGCGTTCCTGACAGCGCAATGGGCACGATCGGAGCGAGCGTCTGTTGCGCGAGAAAGAATGGTCCCTTCTTGAACGTCGAGAGCCGTCCATTCCTCGACCTCGTTCCTTCGGGAAAGACGACGATGCTCAACCCCGATTGCAAAGCCTCCGCAGCGGCCTTTACGCTGGCCTGCGCGGCGTCGCGCTTGCCTCCGCGCTCTACGGGCACAAACTTCGCCATGCGCATCGCCGTGCCCAGGATCGGAATGCTCATCAGCTCCTTCTTAAGCAGCACCGAGCAGCGCGACGGCACGGCAGGCATCAACACCGTGGGGTCCAGGTTCGAAACGTGGTTCGACATAAAGATGCAGCTTCGCCCCACCGGAACATTCTCCAGGCCGCTAACTTCGACCCGAATCCCCGCCATGCGCACGCCGGTCTTCACAATCCACATCGCCACCTGATAAAGCAGACCGATGTCCCTCTTCAGGAACGAATACGGAATTCCAATGATGCCGGCGATAGAACCCAGCGTGACATAGATGAATAGCAGCTTCAGCAACGCGAACATACGCTTTCGAGAATACAGTACGCATGGCGCACAACACCTGCAGCCGAAAGGCATTCACCAGGCTGACGAAATCGCGCGGGGCAGCTTTTCGTAGATGTTCCCGAAGCCGCCATTGGAGAGGACCGCGACGACATCACCCGAGCGAAGCTGAGGCGCGAGCGATGCAACAATCGCATCCGCATCGGCGAGGACCGTCGCCGGCACATTGCGCGCATTGAGAGCAGTCACGACATGCTCAGGAACCAGCCGCTCGGCCGCCGGAATGCTCTCGGACTTGAACACCGCCGCCAGCACCACGCGGTCGGCTAGCGCGAGGCTGTCCACCAGGTCGGCTTCAAAGACGTTCCGTCGCAGCGTATTCGAGCGCGGCTCCAGCACAGCCCAGAGCCTTGCACTGGGATACGCTCCACGCAGCGCGCGCAGCGTCTCTCGGATGGCCGTCGGGTGGTGCGCGAAGTCGTCGATGACAGTCACGCCGCCCACGACGGCCCGCACCTCCAACCGTCGCTTCACACTGCGGAACGTAGCCAGGGCTTCAACGATGGCATCCGCCGGGATACCCTGCCCAGCAGCCAGCGCAGCCGCCGCTGTCGCATTCAAAGCGTTGTGCTCGCCAGCCATTGGCAGGCTCAGTTCGGCAAAGTCCTTGCCACTGCGAGTCAGAGTCCACTGAGTCAATCCGCCATCGTGCCGCAGGTTCGTGACGCGCCAGTGTGAATCGTCTGCGAAGCCATAGCGCTCCACCGGGCAAAAAGCCCGCGCCACGCACTCAGTGACGTTTGCGCTGCCATCGAACGCAACGATGCGCCCGCGCCGGGGAACCAGATTCACCAGCCGCTTGAAAGCCGTCTTTACGGCAGCAAGATCGGCGTAGATGTCTGCGTGGTCGTACTCGACATGCGTCAGGATCACTGCATCGGGAAAGTAGTGCAGGAACTTCGGCCCCTTATCGAAGAAGGCCGTGTCGTATTCGTCGCCTTCGAGCAGAAACGGCCGCGTGGGCCGCACCTTGAAGCTCGTCCCGAAGTTCTCCGCCACGCCGCCAATCAGGAACGAGGGCGCAAGCGCCGGGTCTTTCCGCGAAGCCACCTCATAGATCCACGCCAGCATACTGGTCGTCGTCGTCTTGCCATGCGTCCCCGCCACCACCAGCGGCTCGCGTCCGACCAGAAATTCATCATGCAGAATTGAGGCCATCGAGCAGAACGGGATTCGCTCATCGAGCACGCGCTCCAGCTCCACATTGCCCCGCGAGATGGCATTGCCCACAACCACCAGATCGGGTCGAGGCTCCAGGTTCTTCTCCGCATAAGGCTGATGCACCGGAATCCTCAGCCCCGCGAGCAGGTCGCTCATCGGCGGATACGCCGTCGCATCCGACCCCGTCACCCGGTGTCCCTGCAACTGCAACATCCCCGCCAACGAAGCCATGGCTGTGCCGCAGATGCCGATCAAATGAATGTGTTTTGAATTTTGCATGTTCGCCAGATTAGAAACTAGACCGTGACCGCCGCCTCCAGAAAGTGCATCAGAGGGTTCCCCGCATCGGTCAGATCGAGCCTGACGCGAACTCCCAGTGGCAGTATGACATTCGCCCCATCCACATGTCCGCACCGCAGCCCAATCGCAATCGGCCCCTCGAACTCTCTGAGCGAGTGCAGAATCGCCCGCTCCAGCAACTCTTCTTCCCCGGCGGCGACGCATTGCCGCATGTCCCCGAACACAATCCCTCGCACCCGCTCCAAAAGTCCGGAGTAGCGCAGGTGCAGAAGCATCCGGTCCCACTGGTAAGGCTTCGTCCCGATATCTTCGAGAAAAAGAACGCTGTCCTCCAGAATCTCCGGTGCATACGGCGTACCCAGCGCCTCCGCAAGAATCGAGATACATCCGCCGGCAAGCCTTCCCTCCGCATTGCCCGCGCGAAGCACGCGAAGACCCTCCGCTGCGCCTATCGTCCACGAACCGCTGCCCTCGAGACCGTGCCGCCAGCTCGCCAGGTCAACGCCGCCATCACGAGCGAAATCAGCAGCAACCATCGGCCCGTAGAATGTGACGAGGTTCGCTTCCTTCCGCAACCAGCAATGCAGTGAAGTGTGGTCGCTGTACCCGATGAACGCCTTGGGGTTGGCGCGAACCAGCTCGGCATCCAGATACGGCAGCAGCTCCGCCGAACCCCATCCGCCGCGCGTGCAGATGATTCCGTCGATCGCTGGATCGGCAAACGCCTGATACAAATCGTCGACGCGCTGCCCGCGAGCGCCTGCGTAGTAGAGCGGGCCACTGTCGAGCGCGTGCGCTGCGGTCACTGTCTGATACCCAAGCGCGTTAAGATGGTCGATTCCCCGCTCGACAAGCTCGCGCCTCGCCGCGCTCGCCGGCGACAGCACCGCCAGCGTCGCGCCCGGCTTGAGCGCCCGAGGCTTTACCAGGGCAGCGCTCACAGTACGGTGGCCTCGCACTTGCAGATAATCTCCGCCGGCCCCGTCAGCCGCATCACCGCATCGGCCGATGGCCAGACCGTACGCTGCGTTCCGCCCTCCGCCGCCGCCGTCAGCTCGCGGTTGACTCCGCGCAGCGCTATCGCGGCGGCTGACGAAGCGCACGTGCCCGTCCCCGACGATGTTGTAGGCCCACAACCGCGCTCGAATATCCGGAACGCAATCTCCGACGGCGACAGCACCCGCACAAACTCCACATTGGTTCCATGAGGAAACAGCGGACTCGTACTGATTATTCCGCCAAGCTCCAGCCACGCCTTTCCGTGCGCGCTGAAGTCCTCCGTGTCAACAAAGAGGACAAAGTGCGGATTGCCCACGTTGACCATCGCTCCGGCAACGTTTCCGACGCCCGGGACCTCGATCGTCCGCTGCATCACGCGCGGCACGCCCATCTCGCTCTCAATCAGATAGAGCGGATCGGCCGCCTCGACGACGCGGCAGGTCCGCACTCCTCCATGCGTGCCCAGCGCCACCTCCCACAAACCTTCGCTGCTTGCCAGCCACGCCGCCACGCAGCGCGTGCCATTGCCTGAGAGTTCAGCTTCGCTGCCGTCCGCGTTGAAGAGGCGCAAGAACAGTTCACCACCCGGCCTTCGCTCAAGGAACTCAATGCCGTCGGCGCCGACGCTGGTGTTGCGCGCACACAGTTTGCGGGCCAGCTCGGCATGTCGCCGCCCGGCCAGATGCTCTTCAATAATCAGAAAGTCGTTGCCGCAGGCGTGTGCTTTTACGAAAGGGACCATTCTTCCTATTCTGCCTCAACGTCCCGGAAAGCGACGACCTGGTCGGCTGCATCGCTGGCCTTCAGCTCGGTGAGCAGAAGCTGGTGCTTCGCCTGGTTTGCGTTCACCGTGAACGTCACCCGCTCCAGCATCCCCACGCTGTCGCGGCCGATCACGTTCAGCCTCTCCCCCGCCCGGTCCAGCACGCTCAAAATCGCCACATAGATTCGGTTTTGATTGTCCCCTCGAACTTCGTATACCAGCGGATACTTCTTCCACCCACTATGGCCTTCCCAATAGCCGACCAGCGTCAGCGCGAGAAGCGCAATTACCGTGGCCAGGGAAGCTTCCAGGTACAGCCCCGCGCCGCAGGCCATGCCGATCGCAGCAATGACGAAGACCGTCGCAGCGCTCGTCAGCCCAACAACACGGTCGCGCGCATGGAGAATAATCCCCGCGCCGAGAAAACCAATCCCCTGCACAATGTTCGAAGCGACGCGTCCCTTGTCGGGATTGCTCTCGCCAGCCAGAACAGCCGAGAGCATAGTAAAGAAAGCGCAGCCCAGGCACAGCAGCATGTTCGTCCTGAGGCCCGACGCCTTATGGCGAAGCTCCCGCTCCAGTCCGATCAGCCCTCCCAGCAGGCAGGCCGTCAGCAGCCGCGCAACCGTCCCCGTCGAAAGCAGCTCCTGGTCGATCTGGCTGAAATGGAACGTCGAAGGAATCAGCATAAGTCTGGCTGCGATGTTAGCACCATCTACGCCGGGCCCCATGCCCAATTGGAAAAATCTACGGATGCGCGGGCCGCGGCGCGGACCCGAAGCTGTTCGAGTAATAGACCCGCGCGCAGGGCTGGCCCGTCGTGCACAGGATCGTCAGCTCCGTCAATCCCTCCGGATGCTCCGCGACGGCCTTCGACACGGCGTCGCCCGCGATAGCAACAACATAGGCCGCGTGTTCCGCCGGAGCATTCAGCGCGGCCTGCCAACTGTCGCGGTCCCCTTCATTCACCGTCTGGCGCAATGGAATGCCCGCGTCCTGCAGGGCGCCGACGAAGTTGGAGTTGTACATCAGAATCGGCGAGCCGGGCGGGAACGAATCCAATATACCTGCCAGGGCTTTCTCAAAGGCCACGCGCGTGGTGGAGTTGACCTCCGCCTCCTTCAGCACCAGTGGGACGCTGTACATCATCGCGATCGCGTTAAGTACAATCAGCAGAAGCGTCACGGGCTGTAGCAGCCGCCCGGCTAGCGGCTGCCGTGTGGTCAGCCATCGCTCGACCCACGCCACCGCAAGGAATGCGAACACGGCCAGCGCAGGCAGCATCTCCATCCCATACCGCGAGTTGTAGTACGAGTGCGGCCAGAGTTGCGGAATGAAGATCGGCACCGATCCATAGGCAACCGCATAGATATAAAACGGCAGCGGCAGCCACAGCAGCAGAGATGCCAATGCGATCCGGCGGCGGACAGCCAGCACCAGGCCGCCAATCGCCAGTGCCATTACGCCGAACCCAAGTTCCCACGCTGCCGCATCCACCTGTACCGAGCGCATGTAAAGGACCAGCGCCCACGGCGGATTGTGCCATCCGCGATAGTGCCCCGCGCCGGGCGGCGTAGTTCTCTTGTCGATCGCCGCCGCCGAATAAGGCCCGCGCATGAAGTCCAGCCAGTCGTGGAAGAAGTGCTGGTTATAGGCGAGCCAACTCACCGGTCCCGCGACAGTCAGCAGCGTGAACACTGCGAAAGGCGTAGCTACTGTGCGCCAGACCTCGCGGTTCCGCGAAAGCTGCCACGTCAGCACACACCATATCGCCGCGCCCAGCACCCATCCGTCATAGCGTGTGAAGACAGCCGCGACAATCAGCAGTGCAACAAAAATCAGCCTGCGCCGAACGAGCGCCGTCTCCGACGTGTGAATCGCCGACACGCACTCCATCGTCAGAAGCACCAGCCAGATAACGATGGCCAGAAACAGCGGCTCGGTCATCGCCGTTGTCGAAAGATAGAGCAGGTTCGGGTTCAACGCATAGAACGCCGCCGCCGCGAAGGCCCAGTGCGCGGCCATCATGCGCCGCGCAAGCCGGTAGATTCCGGCGACGCTGAGGATGTAGCAGACCAGCGACGGCCATGCGCCCGCCAGGCCGTTCTGCCACCACTCCATCTTCTGCACAAAGGGAGCCATCAGCAGATGCGGTAGCGGGAGCCACACGCCGCCTAGCTGTACCAGGCCCGGATTGCGCGAGTCCAGAATGCGCCGCGCAATTCCCAGGTGCGCCACAGCGTCCCCATACAGCAGCAGATACCCACGCTGGATGCACACCAGAAGCGCGATGATGCCGAGCACCAGCGCGGCCATCGCTACGGGAAAGGTCTCTTGTCGCGTAGCCGGACGCACCTCGTCGCCCGTCGTCGCGCCTCCGTCGAGAAGCATCGGCCTGCGCCTCCCCGTGCTTGTCACATCTCTAGGCCCCCGTGTAGTCAAGGTGCGAAATCTCCTGGAACAGCTTGAAGCGCTCGTCGATCTCCTCGCGCGTTACGCCTTGCAGCCGCTCCGTGCCGAAGCGCTCCACGGCAAACGACCCCATCACGCCGCCGTAAAACATCGCCTTGCGAAAGACCGCGGGAGTAAGCTCCGGCTGCGACGCGAGGTAACCGTAGAATCCTCCGGCAAATGAATCTCCCGCGCCAGTCGGGTCTACCACCTCGGCCAGCGGCAGGGCGGGCGCGCGGAAAGGACGCGTGACCTTCACGCCGCCGCCAAAAGAACGGTCGCTGAAAAACGCGGTCGCGCCATATTCGCCATGCTTCACCACCAGCGTCTTCGGCCCCATCGCCAACACCTTTTCGGCGGCCAGAACAAGGTTCCGCTCGTCGGCAAGCATCCGCGCCTCGCCATCATTAATCAGCAGCACGTCCAACTCACGCAGGACTTTGGCCAGGTTCGCGCTATGGTCGGCGATCCAGTAGTTCATCGTGTCGCCGCACACCATCCGTACCTTTGGCATCTGGCTGCGAACGCGCCCTTGCAAAACCGGGTCGATGTTTGCCAGGAAGAGGTACTCGCTGTCCGTGTAAGCGCTGGGAATCTTTGGCTCAAAGGTCTCGAAGACGTTCAGGTCCGTGCCCAGCGTCTTCGCCTCGTCCATGTTGCCGGAGTAGGAACCGGTCCAGTGAAAGCTCAGCCCATTCGCGCGCTCCAGGCCGCGCGTATCGACTCCGCGGCGTGTCAGCACGGCCTCATGCTCTGCGCTGAAGTCCTTGCCGACGACTGCAATCACGCGGACATCCGTGAAATAACTCGCAGCCAAAGCGAAGTGCGTCGCCGCGCCGCCCAGGCAGTGGTCTGCCTTGCCATGCGGCGTCTCAATGCTGTCGAATGCAACCGAACCTACAACCAAAATCGTCATCAAAACTCCTTATTGTTGTCCTAACAATTTGTAACGCTTATAAGCACAAATATCCGTACCGGAAAGATTTTATGGCCTAGAAATATTTGTCCAGCAAAAGCGCCAGCTTCGTTAGCGCCTCGGCTGGAATCGCCTTGCGATCGGTCAGAATCGCATACTTCAGCGCATCGCCGCAGGCACAGGTCCGTTCCTTCGGCATCGCCGCGACGGCGGCGCGAACGACCTTCGCCGCATTGTCCGCGTTCTGGTGCAGAACGGCGACAATCTGATCGATGGTCACGTCGTCGTGTCCTTCGTGCCAGCAATCGTAATCCGTTACCATCGCCATCGTCGCGTAGCAGATCTCCGCCTCACGGGCCAACTTGGCCTCCTGCAGGTTCGTCATCCCAATCACATCGGCGCCCCAACTCCTGTACAGGTTCGACTCGGCACGTGTCGAGAACTGCGGCCCTTCCATGCAAACGTAAGTACCGCCGTCTTTGCCTACGACGCCGGCGGACTTGCACCCCTGACTGAAAGCAGCGGCTACGGTCGCGCATACAGGATCACCAAAGGCAACGTGCGCCACAATCCCGTCGCCGAAAAACGTTCCCACGCGCGCGAATGTGCGGTCAATAAACTGGTCCGCAATCACGAAGTCCGTCGGCTTATGCTCTTCCTTCAACGAGCCAACCGCCGACACCGAAAGTATCCGCTCGACGCCCAGCATCTTCATCGCGTAAATATTCGCGCGAAAGTTCAGCTCGCTGGGAAGCAGCCGGTGCCCACGTCCATGCCGTGCCAGAAATGCAACCTTGCGCCCTTCCAGTTCTCCCAGAATGAAAGCATCTGAAGGCTCGCCGAACGGCGTCGTCACGCGCTCCTCGCACACGCCCGAAAGCCCTGGCATGGCGTACAGGCCGCTGCCCCCAATAATGCCAATCTCCGCCTTGTTCAAAATTATCTCTCTCCTCTGAGGCCGATTACCTGTTGGCGCGGTTAAAAGTTTGTCATTCGGAGCGCAGCGAAGAACCCCCGTATTTTGCATGTGCCTGCACGGTTCTTTCTTCAGAGACGCGCTACACCTACGAAAACCGCTTTAGCGCGCGTGGAACATTGAAGCCGCCTGCGCCCCATTCAAAGTATATCGTTCGAGTCCTGCGCGCATCATCCCAAACGACCCAAGCGCGCGCGCCAACGCAAGCGAAGGCTCATGCAGGTGCATCTCTGCAATCCGCAGCGGACCTTCGCCCTGCGCGCTTTGAATGCTGTCCCTCAGCTTGCGCGCCAGCGAAAGCTCGAATCCCTCGCTCACGAAGACGCCTTTGCCAGAGATACTGAGCAGGACATCGCCCTCTTTGGTCGAGTAGACACGTTCATCCGCATCCGCCTCATCCTTCTGCCGACGCTCGACGTGCGAGTACTGCCGCGGAATCTCCGTGGCATACACCTGTAAAAACGACCGCGCCGCGTCTTCATTCTTCCACCGCGAGTAGTAGAGCAGGCCAAGCGAGGCCGTGGACGACTTCTCCTCCGCCGTGACAGCGGACTTTCGCTGCGCCGCATAATACAGGCCACCCGCCCACTCCGGAGTCAGCACAGCCGACATCTTCCTTCCGCCAAACAACTCGGTCAGGATGCGCACATCCAGCTCGCCCATCACGCCCATGTCATACGGCGTGTACTCTGCGTCGATCAGCGGATGGACGTCCGGCATCCGCAGCACAGGCACCGGCGTATGCGCCATATACGCCGTCGGGTTCATGATCTCGAAGCTCGATGACGGCGGGTGTTCAAGCACTCCCGCAAATGCAGCCTCCCGGCCCTGCTTCACCAGAAGCGCCTGCTCAAACGCCAGCCCGTCGCTATAGGGAAAGATCAGCGACTGTTGCAGCAACAGAGGCGCGCGCGCCATCACCGGCGATCCGCTCGTGTCCGACGCCAGGTCCTTCAACTTGTCCCCAAGCTCGGGAGTATCGGCGATCGTCTTGCCCGTGGCCCGCAGTGAGTAGTCAACGAACACGGCCATCGCCTGCCCCTCGGCCACCGCGCTCCTAGCGGTCTCGGCTTCATCGGTCTGCAAATGCTGGTTGTCTTCCCTCACATTGCGGGCAATACTTTCGTCTCCTACGTCCGACCACTTCGTCAGCTCCACCTTCTGGTCCTGCAAGGCGTGGGTCAGCTCATGCGCCAGCACCGGCTTCTGGTCGTCCGGCTTGATCCAGTCCAGCAAATTCACCGTCTTGGTCTTGTTGTCGTAGAAGCCCGCAATCTGCTCCGTCAGCAGGCTCAACAGAAACGGCCGCAGTTGAAAGTCGTGATCGAGCAGCCCGAACTTCTTCAGGACGATCTCGTCGCGTTCCAGCCGTTTTGCGCTCTTGTCGTCGTTGAACTTCTTCGTCAGATATTTGTTGACCTCGTCGCGCGAGATCAGTTTCCGCTTCACGCGATGCTCGATCGGCAGCTTCGTGTCCTTGCTGACGAAGTTCAAAATCTCATCGACGGACTGAAACAGTTCCTTCGCCTGGGCCTTCGTCATCGGCGCGGAGTTCTCTGTCTTTGCCGCAGGCGTCTGCCCGCTGGCCGGAGGAGCCACTGTCTGCCCTATGCAAACAACACTGCTCGCGGCAAACAATATCGCCGTTGCCAGCACCATCAAGCGTCCATCGCTTCGCCAAACCCGCCGCTCGAACACAAGACCTCTCAATCGACCGCTATAATCAAGTGTACGCAGACTTTTTGCGCGCCGTCCGCCATGTCCCCAACAACACATCCCGCCACGCAACTTGCCGCCCTGCTTCACGGCGCAGGCGTCTCACCACTCGAAGACACCGGCTGGCTCCGCATCACCGGCGAAGATCGCGTCCGCTGGCTCAATGGCATGAGCACCAACTCCATCCAGCAGCTCAAACCCGGCGAAGGCAACTACAACTTCTTCCTCAACGCGCAAGGCCGCATCCAGGGCGACGCCGTCATCTTCGCGCAGCCGGACGCGCTCCTCGTCGAAACCACCGCCGCGCAGATGCCCACGCTTCTGCCCCTGCTCGACCACTTCATCATCATGGACGACGTCGAACTCGCCGACATCACCGGCACGCAGTTGGGCGTGGCCATCACCGGCCCCGAAGCCGCATCCCTGCTCGAACGAATCGGCCTCCCAGCCAAGCATCTCAAAGAGATCGAGATGCAGACGGCCCACTGGAACGGAGCCGAACTTACAGTAATCCGCACATACAGCCCGCTCGTCCCGAGCTTCGAGATATGGGCCGATACCGCAACCATCGCAGCCCTGACGCAATCCGTTTTAGCCGCAGGAGCCACCCTCTGCGGCCCCGAAGCCCGCGAATGGCTCCGCGTCCTCGAAGGCACGCCACGCTACGGCACGGACATCCGCAACTCAGATGCAGCCCGTGATCTGCCGCAGGAGACCGCCCAAACCCGCGCGCTCCACTTCAGCAAAGGCTGCTATCTCGGCCAGGAGATCGTCGAGCGCATCCGCTCGCGTGGCAACGTCCACCGCACCTTCACCGCCTTCCGCCTCGAAGGCGAACTCCCTACCCCCGGCACACACATTCAAGCCGGAGGCAAGCAGGTCGGCGAACTCACCAGCGTCGCCGCCATCCCGTTACCCGAAGACCCCGCCCACCCGGTCCAACTTGCCCTCGGCTACGTTCGCCGCGAAGCCCTCGACGGCAACGCAGCCCTGCAATTCCCAGGCGGAACCGCAATCCCGGAACCCATTCCCTACGTGGTCGCTGAAGCCCACAAGCAGCACCCAGCATCTGAATCTGAGAGAGTGTAAGCATGTCCGAACAGAACAAGCCCTTCGTCATCACCGACCGCCGCAAGTTCACGCTCGAAGGCGAACCCCGGCCAGACGCCGACCCATCCCCGGAAAAGGAAAAACGTCAGCCTGCACCGGACGATCCCATCAGCAGCGCCGGACCTGTAAGAGCGGTCGAGCCCATATCCGAGCCTCCCGCTCCATCTCAACCTGCCCCCACCCAGCAAGCAGTCCCGGAAGATGAAGTGCCCCCCGGCCCCACAGCCGAGCAGACTGAGCAATCCCGCCTCGCCTACGAGACTACCGCCGACCGCCTCGACACCGCCATCCGCGCCGCCAACCCCGGCGTGGAGCACCCGTCCGCCATGAGCTTCGAGGGCCTCGTCCAGTCCGTCTACATGACGGCCATCATGCAGCTAGGCGGAGCCACGCCCGAAGGCCAGCAGCCCCAGGTCGATATCCTCGGCGCGCGCCAGAGCATCGACATGCTCGCCGTCCTCGCGGAAAAGACGAAGGGCAACCTCACCGCCGACGAGTCCCGTCTCCTCGACAGCGCCCTCTTTGAACTCCGCATGGCCTTCCTAGAGATCACCCAGGCGCTTGCCCGCTCAGCAGCTGCAAAGGCGCAGCAGGCGCCGGCGCCAGGCAAACCCGCCGGCCCGAGTATCGTCCGCTAAACGATGCAGGCCACCCTCACCTTTCTCGGTTCCGGCACCTCCATGGGAGTGCCCACGCTCGGCTGCGACTGTGCCGTATGCCGCTCTGCCGTCGCCCCTGACGGCGACCCGCGGAACCGCCGCACGCGCCCCTCCATCCGCCTTGCCTATAACGACCACATCGTCCTCATCGACACCGGCCCCGACTTCCACGCGCAGGCCGTCCGCGAAAACATCCGCCGCGTCGATGCCGTCCTCTACACCCACGGCCACGCCGACCACGTCATGGGCTTCGACGACCTCCGCCCCCTCAGCTTCTGCGTCAAGGGCAACCTGCCCATCTACGCCGACGACATCACCGCCAGCGCCATCGAGCGCATCTTCGCCTACACCTTTCGCACAGAAGACCGTTACCCCACCAGCGCCCGCGTCGAGATTCACCGCATCGACAACACGCCCGGCGCGGGCGTCGATATCTTCGGGGCCACCTTCCGCCGTATCCCCGTCACCCACGGCATCCAGCAGATTACCGGCTATCGCTTCGGCTCCGCCGCCTACCTCACCGACATGAGCGACCTTCCCGAAGAAAGTGTCCCGCTCCTTCAGGACCTCGACATCCTCATCCTCGACGCTCTCCGCCGCGACCCCCACTTCAGCCACTCGCACCTCGATAAATCCATCGCCTTCGTCGAAAAACTCAAGCCGCGACGTGCTTACTTCACCCACATGAGCCACGACCTCGACCACGCCGCCACCGAGGCCACGCTCCCACCGCACATCCGTCTCGCCTACGACGGCCTGCAGCTCCAGTTCGAGATCGCCTGATGCGCATCTATCGCCAGCTCGCTGAGATTCCCCAGGACTTCGGCCCCTCCGTCGCTACCATCGGCAACTTCGACGGCGTGCATCGCGGCCACCGGTGGGTCATCTCCGAGGTCGTCGCCCGTGCCCGAGCGCTCGGCCTCGCCTCGGTCGCCATCACCTTCGACCCTCATCCCGCCCGCATCACGCGCCCCGAATCGCGCCAGCCGCTCATCACGCCGCTCGACGAAAAGATTCGCCTTCTCTCCGCCACCGGAGTAGACGTGCTCCTCGTCCTGCCCTTTACGGCGGAGCTCTCCCGCACCACGGCGCGCGACTTCGCCACCACTGTCCTCCATCAGGCCCTGCACGTCACCCAGCTCCACGAAGGCGAAAACTTTCGCTTCGGCTACCAGGCCGAAGCCGACGTCAACAGCCTCGAAGCCCTCGGGCGCGAGCTCGGCTTCACCGTCCGCGTCTACGCTCCGCAAACTCTCCGCCGCAAGGCCATCTCTTCGACGACCATCCGAGGACTCATCGCCGAAGGCAACGTCAGCCTGGCCCGCGCGCTGCTGGGCCGCCCCTTCAGCATCACCGGCACCCCAGCCTCAGGCCGTGGATACGGCACACGCTACACCGTCCCCACCATCAACCTCGCGCCCTACAACGAACTCCTCCCCGCCAACGGCGTCTATATCACCACGCTCACCGTAGGTGCTGGTCCCACAGCAGAAGTCTTCCAGGCCGTCACCAACGTAGGCAACCGCCCCACCTTCGGCGCCGACGCGCTCACCGTCGAGTCCCACCTGCTCAACTTCCATCCCATCGAGCTAAACGAGCAGACCCCGCTGACGCTGACCTTCCTCAGGCATCTTCGCCCCGAGATTCACTGGCCGACCCCAGAAGCCCTCCGCGAGCAGATTGGCCGCGACGTCCGCCATGCCCAGCGCTACTTCGCCCTCTGCCAGGCGCTCCACACGGTTGCCGGCAAACGCTAGCCCACACCGCAGACGGGCCACCCTGTCCCATAAATTCAACCACGTCAACAAAATCTTCTTCGCAGGAAAACCCCGCCCGCCCCAACGTTGTCCGGCCCAAAAATCCACCGCCGACCGGCCTATAATTTCCACCCAGAAAGGGGGTCAACACCATGCCCTCACCAAGCAAACAACCACCCGACAACAAGCAAATCGTGCGCAGGCTCATGGAGGAGTGTTGGAACCAGGGTAAACTCGACACCGTCTCCGAACTTGTCGCCGAAAAATGCCGTTTCCACGATCCCGTATTTCCGTCCCTCACCTCAGGGGCCGAAAACTTCAAGCGCCACATCGAGAGCTGCCGCCGGGGCTTCCCCGACCTGAAGTTCACCATCGACGACACCATCGCCGAGCGCAACGAGGTCGTCATCCACTGGACTGGCCGCGGCACCCACAGTGGCGAGTTCCTCGGCATGATGCCGACCAACAAGAAGGCCACCGTCTCCGGCACATCCATCTATCGCATTGAAGGCTCCAAAATCGTCGAAGCATGGGCGGACTGGAACCTGATGACGATGATGGAGCAGCTCGGAGTCTCCACCGCTCCGCAGGTCGAATCGAAGATGCACGTCTGACACCCGCCTGGCCCGCCAAACCGAATCATGGCGGGCCAGCTCTTCCCCCGTTACTAGCCCCTTCCCCACTACCAGTCCTTCCCACTAGATAGTGTCATTCTGACCCTGAGCGAAGCCGAAGGGGAAGAACCCCCGCAGTTTTCTACAGCGCCACAGATTAATTCTCTTTCGCAACTGTCGCCGCACCCGATGCCACAGGCACAATCGCCGGTGTACGTGGCTCCTTCTTCACCGTTGCATCGCCTGCAAACTGCTCGTTCGGCTTGTTCGCAATCGCCGCGCGCATAAAGTCCATCCATATCGGCAAAGCCGCGCGCGCGCCAGTCTCCTTCTCACCCAGCGACTGCCTGCTATCGAACCCAATCCACGTCCCGCATGTCACCGAAGGCGAGAACCCCACAAACCATGCGTCCGTAAAGTTGTTCGTCGTTCCAGTTTTGCCACCCAGCGGATGCTTCAGTTGCAACGCCGCCATCCCCGTCCCATGCTGCACCACTGCTTCGAGCAATTGCATCATGGTCCGCGCCGTCTCCACTGAAATCACATCATCCACCTTGGCCGGCTTATCGTCGAACGGCAGCCCATCCGCCTGCACCACCTTGCGGATATAGTGCGGCTCAATCCGAATGCCGTCGTCTGGAAACACGCTATAGGCCCCCACCTGCTCATATAAAGAAATATCCGCCGCCCCAATCGCCACCGGCAGAAACGGAGGCAGGTCGCTTGTAATCCCAAACTGCCGCGCCGTCTGAATCACCTTGCGAATCCCATACCGGTTCGCCAGCTTCAGCGCCGGAATATTCCTGGACTCGGCAAACGCATTCGTCAGCGTCATCGCCCCCCTGTAATCGCCCTCATAGTTATGCGGCGTATAAGGCCCGCTCGGCGTGGGAAACGTGACCGGACCGTCCACGATGATGTCCGTCGGCTTTGCCCCGGCCTCCATCGCGGTCGTATACACGTATGGCTTGAACGAAGACCCAACCTGCCGCTGGGCCTGCGTTGCGCGGTTGAACTGCGACAGCGCAAAGTCGCGCCCGCCCACCATCGCCAGCACCTCGCCGCTTGCATTGTCGACGGCCATCAACGCCGCCTGCGCGCCGGAGTCCTGCTGTAGCGAACACTTCAGCGTCCCATCCGGCAGAACGTCCTCCACCTTCACATAAACAATGTCGCCGCTGCGAAGAAAGCTGTCCCCATCCACATTTCCGGTCCACTTCCAGTCCGCCGTAGTCAGCACCACCTGCTTCGCTCCCAGCTTCACCACCACACGCTTCGCCGAGGCCTCCGTCACCAGTCCATGAACATAGCTGCCCTTCCCAAACGCCTGCGCCCAGTCCGGATGCCGGTAATTCGCAGGATCTGCGCCCTCCAGCACCACATTTTCCAGCCTCCCCTGCCACCCCCTCCGCCGCTCATAAGCCGCACTCCCATCCAGCACAGCCTGATTCGCCGCCTCCTGCAGATTCAGGTCGAGCGTCGTATAAACCCGCAATCCGGCCCCATGCACCTCTTCGACGCCGTACTCCTTCTCAAGCTGCCGCCGCACCTCTTCGACAAAGTACGGCGCAACGCTGTTCGGTGGAGGCTCGATGTGCAGCCCCAGCGGTACAGCCTTCGCCGCATCAGCCTGTGCCTGCGTAATCTTCCCGTCCTCAAGCATCTCGCTCAGCACTAGATTCCTCCGCTTCAGCGCCCGCTCCGGATACCGCACCGGCGAGTAATACTCCGGCCCCTTCGGCAGCGCCGCCAGCAGCGCCGCCTCGGGCAGAGTCAGGTCCTTCGCATGTTTGCTGAAGTAGTACTCCGCGCCGGCCTCAAAGCCATACGTACCGCGTCCCAGATAAATCTGGTTCGCATACATCGTGAAGATCTGCTGCTTGGTGAAGCGCCGCTCGATCTGCATCGTCAGCAGGACTTCCTGGAACTTGCGGCTATAAGTCTTCTCCGAGGAAAGAAAGAGGTTCCGCGCCAGTTGCATCGTCAGCGTGGACGCGCCCTGCGTCCGCGCATCCGTGTGCATGTCCCGATAAGCCGCGCCCACCGCGCGCACCAGGTTCACGCCCCAGTTGCTCTCAAAGCTCTTGTCCTCAATCGAGATGATCGCCTCGCGCAGCACCGGCGGAAACGCCGAGTACGGCTCCACCACCCGCCGCTCCAGCGCGAACGAGCCGAAGACCTTCCCGTGAATGTCCAGCAGCTCCGTCGTCGTGCTCGGACGATACCGCGCCAGGTCGTCCATCTGCGGCAAGTCAACCGAGTACACCAGCATCAGCCCGCACAGCGCGCCAAAGACAGCCGACAGTCCCAGCAGCACATAAAAAGTAATCCGCCGCGCAATGCGGCGGCTAGGGTAGTCCGGCCCATTCACCAGACGGCGAATGGCCTGTCTCCATCGCGGCTCAACTTCAACTTCCGGCGATCTGTCCCCGCGGGTGTATAAGCTCAACACAGCATCTTCACGATAGCATGTGCCATCGCGCCGTTGCGCTGAGTCCAGGCCGCGCTAAGAGGCCTTGCTCTTCAGAATATCCAACGCCTTATTGAGCTGGTCATCGACCGACACGCCCTGCTTCGGCGCATTGTCCGAGTCGTCCTGACTCGACGCGACCAGCACCTCCGGCGTCACCGCGTCATCCTGCAGCTTCTTGCCCGAGGGCGTCTCGTACTTCGCCACCGAAAGAATCAGCGCCGCGCCATCCGGCAGCTCGAACGTCTTCTGCTGCGCGCCTTCGCCGAAGGTCTTCTCGCCCACAAGCTGCGCGCGGTTGTTGTCCATCAGCGCGCCGGCCACCAACTCGCCCGGTCCAGCCGTCCCGCGGTTCACCAGCACCACCAGCGGCGCCGTAGCGTTGATCGTCTTCGACGGGTCGGCGGCAAAGGTCTGCTTCGCCACTGTCTGCCCTTCGAGCATGGCAATCGTCCCCGACTTCAGGAAGAAGTTCGCCAGCCGCGTCGCCTCCGTCATGTCGCCCGAGGCCACATCGCGCAGATCAAGCAGTATCTTCTTGTTCCCCGCCCGCTGCATCCCCTTCAGCTTTGCCTCAATCTGCTGCACGTGGTCGTGGTCCAGCACGTCAGGCTTTATATAGAGGATCGACGAGTTCTCATACAGCGTCTCCGAGACCGCGGGCACCTGCACCATCGTCCGCGTCATCGTAATCTTGTCCGGGACCGCGCTCTGCGGCCTTACCACCGCAACCGTCAACTGGCTGCCAGCATCGCCTTCCAGCATCAGCCGGAGCATCGCCAGCGAGATGTCCCGCGTATCCTGCGATCCAATCGCCTCGATAATGTCGCCATCGTTCAGGTTCGCCTTATCCGCCGGGCTGCCCGGCACCACCGACACCACCGTCGCGTAGCCGTAGCGCTTCGACACGTTAATACCCACCTGCGCCTTACCGCCCTTGTCCGCCTTGTACGCCTTATAGTCCGCCGGCGACAAATAGCTCGAGTCCGCATCCAGCGACTCCAGCAGCCCTCGCAGCGCGCCATTCGTCACCGCCGACATATCCGGCTCG
>Ga0207667_10003931_pt1 | contig 18283 bp, 18 predicted proteins | sample KBSCornC52_FD_184301 | JGI IMG/M metagenome (GOLD analysis project Ga0207667, IMG submission 184301) | Corn rhizosphere microbial communities from Kellogg Biological Station, Michigan, USA - KBS Corn C5-2 (SPAdes) (version 2) | ecosystem: Host-associated > Plants > Roots > Rhizosphere > Soil ...
TCAACAAACCGACCTTGGTGCAAAGGTTGTTTACACCTACGGGATTCCGTTCGGTAGGATCGGCCTCAGAGATTCGAATGGAGTTTGGTGTCCGCTGATGGTATGGCGCGCATCCTCTGACCACACGGAACGCACCTGTGTACGGCGAGGTCATTGCGAGTCGTGCCATTCTGAGTCGCGTCAGAACCTCGCGAAAACATGCCAAAGCCTTGTTGGGGGTTTGTCCTGCCCAGAGCAATCCTGGTCACGCCGAAGTGCCGCTATCGGTGCCCTCTCCTTCACTTCAATCGAATTCGCCGCGCTTGCGTCACTCGCCACCTTGGCAGATGCGCGCTCATCAGTGCCTTGAACATCCGTCCGTGGGTGGTATAGCGCAGGTGCAGCAATTCGTGGACGATCACGTAGTCCTGGAAGCATCGTTCCTGATCCAGCAGGTCCGCGGCCAGCGTTACCGTGCCTGCCGACGAGCATGATCCCCACTTGCGGCGCATTTTCTGGACGCGCACTACACGCGGGCTGACCTTGAGCTTGAGCGACCATGCCAGCGCGCGGCGGCGCAGTTCCTGTGCCGGATACAGGGACGATTTCATTCGTCCGCCTCCACCAGCAGCACCTTCATGACCAGATTGACAACGCGGGCGCGCTCCTCCGGAGGGAGCTTGAGCATCGGCTTGTAGAGGGCGGCGCGCAGCCGGCGCTGTTCGTCGGCATTGACTGTGGCGTTGGGGAAGCGGGCCAGCAGTTCCTCGCACTCCTGCGCAAGCGTCATCGCGTCCAACCCTGCGGCGTTCGCCGCAGCGTCCTTGCGCAGCGCCCAATACACGCCGAAGGCGCGGGCGGAGAGGCCGCTGTCGCGCGCAGCCTGCATTGCCGCTTCCTTCTCCGCGGCCAGTGTCGCCAGCTGATCCATCGCAGCAAGACCAGTGGTCTTGCGTTCTTCCAAATCCTTCAGGATACGTTCGGCGCGGTCCTTCAGCGGCTGCAATACAGGCGCGGCAGCAGCGTCGTCATCAATTTCCTGCTGAAGGCCACGCACCAGGTTGAATACCTTGCCTTCGTCCGAACCCGGCTCGCCGCGCAAGGATTCGAGCGTCGCCACGTCGAAGGTCACACTCTTGGTCAGCCGGGCCAAGCAGTGTTGTTCGGCGCTTCCCTCGATCAGCCGGCGCGTCTTGTAGGCAAGATCGGCGATAAAGCCGACCTTTTCCGCGTAGGCGTTGCGCACTGCCGCGTAAAGCTGGCTCAACTGCTTGTAGGTGGCGATGTAGTCGCGCAACTCCGGAGATGGGGAAAGGATTTCCCACAGCGCCTCGATTTCCTTGTAGGACTCAAAGAACAGCTTGCGTGCACTAGGTTCTAGGAAGCGCCCGAACACCAGCCGCTCGAACTGTTCGTCGGGCGTACCGCCGGCACCAACCTCAAGGTAGTTCTGGCGCGCCTGCGCGATGCGTTGCAGGAAGTCCTGCAAAAGGACGTCCAGGTCCTCGATCACGCCGTCCACATCGCTGGAATCGAATTGCAGTGCCTTTTTCAATTCGCGCAGTACACCTACGAAGTCGACCACAAGCCCCACGCGTTTTTGGACGCCGTTGGCGTCTACGTAAGGCCGGTTTACACGTGCGATCGATTGCAGCAGCACATGGTCGCGCATCGGCTTGTCGAGATAGAGGCAATAGAGTGGAGGCGCGTCGTAGCCGGTGAGCAACTTGTCGGTGACGATCAGGATCTTGGGATTTTCGCCGGGCTTCTTGAACATCAACCGCGCCTGGTCCTCGGCCTCATCCGAAAGCTGGAGCTTCGCTACCAGCGGGCGGTCCACCACATCTGCCGCGTTCCGGGTGTAAACCGGCACGGTCCATTCCGAAGGCAACAGCTTGTCGAGCGCTTGCTTGTACTTGGCGCAGGCTTCGCGATTTACTGCGACGACAAACGCCTTGTAGCCCAGCGGAAGCACGTTTTCCCTGAAGTGTTCGGCGATGAAAGCCGCGATCTTCTCGATCCGATCATCCGCAGTAAGGAAGGTGCGGAGGCCAACGGCCCGATCAAGCACTTTGTTGAGCTCTTCTACATCGGTCACACCTTCGCTCTCGGCCAACGCGAAGAATTCCTTGTCCAGCCGCTCAGCGGGCACTGTCATCTCGCTGGGCGCCATCGCATGCTTGATCGGCAGCGTGGTTTCGTCGGCGATGCTCTCGGCGATCGAATACTTGTCCAGGTATCCGTGCTCGTCCTGCGTGCCGAAAACCTTGAAAGTGCCTTCGCCCTGCGCGCCTTTGGCGACAGGCGTGCCGGTGAAGCCGATGATGGTGGCCTTGGGAACGGCGGCCATCAGGTAGGTGCCCAGTTCCTTCGCCACCGAGCGGTGCGCCTCGTCGATGAACACGTAGACGTTGTCGCGCAAACAGGAGTCTTTGCGTATAGCCTCGAACTTATGGATCATCGAGATGACGAGGCCACGGAAGTCCGCGTCCAGGAGGGCTTGCAGTTCAGCCTTGTTAGCGACACGCTTGACCGCGATGTCCTGCTGCTGCATCTCGCCCAGCAGCCGCTCCACCCAGCCCTTCAATTGGCCTTCCAGTTCCGTGCGATCCACCACCAGGATGACCGTGGCATTGGCGAAACGCGGCTTGTCTTCAAGAATGAGCTTTGCAGCGGTAAGCAGCGTGAATGTCTTCCCAGAACCCTGGGTGTGCCAGATCAACCCGCGCGTTTTGGTAGGGTCGGCACAGCGCGCCAAGATGGCGTCAATTGCCCGGCGCTGGTGCTGGCGCAGCACGGACTTGCGCGTTTCGCCGTCCTGCACATAGAACAAGATCCAGTGTTGCAAGGTGCGCAAGAAGTCGGTCGGCTCGAAGAAGGCCTGCACCGCAAAGCGGTAGCTTTCCTCCGGCGCCTGTTTCCAGCGCGCCATGTCGCGACGGTTGGCGCTCCAGGTCACGCCGTACCAGTAATCAAGCAGGTGCGTGACATTGAACAACTGCGCAGTCGCCAACAGCTCCGGCGTCTCCAGTTCGTAGCGGCGCAGTTGCTTGACGGCGCGCTCCAGCGCGCCACCGTTCTTCGGATTCTTGTGTTCGACGATGCAAACCGGCACCCCGTTGATGAGGAACACCACATCTGCGCGGTTGCCCTTGCGCGCGGGCGGCTTGATCTTCCATTCCCAGGTGACGTGAAAAAGATTTTTTACCGGTTGCTCAAAGTCGATCACCGTCACCCGGCGATGGCGCTTTTCGGCTTCGTCATACCATTGGCGCTCGCCGCGCAGCCACGACAGCAGTTCGCGGTTGCCCTCAATACTGGCGGGCAACGCATCCATCGTCTCGACGATGGATCGTGCCGCATCCGCGGTCAGCCATGGGTTGGCAGCCAGAATCTTCTGCTCCAGCGTGCCGCGAAACATCCGAGCGGATTCGTCGCCGCGCCGAGAAAGGGCTTCGAACGGCGTCAGCGGCGTCCAGCCTATTTCGACGGCGTGATTCACCATCGGGAACTGCACGCTGCCTGCTTCGCTGATTTTCAATGGACTGCTCATGCCGTGGCCTCCGTAACTTGCTCCGGAGCTGCAGACACGGCCGACAGGTCGAGGTCAGTGGCGCGGATTTCGCCAATCATCAACTTGCGCAGCAGAGACTGGAACAGCCCTTCCAGCACGGCGCGCTTCTCGCGGTGCAAGGCGATCTTGCGGTCGAGGGCGTCGAGGACGGCGACGATTTCCCGCTGTTCGTCGCACGATGGCACGGGCACGGGCCAAGGCGAAAGGAACTGGATGTTGATGTTCTTCTGCGTGCCCTTCGGTGCTTCCTGATCCATCTTCGGTTGCTGGGTTTGCAGGTAATAGTTCAGATATAGGTTGCTCAACTTCTCCGAAGGAGTAATCGCTACAAGACTGTCGGGGCATGCCGCATCAAATTCGAGAATGCCGGAATAACCGATATTGGCGGCAATCGTGATGAGGATGGTTCCGGCATTGAATACGCGGCTAATGGCGACGCCTTGGCCGTTTAAGGTTTGCGAGAACTTGTTGATATAGCCCGCGGAACGCACGACATCACCGGTCTGGATGAAGGGTGTCGTGCCACCGTAAAACCGTGGCTCGTTGCGCGGTCTATGCGTGAACCGGCCACGCTCAAGAGTGGCGACTTCGCTCAAGGCTGCGACCTCCCAGCTTTCCGGCACCAGCCCGACTTCGGTTTCCTGCCGCGCCTCGCCGCGCAGGCCGCGCGTGAACAGGCGGGCCATGGCGGCACGCTTGAGTTCATGCAGCGTTTCCAGAAGCGCCGACTGATGCGACAGTGCCGATTCGGTTTGACGCAGCACAGCGGCAATCGCCTTCTGTTCGTTATCAGCAACCGGATAAGAAAGCTCTTTTTCTTTGAGGATGGTGAAGTGCCGGTTATAGCCGCGTGCAGGCAAGTCGATCGCGCGGCAGGCGTAGAAGAAGAACAGCGGGTCAATGCCCGGCTTCGATCGCAATAGTTGCGTGCCGTCCGCGCCGCGCGCAAACGGCACGTCAAGAAACTTGAATGTGCGGGTGTGGTCGCCAAAGACCACCAGCGGGAGCGGCGATTCGACGACGGCGCTTTCGTCGTCCGTCCAACCCGCAATCTGTTCCTGCCCTTGGTCGATGACAGGAAAACGGCCAGTCGATTTGTAGTCCCGCGCCTGAACCTTGGTCTTGCCCGCGACGGAAACCGGCAAAAGACAATTAACTACGGATTCAGTGGTCCACGATTCGCCTGTCATGCATCCTCCGTTTTCGCCAACGGACGCAACAGTTTCAGCAGATCGTATGTGAGGCTGGCTTCCTGCTTGTTGAGTTGTTCGAGTGCGCGCAGCAGATTCGGAATCGAGCCGACCTCCGTGTTGCCGTTCTGTTCAACCCACTTGCTCGGACTCAGGTTGTAATCTGCTTCCTCTGCTTGCTGAGTCGTGATGACTGCCAACTCGCCCTCCACCACACTCCCCGTCAGATACATTGCCGCCAGCGAACGGATGTCTTCATTCGGCAGATAGTTCTTTGGCTTGCCTTTGCGAAAGTGTTTGCTGGCGTTGAACAGGTGGATCTTGCCCTTGCGCGCGGTTGGCTTGTGCTTGTTCAACACCACGATTACGCCTGCTGCCGGGGTGTTGTAGAACAGGTTTTCGGGCAACAGGATCACGCCATCGATCAGGTCGTGATCCACGAACCACTTGCGGATGTTGCGTTCCTTGTCCTCGTGCCTGCTGCCGGAACCGCGGGTAACCGCGCCGGTATCCAACACCACGCAGGCGCGACCGTCGTCCGTCAGCGCGGCCAGGGTGTGCTGCAGCCAAGCCCAATCGCCCTTGCCACTGGTGATGCCGCCAGCAGTACGGAAGCGGTCGAACGGATCGTTCTTGAACAGATCGCTCGCAAACGGCTGGTTCCACATCGGGTTGGCGACGACGATGTCGTGCCCACGAATCTTGCCAGCGGCATCGCGGAATTTCGGATTGATCATCGTGTCTCCGCGTGCCAGCTCCACCTCCATGTCGTGGATGGTGGCGTTCATCTGCGCCACGGCGTAACTCTCGGCCTGTAATTCCTGGCCGCTAAGTTTCAGCGGGATGCGGCTGGTAGGATCTAACTCGCGCGCCACCAGTTGCAGCTTGACGAGCAGGCCGGCCGAGCCGCACGCATAGTCGTGACAGGTTTCGCCCGGGCGCGGTCGCAGGATGTGCGCCATCAGGAAACCCACTTCGGTTGGCGTGAAGAATTCCCCTGCGCTCTGGCCGGAACCTTCGGCGAACTTGCGCAGCAGGTACTCGTAGGCGCGGCCCAGGAAGTCGGGCTGCACGTCGGCAAGACCCAACCGATACCGCGGGTCACTGAAGGTTTCGACTACCCCGCGCAGCTTGGCGGGATTGATATCGCGCTCGCCGTTGCGCTCGGCGGCGAAGTCCACCACGTCGATTACTCCGGAGAGGGTGGGGTTCTGCTTGACGACGGCGCGCACCGCTTTGGTTAAGTGTTCACCGATGTCGCGGGGGGCGGTTGAACGGCCGCGTTCGTCAAGCGGCCAATCGTAGGCCTCGCGCCCGCCGAGCACGGCCCAGCGCGCTTCCTGCGGCAGGTAAAAGCGCAGCAGTGAATGGTCCGACTCGGCGATTTCCAATGCGGTGGCACGGTCGCCGTATTCCTCGGCCAACCGCGCGATCTCGTCATCGAACACGTCGGAGAGGCGTTTCAGAAACAACAACGGCAGTAGGTAGTCCTTGAACTTGGCGGCGTCCTTTTCGCCACGAATCGAGCAGGCGGCGTCCCAGAGCATTTGCTCCATCGGTTTGGTCGTGGAGGCCGCGACTCCGGCGGCGCGCCGGCCGCGCGACCGACGTGGCACCGGGGCCTCCGTCTGAACGTCAGCGCCTTCGATTCCTGCTTCGGCAACTAGCGCGGCGATGGCTTCAGCCGGTGCCCGTTGCGGTTTGCTGGCGCCTGCCTCCCAGCGATTTACCGTTGCGAAGGAAACGCCAAGGCGCTCAGCAAGCTGTTCCTGCGTGAGGTCGAGCTTGGCCCGAAGGGCGCGAAGTATCGGGGGTAGATCAGACATGTTTGTCATGTTTGCAACATACGCTATATTGCAAACTTCATCAAGCGTCGTCTGAAGGCTACTGCTAACCAAGTCGGGTTGGGAAATAGTCGATCGCGGAACTGTGCTGAAGCGCCGGTGTCAACCTTCGTGTAAACTGACAACAAGTCTGTCAACCGCCAGACATGGAGCGCTCCATGAGTGAGAAGATGTCGAACGCGCCCGTCTACTACGCGCTGGCGCAGGCGCATTTCAACCCCGTCGCGGCAATGGCCAAGTACGTAGATCAGATCCAGGATCGGCTACGGCGAGAGGGGTATCCGCTGTTTGAGCCGCAACAGATCATGCAACTTGTCGTGCCAGGACCGGGGCAGGCGCAACAGCAGGAACCACAAATTCAGCAGGCAGTGTCATGGTTGATGACGAACAGTGACCGGACGGCAGGATTCATTCTTGGAGCCTCGACGATCACCTACCATACGACTCATTATCAGACGCACAACGAATTCATCTCGGAATTGCTGCGCGGCTTGGCCGCGGTGCACGAAGCCGTTTCACTCGACCACGTCAGCCGGCTGGGCCTTCGCTACTTGGACGCAGTCTTGCCGCGCCCTGGAGAATCCGCCGAGCAGTATCTTGTAGACGGACTGCACGGCATTGATTTTGATGCCGTCCGACAACACGCAATGACCGAATCCGTGTTTGCCACAGAAACGTCCCCGCTCGTTTCGAAGGGAACGCTGGTTGTCAGGGTGTACCGGATGACAGCACCATTGGGCTTCCCGCCCGATATGCTCCCTGCGGGATTGACGATAGCGCCGCAGTTCGATGTCAAAGAACCAAGAGAGCACGCAACCATCGACACGGACCATTACGTCCAAGGGCGGATGCCTTTGGAGATGGATAAGCTAAACGAACAGCTGGTTTCGCTGCATGCAACGATCAAGTCAGTATTCGGTGCGACGACTACGGATCACGCGCGTCGCGCATGGGCATGACATAACGTAAGATCGAGACGCCATGTACACCATAACCTCACTCCCCCGTCGTTCCATGCCAGTTCCGCAGCACGTCGGCACTGCCGCGGTCATGATTGCCTGCGCGCTTGGCGGCACCGGCAGCGTGTTCGCGCTCTCCCACGCCAACGAATGGAGCAAGATGCTGGACACGCGCGTTCCCTATTTTTATGTCCAAACGGCCGACACCGACACCACGCGCCCGGATATTCGTTCTGCCGCCGAGCATCTTGCAAATATCCGGAAGGTGCTGAATCCCGCCATCTCGGATTTGGCCACGGTGTTCGGCGTTTCGCGTCAAGCCATCTACAAGTGGATCGGCAACGAGTCCACACCCGAAGGTGACAAGCTGGAGCGAATTCGCGCTCTCAGTCTTGCCGCCGACGCCTTCCAAAAGGCTGGCGTAATCCGCGCATCCTCCCTGTTGAAGATGAAGGCCTTTGAAGGTCGATCCCTGCTCGACCTGGTTGCCACCGGACAACTTTCACAAGATCACACTCAGGTGCTCATCGCCGAGGCGCGAGCAATGGATGCAGCCTACAGCCGATCCGGTTTGGCGAATTCGAAGGCTGTGCCCTCGGACGACTGGCGCGCGGAGCTTTCCATCCCCGGTTCCTCTGAATGATATTTCCGGGGACGATGGATGCTGACGCGCGATACCGACTGGCGACAAGGTGATCTTCTTACTCAGGAAGCTGCGGCCAAGTTGACGGCTTTGAACGGCGCCGTCGGCGAAAAGCACCGGGTAGTCGTTATAACTCACGACTGCGATCTCCCTCACGGTGGTGAAACTTCGGTCGAGGTCATCGTCGCCGAGGTCATGGAGAGGGTAAATCCGCAATTCACGCGCGCCAAGAATCCACGCACGCTCCATCTCAGTTACGAGATGTTAGGCGGGAGCCCCATCGTCGTTGAAATTCGACACGCAGCACGGCATGTCGTGCCCAAGGAAGAATTTGAAAAATGCGCAGTCCGGGATGGCAACGCCTCACTTCCCGTTGATTCAAAGCGCGCGCTGAAGCAATGGCTCGCCGCTCGCTATGGGCGACCGGCGTTCCCCAACGCCTTCGAGGACCGGCTGCGAAAATCGATTGGAAGAAGGAACACTGTCGAGCGGCAAATTGGAAAAATCCTCGAACCTGAAGCAAAGCATCTGGTCGGCCTATTCTTCGATCTGGGAGAGTGGTCGTCGGCGGAAGCCCCGACAGGAGAACCGTACTCATTGTCGATATCCGTGGTGTACGACGCCACAGAGGGCGGCCCACAGGCTCGTGAATCTGCTGAGCAGGTCGCCCGTGAGTTGCGCGAGCTGTTTGAGTGCGCATACGGCAAGCCGGACATTGCGACCGAAATCGCCCTCGATGCCTGCGAGGCAGTCGCCGACACATCCATCACGTTGGCCGACCTCCGACGCGCGGATCAGTGGCGGCTGGAATACATCAGTCTGGGTGGTGACGATCACGGAGACTTTCTTCCGGTCGGAGAAATGCTTGCGTGAGTCTGTGTAATGATGCACCGGGGTGCAGATCTCTCGCATCCGGCTCTCGGACAACGACCGTGCCCTTGCGCGCCCATAGCCGGAACCGTGTTGTCCGGACCGGTACAGCGGGCAGTGTGAGCGGCGCGAATGCTGGTGGGGGCGCGTGCTTTTGGTGATCCGACCTGCAAGGCCGCAGCAGTTATGCCAAGTTTACGGAAATCGTCATAACTCCGAAAACGCGGCATAACTGTGAAGCGCGCCTTTAGACGGAATTAGCAGGAAGTGTCCAATTGGACACTTTTGTCGAGAAACGTCTAATTGTACAGGATGACGTCCTAGCTGCTTAGACGTCCAAACGGGCTTGCCAAGGACAAACTACATGGCGTTTGTGTTCTTGGTCGGGTTACGTAAAAAGGTAGTGTGCGACCGACTGCTACCAAATGTCGTTGACGTCCACCACGGCAACCTTGCGGGCGAGCGCGATCACGGCCTCTGGGTCGGTGGCAAATACCTCCGCTGCCGAATGCGGGGTGCCGTCCTTGTCGTCGAGGTCGCGCACCGTGCCTTACATCCAGAAGACCCGGTGCCAGCCGGTCTTGTCGGCCTCGGGGGTGAGATCGGGTGCGTGGCCAGTGCGGCCAGCAGCTCCTTGACGGCGGATTTCAGGCGGCCAGCCAGGTCGAACTGGAAGTCGGGGAGCGGTAAGTGCGTTCCTGAGGCGACCACGCGCCCAGCAGGGTGCCGGCCTCGCGGTGTCGCTGGCCCACATGGCCGAGTTGACGGCGGTGCGGCTCCCGTTGGCCATGCCGACCTCAGCTGAAGTCGGCCATCCGCGCGCGATGAACTCGTTTTGCAGGTTAATGGCGGCCTGGGTGGGAGGTTCGCGACGATTGGCGGACTTCCTAGCCATCGCTGCGAGAGTACCACGCCTCTCCAGTGAAAGGTCACACAACGGTCGCTTGCTGGAACGCGAAAAAGATCGCCCCGAGTCGGTCCGTGACCGACCGGGGGGACGGGCGCAGTCGGCCAACAGCGGACGTTCAAACTGTGATGGCCCGCAACTGGTTATGCCGGGTGCCCGCATTCGGGGTTGTTTATCGTTCGCTTGTGGCGTGTCTGTCCTAACTGCCTTACTCCCTGCGGCTCTGCTTCCATCTAAAATCACTCACGCTCCTCTACTTCGTGGCAAGGGCGTTCCTAGTTCGAATGAATGTCGAACAGACAGCGATGCTCATGCCGCCTGCCCCCGTTGAGGCCGGCAGCTATGCCTAAGACCCGCCGGACTCCGGCGCCCGACCTGACCGAAATCCTCACTGCACGTGAGAGCGGCACGCCGGCAGCGACATGGTGGCCCAAGGCTGATTGCGCCCTCTATGCTCAGACCTATAGCGAGGCTGCCGCCATTTACGCAATGGCCGCCGATCGATCGCCACGTGAGCGAGCGAAGCATGGCTTCTGCTTGGGAATGGAGGGTGATGACGATGGCGCAGAGGCCCTACTGAGCGAAGCGAATGTGGGGGCGCACCCCGAGGCACTGGCGGTTCTCGCTTGGGTGCTGGGCGGGAACCACGGACGACGCATGCACGGGTTCGGAAATGCCTTTGCCATTCAGCGGGCCGCCGAACGGCGTGCGCGTGTGGACGCTCTGTTTAAAGAGGCGCTTGCGCACGAATGCCCATCGCCGTTGGTCTTTAACGCGCTGTTCCACGTGCAAGGCATCTACCACGAAAGCTCCGCCGCGCAGGCCGCCAAGGCCCGCGTGCTGTATCCCGACTGGGCATGGCCACACGGGATTGTCGCAGGCAAGCAGCGCATCGCCGGGAAACTAGAGCCGGGCATTCTGGACGATTTAATGCGCACGTTGCCAAAGGCGCAACACGAGAATGTTTTCCATGAAGCTTACGTTCATGCGATGGAGCTGGAGCGCTGGGACGACGCCGAGCGCGTTATTGAGGCGCTTGAGCATCTGGTTAGCAAAGACACGCAAGCCGGCGATCGCAATCTCGCATCGCTGGCGGAGATGCGTGCCATGCTTTCGCTGCATCGAGCGCGGGCTGGTGAGATCGATGCTTACGAGAGCGTTGTGGATCAGCTGCAACCATTCGTGCCCGCGGTTCCGCACGTAGTAGATGGACGCGACCCGACGGTGGCACCGAAGTTTCAACTACAAGTGGCTATCGAAACGAATCGGGCAGACCGCGTGCGCGATGCGGCAATAGCGTTGGTGGAGAGAGCGTGGGAGGCACACGGCGATGGGAACGAGGATCTCGACAGTTGGAGTCCTTGGATCGCTACGCCAAATCTGGATGGCGTGTTGCGTTTCGGGCACTTTGGCTTCGACTTCACCAAGCGCTGGCGCGAAGTCGAGGCTGAGCTTGAAGGGGCAGATCGAGAACGCTGGCGTGTATTGATCGCTGCAGATGCAGCACTGCATAGTGAACCAGAACCCGAGCAGGTACTACTGCTCCGTAGTATTAGCGTACAGGGGCAACCATGGTGGATCGGCCGAGCAATCTTCGAGGCGTACGTGAACCATGCGCCCGAGGACCCAAGTGGCGCCGGTGCGGTATTGGCCGAGCTCACCGAACGCGCCGCCACAATGCCGCCAGCGGATGACGATCGCTTTCCTACGCCCTTGGAAGAACTCAATGTCGACCTAGAGAATCTGGAAGATCCTGTCACCTTGTTTTCCGGAGCGCTGGAATGGCTGCGCTCCACTCCGGAGGCCACCGGCCAAGCGTTGCTGAAGGAATGGGGCTCCAAGCTAGCTACTGTAGATGGCGGCAAGCCAGTGCTGGCCAGCCTCGCGGCGCTGTCGTTATCGCATGCGGATTCCGCGATTGCATGCGAGATGAAAGCGCTTGCGGAGATACCTGATACGCCGGAAGGCCGGCTAGAGTCGGTCTTGGCACGATACCCGCAGCCGGAAACTACGCGAGTGCGTGCCGAGGATCTGAGTCTGCTCGAGGCAGCGACCTTGGTCGCTCTACTTCGAGCGTGCGCGCTGGATCACGTGCACTGGACCTTGGCGCCACTGGCCAATTCCGGAGAAAGCTTCGAGCCAACCCAAAAATTCATCGGTACCTTGTTCTCACTGATGAAAAAGGGGGTGATCGCTATCGATTCGTCCACACCGGCCGGAGTCGTAACGGTCGAAGCAGACGGACGACTGAGTGCATACCTGACAAGCGTCGTATGGCGCATCTCCGCGCATACATTAGCGCTACAACGCGACATTCGTGACCTGCCCCGCCGTCGATGGCCCGTAGCATGGCGCGACCATGCTTCCGTCCTCGTGCGCGATCTGGGCGTCGAAGAATTGATGGCATACCTGGACTACCTGATGCGCGATCGAGGTCTGCCAGTGCCGAGCACGGACGACGTCCGTGGGTTGTTCCGGACGCAGCTTGAACATCTGGCAATCGCCCAGTGCTACTACCTGGCACACAAGTCGATGCGGGAAACCTTGGATTACCAGGCACGCTACCGACCGGGCCGCGCTCAGTTGGTAAGCCGCGTTATTAGCTTGCTACGTGGCAACGGCGAGAAGTGCATCGCGCAAGGCTGGGATACACGGTACGAGCGTGTCCGAGAGTTGCCGCCATCCTTGTTATGGCAAGCATTGAATGACGTGCTCACTGGGTGGGGCGGCACTGCTTTTGACGAACCCGTCATGACGTTAACGCTGGATGATCCAGAACCTTCACCAGCACATCGCTGATCGGGCAGCGGAAGTGCGTAGGTCGAGCCGAGGGTGGCTGACTACGCTGATAACCCTTGACTAGCGTGCCGGCAATTCTTGACCGTGCCGCTGGAAATTATTGGTCAAGGTGCTGGTGTTGACCGCAATCCGTAGCAGACCGGCGTGGTTGGAGAATGGGCGATAACCCATAGTTGCTGCTGGCGATCGTCGGCTCTCCGGAAGCTAGGTGCAGGCTCAGTTGGCAGTATGCTGCCGGCAAGCCGTTCATCCATCTTCGTTGGTCGACGTTGGAAGGTCCGCGATAATGCAAAAAATCGATGTGCGGGAAACGAAAGAACCCGCTGTGCTAGCTGCAAATATCGCCCGAGTCCTGCAGGTCTTGCTCGAGCTCGGCAACGACGCCCGAAAGTCGCTAAACACGATCGCGGACGCCCCGATCCGCTCATTCGATGGCCGGACGGCGCTCGAAATGGTTGAAGCGGGTCGCACTGAAGATGTAGTGGGTTACCTGCGATCATTCTCCGCCGGGTGGGTAGGGTGAGCGCCGCACTTGGTGACCAATGACGTCGCACTTGACACTTGCGAACGCCGTCCTAGGCAAATGGTGCAGATTATTCCACTCTCGTGGGCGGGAATTTTGACGTCCGAGCGCTCGAATTAACGAAAGAGGGGCTTTAACAGAATCGGCCTATTAGCGACACTGTGCGGCCCGTTGCCGACGCTCCGCATGGTCCGCTTTCGGGCCGACGCGATCCCTGACTCATCAGCCGCCGGTGAAGAAACGTATGACCCTGCCGCTCGCCCGCAGCACCGCGCGACGTCCGCGTTCCCACCACGAGCGACTCGCTCGGTCAGCTGAGACGTGTCGCGCTACCTGCCTCTGCATGACCGCTTCGGCCTGGCTCGGCGAAAACGCTCGAAGCCATTCTACCTCCCCGCCGTTTATAAAGTAGTGTGAGTGGCACGGCGCGTCGGCAACGAGTATCGACGGGGTAATGGAAGGCACGGATCCCTGCACCGAAATGCGGTGGCCATCAGGCACCAGCAGCGTGATGCGATGACCGCAGCCGCACGCGCACAGAAGCGCCGCCAGCTCGAATTCCACGTTGTGGTAGACGACGCCCGGGCTCAGCGCCGTGGGGATGCGCTCCACCGCCTCGTATATATATGTCATAGGTTGCGCCCCTCGGCGTCAGCTTCGAATGATGCGGTTTCGAAGGTGTACCACGCGGCCTCATCGGTCCGCTCGTAGAGCCCGAAGTGCTGCTTGAAGCGGACTACGGCGAGAGCGGCGTTCAGCGCGTTGAGCTCGATGATTTGCGCCTGTTTGCGGTACTCGGCGTCCTTCGGGTTCACAGTCGGCAGGTACGGGGTATCGACGGTCCGGTCGTAGGCTCCGCGATCGACGCCGGTGATGCGCACCACGCCGTTGAGCGCGCCGCCAAAGGACCGGTTGAGACCCATGCCGCAGTCGACGCATGGGATACCCGCGCTGGTCAGCCAGTCGACGAGGAAGCGCCGCGCGGGTCCATCGTCGACTGAGACGAAGACGAAGTCCAAGCCTTGCAGACGGTCGACGTTGTCGGCGGTAATCCGTTCGGGTACAGGCGTGACGCCTGCGTGCCAAGTGTCGTAGTACTGGGCCAACGCCTCCACCTTCGACTTTCCGATGGCGTTTCTGCCTATGGGACCTGGGATCCGGAACAGCGTATGGACGTGGATCTTGTCATCGTCGAACAGCATGATGCTATCCAGATGCGTTCGGACTATGAAGTCCAGGATGCACGAACCGGTACCTCCGAGTCCGATGATGGCCACCTTTTTGCCGCGCAGGCGATCGGCGATGTCGTTGATGCCATAGTTCGCTGACGAGGTATCGGGGAACCGAAGCGGGGATCCCTGTTCCGCGGCCCGTCGATCGATGCCCTGCAGCGGAGTCGCGCTGGGATGCGCTGCCATAGCCGGCCCAACGATGACATCGAGGTACGTTTCGATCTTCTCCTGGAAAGACACGTAGCTGCGCCGCTGGTGGTTGTCGTCGAGCAGCTTCAAGGAGAACGCCAGGTCGGTCACGACGTCGGGCACAATTTGGACGGCTGCGGTGGTGGGGCTGATGCCCAGCGCGGCGCCCCCCATAGCGCGCGGCCGCCCACCGCGCCACCAGACCTGGTGGGTGCTGGGGGGCTCGATGACGTAATCGGCACCGAGGTTGACGGGGCTGAACAGGTCGCCGTGCTGGAGGGCGCCAGTTTGGTCTAGATACGGCAACCCGTAGAGCACGAAATAGCCTCCCACGAAATCGGCGTCGTAGCCGAGTTCGTGAAGATCCCGGACGAACGGATTACGACTCGCCAGTTCCAGAAACACGGAATCGCATGCCATCTTTAATCTTGACCTCCTCTCCAAGTGCGAGCGTTCCACTCGGGTTCTCCGAGGGGCCATGCGAATACTTGATGACGTACTGCTTGGAAGGCGGCTTGCCTTCGCCAAGGTAGAGATCGACGACGCGCTCGTAGGTGATGCTCTGCGTCTCGATCTCGTGATGATCCTCGTTGACGAAAATTTGTACTTTTTTCTTTTCGGCATTCATAAGCTTTTTTTCCTGATGAGGTCCGGGATTAGCGCCGATGACCGTCTCTCGGTTCGAGACACTGCATCGATCTTTTGACCCCATAAAATTCGTTGTACAGGGTCACGATGGACTCCTCGTGGTCGGGCAACCCGACCGACCACTCGCTACTCGTCCTTCATGTCCTTCGCGAGCTCGTGGAGGCTTTTTCCAGTCGCATCGCGGACAGTTCCTAAGTGTGCGTCCGAGCGAAACCCTTTTGCGAAGTTCTGCCCGTATTCTTCCCTCAGAGTTTCCACTTTTGTATCGCTCCGCTTCTGCCGGATCTGACCATCCTGGTCACGCTGCCTCTCATCCAAACCTTTCGGAAAATGCTTCGAACCCATCGTCGCTCTCCTTCGATGCCGTTTCTACTTAAAGTGCTCGTGGTTGAACAGGTGATGCGCCGCGCGCACGATCGAAAAACGAGGATGTGGTCCGCAGCCGTTGCACGGCGGGAAAGTCTCCCCGATCACGCAGGTCACCTCGTGCTCCTGCGCGTGATTCCGGTCGTGCGTGACCTTGTAGATCCCCGACCGGGGAACCGCCTCACCCGGCTTAAACAGTTCGCTCATCTGGCTCTTCTCCAAGAAAAGTAGTCCCCTTACCCTTCAAGGCTCACCAGAATGGCGAGATCGGACATGGCGGACTCCACCTTTCCGGGTTCAGACCTAAGTGGCTCATCTACTACCCGGGTTCGGACGCGGCAGGTTCTTGCGCGACGTGCATCGCATTTTTTGCCAGCCAGAGTTATCGTCTTTCCCGAGACTCGTCCGAAAGACGCGTCTCGGTGAGCCTTCTAGGACAGGGGGAGTCCAGTGACTGACACAGACGACGAGGCCGTATACACACCGGAGGAGATGTGCGCAATCATTGGCGATCTGTCGAAAGACGACACGAGGCGGCTGGCGCTGTTTGCCGCACGATTGGCCAACACGCTCCCGGGTGTCGACCCGAAAGACCTTTTGCATCATGCACTGCTCAAAGCTTCGCTGGGTGAGCGGCGATGCCCACGCGATGCCGTCCCCATCACCTTCCTAGGCAACGCGATGAGGAGCGAGCTGTCCAACTTGCGTAGGAAGAGCAGGCAAACTGAGTCGATCGGCGACCAGGAGCAAGCTTTCGAAGACGTAGATGACGATTCACCAGAGGCATGGGTGGAGCGCATGGATGACTTGAAGCATGCTATGGAAGAGGTTCAACAGGCCTTCGGAGATGACACGCGCCCAATGCTCGTCTTCGAGGGGCGAGCCGAAGGCCTTAGCCGGGACGAAATCCGCGATCTCCTTGGCCTTGACCAAGTGGCGTACGAGTCATTGGAGAAAAAGCTACGGCGATTCATGAACAAGAGACTCTCAGAGCGGAGGGCCATATGACAACGCGCTCCAGCAAGTCGAAAGAGCAGTTCGATAAGGCCGTCGACTTCCTTGTGGAAGACATCGCGCACCTGACATCCGCAGAGGTTGAAGTCAGCCTGCAAGAGTTGGGAATAGACGAGGATATGGCCAGTTCCATGGTCAAAGAGGCCACCGAAAGCTGCCGTCGTGCCTTAGGCGCTGAAAAGCTCGCACGCGCCAAGCAGCAGTTGCGCGATTCCCGCAGGGGCTCAGTTACCGCCATCGACGGGGCGAGAGCAAAAGCCGTTCTTCGCGACTATTGGCAACAGCATCCCTCTGAGGTCCCGACCACACTAGCGGCACGAAAGGGCGCAGGTATCTCGGATGACACCGCCTTGAAAATGTATCAATCGCTGGTGGAGCTCGGCGCCATTTCGCCTGATGAAGGGCCAGGGGATGTCTGACATCCATGCAGAACAGATCATCTATGACCTCGGGATTTCCCGCCCGAAAGATATTGATCTTGACGCCATAGCTCTCACGCTTGGCGTAAAGGTGAATTACGAGCCGCTTGCGGACTGCGAAGCGCTAATCGTCGGCCACGGCGAGAGTGCCATAGCAACCATCAACAGCCGTTCAATGCCCGAGCGACAGCGATTCTCACTTGGTCATGAGCTGGGGCACTGGACCTATCACAAGGGCCACATGCTGTACTGCACGCAAGATGACATCGAGGGCCTTAGCGACAAGGCCCGTGAAACGGAAGCAGTCGCAGATCGCTTCGCCTCATCTCTCTTGATGCCGTCCTTTCTTTTCAAACCGGTGCTGTTCGATCACAAGAAACTCTCATGGAAAGCAGTGCGTGAACTCGCCAGAGAATTTGAGTGCAGCCCCCTAGCGACGGCTCTCAGGATCGTCGATCTGAATGTAGCTCCCGTAGTCTTTGTGTGCGTTGAGAAGGGTAAGAGGAAGTGGTTCCGGCGCGCCCGCGATATCAGCACCGCGTGGTTTCCCAAGGACTCTCCTGACCCTGAGTCCTACGCATTCGAGCTTAGCTTCGATCCTAATAAGGCAGCCGCTGGCCCCAGGAAAGTTGGAGCTGATGCCTGGTTCGACAGGTACAATGCAGATCGATTTGACCTCGTGGAAGACTCGGTCCGCGTAGTTGATTCGGTCTACTCCCTTCTCTTTTTGGAAGATGAAGCATTTCTTGATTAGCTTGAAGTATCGCCGCGGTGACCTGCTTGGCCTAGGTGCCGATCACGCGCTATGTAAAGGGTTGCCGTGTAAGCTAAAAAAGAAGCACGACCGGCGTGGCAAAAAACCAACCGGTCGCGATGCTTGCCGATTCACGGAGCTGATCCGCCATCGGCTCATCGCGTCCTCCGTTGGGACGGTGAACGGCAGCGTCGTCGTCATCTAAAAGAGAGTGCGATGTCTTCGCGAGTGTCCGTTCGAAATTCATGCGCCACGTTATACCGTTTGCTGTCCACCACGATCAATCTGCCCCGTCTTAGCCTGACGAATGTCCCTTCAGGCCGATCCCTTTCGATAGTGGTTGGCGAAGGTCCCTGACAGCTATCCGGCAACC
>Ga0207667_10003932_pt1 | contig 18281 bp, 15 predicted proteins | sample KBSCornC52_FD_184301 | JGI IMG/M metagenome (GOLD analysis project Ga0207667, IMG submission 184301) | Corn rhizosphere microbial communities from Kellogg Biological Station, Michigan, USA - KBS Corn C5-2 (SPAdes) (version 2) | ecosystem: Host-associated > Plants > Roots > Rhizosphere > Soil ...
ATTTCTCCGGCGGTGGCCTTGAACTTTTTAGTTTGAGGGACAACATAGCGCCCATGAGTACCGGTTCGCCCAGAAGCCCGCGGGAGCCTCAGCGCCTCATGATCGGCGGCTAACCGGACGCGCGCTTCGCCAGCGCGAACGTCCGGTAGAGAAGGCGATTTAACAAAGCTTATGAGTTCCGATCGTGAAGATCCGCGATCTGGAAGCGCATATTTGGCGGGCCGGATTGCTTCGTAAGCGGGCGTTCCGGGCCGGCGAGGAACCCAGTCATGGCGACCCAAAACTCTGGACGAGCTTCTGCTAAAGCTCTGCTTTTGCACTATCCAAATCTAAACCATCAAGAACTCGATTCTCTCGCTGACCTAATCCGCGATTTGTCGAAATTCGATCTAGCTTCAGTGAGGGCGGACAGGCGCTTGTCAGAGCAACTTGCAGCTCTTTGTCGGGCTCAAGGTTCTAGAGGTAGCATGCCCCTCCCTCAGCTCGTGTGGCTTCTGGCGCTTCCGCTGGTCCTTGGCCTCGGCGTCCTATGGTCGCTGCTTGAATAGGCAGGCCTCACCTCACCAAACCCTTCACGCGAGTGCCGACGATAAGGAGGCCATTATGGACGAGGACGTTTTCTGGCGTCCCGCACGGGAGCTGCGCAACCTGTTCGCATCGCGGGCGCTATCTCCATTGGAATTCGCCCATGCCACACTGATGCGGATCGACCGCCTCAATGCCAGTTATAACGCGTTTATCACCGTCAACCACGAGGATGTCATCGCGCAGGCACGCCTGGCCGAGGAGGCGTTGAGTTCGCCTAGTCGGCTCGGGCCGCTTCACGGCGTGCCAGTCTCGCTTAGCGACACGATCCCGACCGCTAATCTGCGCACGACCTTCGGCTCCGCGGTCTTCAATGACTTCATCCCACAAGACGATGCGGTAGCAGTGGCGCGCTTGCGCGCCGCCGGCGCTATCATCCTCGGCAAGACCGGCACGAGCGAATTTGCTCTTCGGCGACGGACGGGCAACCGCCTCTCGCCTGAGACCCTCAACCCTTGGCGTGAGGGATTCACCGCCGGTGGCGCCAGCGGGGGCGCAGCAGCCAGTGTCGCGCTTGGGATGGCGCCGGTTGGCATCGGCGGCGATGACGGAGGCTCCATTACGCTGCCAGCAGCGTTTTGTGGCATCTATGGTCTTTCTCCTAGTGCCGGCCGAGTGCCGAACCCCCGCGTGACGAACGGACGCGGCTATATCCGCCAATTGTTCCGCAACACAGGACCCCTAACGCGCGACGTTGGCGATGCCGCGCTCGTGACGCGGATCATGTCCGGATATCATCCGAGCGATCCTACTTCGCTGCGGACGCGGATACGCAGCGATGGCAAGTTCGGGTCAGTCGCCGGATTGCGCGCGCTGTGGGTAACCTTCACTGACGCCGCGGCGAATCCCACAGTCATCGAGCACGTCCGGACCGCGGTAGATCTGCTTCGAGACATACGGCTCCGTATCACGGATCAGGGCACCCTAATCGACAATGGGATTGAATCAGTCGACGTGCTCATGCGCTGCCATGTCGGTCGCTACTTTCGCCAACTCGCAGCAGATCCGGTCAGCCGCGCCATGCTTACGCCGGAATCGCAGGACTGGGCAGAACAATGTACTGCCCAGCCAGTCCCTCTAGCGGAGGAAGCGGCCGCTTGGCGCGCGCGTGCCATGATCACTGAGCATTACGCCGCACTATTCAAGGATCATGATATACTGCTTACGCCCACATTCGGGGACGTTGCGGCTCCCATTCTGGCAGAATGCGACGCTCCTGTCTCCGAGGGCGGGTGGGCCGCTCAAAGCTATGGCGTGACCGGAATAGGCCTTCCGAACGCTTCAGTGCCATGCGGCTTTGTCGACGGCTTGCCTGTAGGACTGCAAATCATTGCCCAACAAGGAAGAGACGATTTCGTTTTCGATGTTAGCCACGCAATCGAGCAACGATGGCCATGGGGTAAAACCCGGCCTCGCGAATTAACTCGCAACAATTAGGTTCCCTCGACGCAGCACAACAGACATCATGGACATACAGAGATTGACAAGCGTAGCCCTCTCGTTCTCGGCTATCATGATCATCATTGCTGTCGTGAGCTACTGCGTGGAACAGGCCTTGTTCCACCCACTGCTTCAGCTCATGGCTACCCACTACGTGCGATGATCAAGAGAGTCGATAGGACGAAGCCGATACCCGGACAACCGAGCTAGTTTCACCGGTTCGACAGTAGCGGCGTTTGCCAGCGTAAGGGCCATTCATCTTCCGCCGCGCCGATCCAGGCATAAACGAGACGAAATTTTAATCTCAACTGGCCGGGAGTGCGATTATACATTTCAACTTCGCATATTCGATTTTGTTCATCCCGAATTCAGCACCGCGACTGTTAACTGACTCCACCATGAATAAGAACGCATGCAATTCCCGTCTAGAGCTTCACGCGGGCAGTCTTGTGGCAGGCCTGTCTGCCCTGGGGCGCCAAGCTCGCTAGCGACGAAGCACCTCCAGGGCCAACCGCCGCTTGGTAGTGAGCGGACAAGTCTCGATGCGGTTATCCGCGGAAGGAGCTCGCCCATTCACCCCGAGCTGTAAGTCATCACTGGAAAGCTCGGGAGACGGTCATGGGACAGTCATTCCTTATTGATGTAAATGACAAAGCGATTGGGATCGCCGTTCGAGAAGAGGGCGGATATAGGTTCTTCAATTTCGAGCCCGGCTATCAAAGTCTGAACAATTTGTTTTTCCAAGACGTAGAGTCGCTTGTCGCTTCCGCAACTGAATTTGAACGCAGCTTTTTAGGCTGCGAGGATGCAGAAGCTGGTTCGCCGCTTGAACAAGCTTGAGCGGGAGGTCCGTCTACTCCTCCCGGTGTTTCGAGGGCAATTAGGTCACGGAATTTCGTAGACCCGCCTGGCCTTGATTACCCGCCGTCCGAGTCCATATTGAAGATATGAGCCAGCATTCTCAGTACAGCCGGTTCGAGCTACATCCGGGTAGCAGCACGGCACGCTTCTAGCGCCCTCGGCGTCCCGCACCTCGTGTGCGGGGGGCACGCTGAGGGCTTGTTGGTATGCGGCGGCTCGCATTGAGCGGGCGTCATTCGTCTCATTAAAATTCGAGCATTCGGGTGTGCAGCGCGACGCCGCTGCATCCGTGCGCGCTCGCCGGAGTAATATCCCATGACCACACAGAGTTTCGTCATTCAGTTCGATCGCGACACCGTCGGGATCGCGGTTCGTATTCCCGGCGGTTTCATGTTCCACGCTTCTGAGAGGGACTTTGAGGAGCTCGACGGACGTACCTTCCGTCGCCTCCGCGCGGTCGGGCGTGACGTTCGCAGGGTCGGTAGGCAGCTGGAGTCAATGGAGCGCGCGCGTCTGCAAAGCCCAGCGCTGGCATGACGTCTGGCACGTCCATTCCGCATCTATTGGAGTCAAGAAAATGAACTATCATGCAATTTACGACGACGTTCTCATACCATCACCGGAGCGCAAGCGAGTGTCCGATCTAGTCGCCCGCTACCCCCATCTCTCTGACGAGGAAGCGCGCGACATTGCAAGCTTCATGCGTAACGGCCAACATGTCGACGTCTTCCTGCTGACCAACGATGATCAGCTCCGGCCTAAGCTTGACGCATTCATGAAGGACAACAAAGCGCTGTTCCGAAACATCTGGGCCGAGGGAGCTGCCCTGACCGGCGGCATACTGGCGTTGATGTTCGCTCTCTTCGTGGTGCTCGAGACATTCGCATAGGTCATTTCAAGGAGCGGCTAACCAGCCGCTCTACGAGACCACCAATCTGGGAGTTCACGATGATGACTTTTCGTTCCACAACGGCGCGCCCACCTATCCATCTTCTGAAGTCCGAATCCGAGTTGGTGGCCGCGCTGGCGCTCCAAGTTGAGCGCCAGCAGCCCATCGCCGCTGAAATGTTGCTCGAAGAAATCGAGCGAGCAGAGTTGCACGATGCGGACAAGATGCCCCTCGACCATGTCATGCTCGACTCTTGGGTGACATTCATCGACGAACGAACAGGACAAATCCGCAAGGCGCAACTGGTTCTTCCGGCCAACGCCGACATTGCCGAGGGCCGCCTTTCAATCCTTACTCCGATGGGAGCTGCGCTTTACGGCTTGGCTGAGGGCACAAGCATCGAGTGGCCGGATCGAGATGGCGAGCTGAGACCGATCAGAGTCGCACATGTCCAGAACCAGGCTCGTCCTACCCAATAAGACGGAAATGCTCGCGGTCTCTCGCAGACCACTGTGGTGTTTAGACTGCAATTTAATTGCACTTGGACGAAGATATATTGATCTTGCTGCGCACTAGCTGGCCTGCCACGTTCAATACTGTCGATATGATTCCAAGAGGCTTCTCACACCACAGAAGGGCGGTTTGGAGTCTTCTCACTTTTCTTATCTGGGAGTCCTTCAATGCTTATATCAGTCTATCGAGGTGAGACTCGAGAGAAGTCGGAGCGTTGCGGCAACATGCACTTCGTAGTCGCGCCTCATCCCGGCGAGGAAGTGGAATTTGGCAATTCGTTCCACACGGTGCTGGGTATCTGGCACTTGCCCGATTCACGCTTTGCAGGTCCAAAGCTCGGCGTCCTCGTCTCGGAGCGACTTGCGTTGCAGCCCGCACATGACTTTGTTCAGAAGAGAACCATCGCCTCGTCTGTTGCCTGAGCATTGCCCCTACTTTCTGGGGAAATCCTTCACGGCTAGAGCGGATCGGTTTCATTTTGCGGGAATCGGTTGATGTCTATCACTGTGGTGGCCGTCGACCTCTTGGGTCTCGTTTTCGTAACTGGCGGCTTTTTGATGTCGTTCCGCCAGCACGTCGTACGCAACGCCTTATGTTGGTGGAAACCCGAGAGTACTCTGCTGGCGCATAGGGATCCGGCGGGCCAGGACCCGATTGCATACATTCTGCGTATCTTTGGCGTGATGTTAATGGCGTTTGGTGCGGTAGTCGCAATATCGATAACTCTCATTAATATTGGGCCTTAGCACCAATAGATGGCGCAGCTTTTTCGGATTGGTATTAGCATTGGTATTAGCCACGAGACATCGGAACGCCTCATTCGGCTGAGCACGAATCCCGTGCCGTTGCTATTGGATGCATGTGATTGATGGACCGTCTCACCTCAGTGCTTGTGTGACGGCGGAGCGCAGCGCCGGTAGCACCTTTGTCTCAAACCAGGGGTTTTTAGCAGCCCAAACTCGCGATCGCCACGAAGGATGGGGCAATGGAAAATAGTCGGGCAGAAAGGTCTGGAAATTCATGACGCGCTCGGTCAGTGTTCCGCGACCGAGTACGTGGTTCTGTGCGTAAATGCCGACAAGCAACGTTAATTTTAGGTCCGGCATCTGCGCAAGAAGCCGGTCGCGCCAGATCAAAGCGCATTCCGGACGTGGCGGCGCGTCCCCAGAATTGCTGGTTCGTCCAGGATAACACAGTCCCATGGGGAGTATGGCGACCTTGCGTGCGTCATAGAATTCGTCGGTTGTCCAGCCGATCCATTCGCGAAGTCTCTCTCCGGAGCGATCCATGAATGGGATGCCGGTATCATGAACCTTGATTCCCGGCGCTTGGCTCGCAATCAAGACTTTCGCCGTTGGCGAGAGCTGGAAGACAGGACGAGGCCCGAGCGGTAGCGCATCCGCGCAAATATTGCAGGCTTGCACCTCAGCCAGCAACGACTCGAAACTGTCATTCGCTCGGTTGATCACGCGTTCCTTCCGTCCGCTCACTGGCACACTAAAGTGCCATGGCTGAACCCGCTCGGTGAGCTGACAACGGATTGCCGTGCACATGAACATGCTCGCCTGCATGCTGCTTGAGGATCTTTAGAGCACGTTCTTCGCTCGAAGCGGTCATTGTGCGGACCCACAACAGCAAGCCACCGCGCTCGACCTGCTCCTGCAGATAGCTGGCGTGGTGGTGGTCCAGCCATTTGGCGAGAATTGCGCCAAGTAACCCGCCCGCCCCTCCGGCCATCACTGCCCCGGCAATTGCCGTTGCAATCGCGCCACCCGAAGCCACAATGGCCCCGGCCGCCACCGTCGCGCCGACGTAAAGTAATCCGCCGATGAGCCCGCCTTTTGCATCACCGATTGCTTCATTCGAAACAAATGCGGCGCGAGGGATCGCCGGGTCATCCACGAACGGTTCTACTTTTTCGTACCGATGGCCAAGCTTCTCTCGGATCGCATGCTCGCTCGCGAGCAAACTGAGCTCGGCGCGGTCGAAGCCGGAACTCAGCAAATCATCAATTGCTGCCTGGAGATCCTCCGGCTCATGAAAAATTCCCACAGCTTCGCGCACGACATCTGCATTTCGTTCGACTGCCACCACAACCTCCCGGTCGCTACTTCAACCACACTCGGCAGCCCGGAGGTCCGTCTGGCCGGAGGCATGCTCCAGTTCCCGAGCGAACCTCTCATCAGGCCGGCTCCAACTCGCCACGACAAAGTGACAGAACACCTAACGCTCACTCTAACGGGCGAGCGAACCAATACAGAAGAACCGCATGTAAAGTGACCAGTGATAACACACCAACGCATTTTATTGCTGTATACTAGCAGTATTTTTACGGAAGGACGCGCCGGAACTTTTCAGGACAAGACCGCTTATTCTAAAGATGGAGGGCAGTTTCATCAAATGGCCTTTCCAGAGAAACCGTCGTTTCAGGAGTGGTGGCATGGTCAGAGTCTCGCAGCGCTCGATCGTTTTACTGGCAGTCTTTGGCGCCATTGGAACGCCAGCCATGGCACATGGGCCTACCGGCGCACACACAACGGCCGGCCCAACCGACCCACAAATTGCTCACATCGCTTATACGGCGGGCCAAATTGATATCGCTGCGGCGGACCAGGCATTGAGCAAATCTCATGCTCCCGCGGTAAGAGCATTCGCCGAGACGATGAAGCGCGACCACAAAGCAGTGAATGATCAAGCGACGGCGTTGTTAAACAGACTCCGCGTGAAGCCGGAAGCAAACCCCACCAGCACGGCACTGTCCCAGCAGGCGACGCAAAGCCTTGCGGAGCTCGCTAAGCTCGAAGGCAGTACGTTTGATCGCGCTTACATCCAGAACGAGGTCACATTCCATCAGACCGTGAACGCGGCACTTCAAAATACACTCATTCCTGACGCAGATAATGCCGACCTTAAATCGCTCTTGCGAACGGGCTTAAGTTTATTTCAAGCGCATTTAATTCACGCTAAGCAGATCGCTCAGTCGCTTCGCTGATGGCACAGGGAAATCATAGCTTGGGCCTGTGTGCCGTGGCCATGATGCTGCTGTTCGTTTCGCCGGAAACCTCGGCGACGGCACGCCAGCCGGCCAAGACTCATGTCATTGTGGTCGGCAATCTGTCGTTTGGGGCGGTGCCGAATTCTGTGCGCGTTGGTGATACGATTGTATGGATCAACAAGGACATTTTCCGCCATACCGCAACCGCGCGAGACAATAGCTTCGACTTGGATCTCGCCCCGGGTGCTCAGGCGCAAACTGTCGTGAAGAAGACCGGTATTTTGGATTACTATTGCCGGTTCCATCCCGGGATGACCGGCAAGATAAGCGTAGTGAGGCGGTTGCAATAATGACAAACGCAAAGTCGGCCAAATTGCAAATCAAGCGAGCGTACGAGGCAAGCTCAAAAGCCGACGGCACGCGGATCCTGGTGGACCGATTGTGGCCGCGCGGCCTCAGCAAGAAGGATCTCGAGGGGGTACTCTGGGCGAAAGAGGTCGCCCCCAGCGCCGCGCTCCGCAAGTGGTTCGGCCACAAACCGGAGCGCTGGAATGAGTTCCGCGAGCGCTATTTTAAAGAGCTGCGAGTGAATCCTGCTGTGGGACCTCTTCGTGAGCTGGCTGCGGGCGGACGGGTCACCTTACTTTATGGCGCGCGCGACCAGACTCACAACCAGGCTGCCGCCCTAGCTGAGTATCTGCTGAGCGAAATGTAAGCGCCGACAAGCAAGAGATCACGCGGCTGCACGGCCATGCAGTGGTGACCACGGATTCAATAGTTGTGTCGCCACATTTGGCGTCAAGGAGACTAGCAATGGACGGCGCGCCGGTGGAATACCAGGACCCTCCCGACCTTTCCGTCGGCGTCTCCGCGGACAGCCTGCCCGATGGCGGCATGCTTGCTGGCCAAGTGGGCGGCGAGCCGGTCCTTCTCGCACGTCGCGGCGAGGAAGTCTTCGCGCTCAGCTCATCGTGCACCCACTACGGTGCGCCGTTGACCGACGGGTTGCTGGTTGGCGACACACTCCGTTGCCCGTGGCACCACGCCTGCTTCAGTCTGCGCACCGGAGAAGCCGTCCGCGGGCCTGCGTTGGACCCCGTCACCTGTTGGCACGCCGAGGAAAGCGACGGTATGATCTACGTTCGCCATAGGCTTGCGCGGACGGCTGAGCGTCCTCCGCGATCCGGAGCGCTTCTGCCGAAATCGATCGTAATCGTCGGCGGCGGCGCGGCTGGGCAGGCCGCCGCCGAGATGCTGCGGCGGGAGGGTTACGACGGCCGCCTGACAATGCTGAGCGCAGACTCTTCGTTTCCGTGTGACCGCCCCAACCTATCGAAAGGTTACCTCGCCGGGACCGCGCCTGACGGCTCTAACTTACTACGCACGGAGGAATACTTCCGCAGCCACGCGATCGACCTCAGACTAGGTGTACATGTGACCCGGATCGATTCGGTGGCGCGTGAGGTAGAGCTCGCGGATGGAACCCGCTTGGCCTATGAAGCACTCCTCCTGGCGACCGGCGCACAACCCATTCGCCTCGAGCTACCGGGAGCCGAACAGGCACACGTTCATTATCTGAGAACGTTGGCGGATGCCCACGCGCTTGTCGGTGCGATCCTTGTTTCGCATCGCGCCGTTGTAATCGGTGCCAGTTTCATCGGCCTGGAGGTAACTGCCGCATTGCGGTCACGCGGGATCGAAGTGCATGTAGTCGCGCCGGATGACGTTCCGATGGGTAAGATTCTCGGTTCCGAACTTGGCGGTTATCTGCGCGAACTGCACGAGAGCCACGGCGTCGTTTTTCATCTGAAAACCGCGGCCGCCTCAATCGACTCTCAGCGTGACGCTGGAGAATGGAGAAATTCTGCCGGCGGATATTGTCGTGGTCGGCATTGGCGTGCGCCCGTTGCTCGGTCTTGCCGAAGAGGGAGGGCTTGCCATGGATCGAGGGGTGAAAGTGGATGAGTATCTCGAGACCAGCATAACCGGCATCTTCGCCGCCGGGGATATCGCCCGCTGGCCGGACCGGCTCACACAGGACGACATCCGTGTTGAGCACTGGGTTGTCGCGGAGCGCCAGGGTCAAACTGCTGCACGCAACATTCTGGGTATGCGAGAGCGGTTCGATTGCGTGCCCTTTTTCTGGACCGAGCAGTATAATTTCAGCTGTGCTTACATCGGTCATGCCGAGCGCTGGGACGAGACGGAGATTGCCGGCCAGTTGGGGAAGGACTGCACAATTGTCTACCGCCGCGCCGGCGAGAAACTCGCGGTTGCGGTCGTTCATCGCGATCTCGAAGGTCTACGTGCGGAGCTCGAATTCGAAAACACTATCGGTACAAGAAACGGGATGTGATGACCCGGGACACCCCATGCCAACCGCCGATATTCTAAAGAGTCGTGCAATCTTTCGGGCCGGGAGGTGAAACAGACGCGAGGTCGGTGGGGCTCGATTCCGAGAGGCCTCGGAAGCAAATCATTCGCGCACAGTCGACGACGAGCAGGAAGTCAGGATGGCGTCCCTAATTCATCGGATCTTCAGGAGAGCTCCAGCAGCGTCACCGTGGGATGATACGAGCGCTATTCGTGACGTCTTGTTCAGCGTCGAGCGGATGGAGGAGCACGCGCGAAGTCTCGCGCTCGCTCAGGCCGTCAAGCCGCATCGGCAACTCGGACACCCCCTGCTCGACCGCCTCGCGGCAAATGAAGCCAGCCTGATCGACTCCTACCGCTCGATCTGCACGGCCGTGGGCGAGACGGCCGCGATCACGCCCGCCGCGGAATGGCTCATTGACAATTTCCATCTCGTCGAGCGCCAGATTCGCGAAGTGCGGTTGGACCTCCCGCCTCGTTATTACCGCCAATTGCCCAAACTTGCCGACGGTCCCTTTGCAGGTCTGCCAAGGGTGTTCGGACTGGTCTGGGCGTTCGTCGCGCATACCGACAGTCGCTTCGATGTCGACGCCTGGTGCGCTTTCATTCACGCCTATCAGGAACAGCAGCCGCTGAAGATCGGCGAATTATGGGCGTCGGCGATCACCTTGCGCATCATCCTGGTCGAGAATCTGAGGCGGATCGCCGAGCGCATCGTCTATAGCCGCGACGAGCGCCGGACGGCTGACGAGATCGCCGACCATCTGTTGGGCCTGGACGGTCTCGACCAATCAGAAAACGACCTGGTCGACCGGCTTGGGCGCGGGGTGCCATCTGATGCGCTGGTACTTCAGCTGATCCACCGGCTGAGGGATCAGTCCCCCGCCCTTACCGCCATGCTCGATCGACTCGACCAACGCCTGGCGGCGGACGGCCGGACGACGGAAAGCGCCATCCATAGCGAGCAGCAAAGGCAAATCTCGGCCAATGTCACGGTGCGCAACATCATTACGAGCATGCGTCACATTTCCGATGTCGATTGGTCAGTCATATTCGAGCGTGTCTCACTGGTCGACCGGGTGCTTGCCAAAGGTTGCGATTTCGCGGCGATGGATTTCACGACACGTAATCTTTACCGTACCGCCGTAGAGCAGCTCGCCCGAGGGTCGCGGTTCGATGAGCTGGAGGTCGCCAATCGCGCCGTCGAGGCCGCGGCCGCCGCGACTGAGTGCCGTCGCAAGGATCCCGGCTATTTTTTGACCGCTGAGGGCCGGCCGGAATTTGAGGTCGCAGTCGGCTTTCGCCCTTCCTTCTGGACGATCCTAGGCCGCGCCTACCGCGCTCTCGGCGTCGGGGGCTATGCCGGCGCCGGCGCTGTTGTCGCCTTGCTGCTTCTCGGCTTTCCCGTCCTTTTTCATATCGACGCCAGCGTCGACTGGCTGTTGCTTGGCCTTCTCGGGCTGCTGGGCTCCGTGCCTGCGATCGATTCGGCAGTGGCGCTCGTCAATCAAGGGGTCACGCGCCAGTTCGGCGTGACGCAAATTCCGGGTCTCGAACTCCGCGGCGGGGTCCCGGCCGATTTGCGGACCTTGGTGGTGGTACCGAGCCTGCTGACCACGCGAGAAGCCGTTATCGAGCAGATTGAACGGCTGGAAATCCATCACCTCGCGAGCGTCGGCGGGGAGATTCAATTCGCGCTACTTTCGGACTGGCCCGATGCAACGAGCGAGACAATCGAGGGCGATGAGGCGCTGTTGCAGACCGCTGTCGACGCGATTGCCCGCCTGAACCGCCGGCACGCGCCGGGGTCCGCAGGCGACAGGTTCCTGCTGCTCCATCGCCGGCGAGTCTGGAATGAGAGTCAGCGCTTGTGGATCGGCTGGGAGCGCAAGCGCGGCAAGCTACATGAGCTTAACCGATTGTTGCGCGGCGCCCGGGACACGACCTTCTCAAGCCTCAACGGGCTTCCGCCGCTTGCGCCCGAGGGTGTTCGTTACGTCGTCACCCTGGACGCGGACACCAGACTACCGCCCGATACGGTGCGGCGATTGATCGGCAAGATGGCGCATCCTTTAAACCAGCCGAATGTCGACCAAGACAGGCGTCGCGTCACCGAGGGTTATGCGATCCTCCAGCCGCGCGTGACCCCCAACCTCCCGATCGGCGATGACGGCTCGGCCTATCAGCGCGCATTCTCTAGCCCGAACGGCATCGATCCCTATTCAGCCGCCGTCTCCGACGTCTATCAGGATCTGTTCGGCGAGGGATCATATGCCGGCAAAGGCATCTACGCGGTTGATGCCTTTGAGACCGTGCTCGCCGATCGGGTTCCGGACTCCACCCTGCTCAGCCACGATCTCTTCGAAGGCGTATTTGCCCGCACCGGCCTAGCCTCCGACGTCGAAGTCGTCGAGTCCTATCCCACGCGCTACGACGTCGCTTCCCTGCGTTACCATCGCTGGGCACGAGGCGACTGGCAGCTGCTGCCATGGATCTTGGGCTGGAGCTCGCTTCTGGGGAAATCTCGGCGCCTGCCGGCGAAGATGCCGGCGAGCGGACGTTGGAAGATGGTCGACAATCTGCGGCGGTCGGTCACGCCTTTGACCTGCGTGCTCGCGCTGCTGGCTGGATGGGCGCTACCGTTCGAGGCAGCCTTGGTGTGGACGCTCTTTTTCCTGGCGATGATCGCCCTGCCTAGTCTGTCGCCGGTCCTGGCATCGGCCGCTGCCCGTCATCCCGGCATCCCTGCCCGCGTGCACATCGCCAAATTCCTTTCTGATCTTGGAAGCGCGCTCTCGCAGATTTTCCTGATCGTGACGCTCCTCGCGCACCAGGCTTGGCTGATGGCGGACGCGGTCCTTCGAACCCTGTTTCGATTGTTCATCACCCGGCGCAACCTCCTGCAGTGGACGCCGGCGGCGCAGGCGACCATCGGCCCCGATCCCACCGTCGGCGCCTATTTCAGGTGGATGGCTGGCGCGGTTGTCACCGGCGCTGTCGCGATCGTCGGGACCTGGCTCTTCGGAGACCGCACCGTGTATCTTGCCGCTCCCTTCGCGCTGCTCTGGATCGCATCGCCCGCGGTCGCGCAATGGGTTAGCCGGCCGTCGAGTGCGGTGGCAGAGCGTGCGCCGACCGAATCTGACAGGCGGGCGCTCAGGCTGATCGCACGACGCACCTGGCGTTACTTTGAGACCTTCGTCACCCCGAGCGATAACATGCTTCCGCCGGACAATTTCCAGGAGGCGCCGTCGCCGGTTCTCGCCCGTCGCACCTCGCCAACCAATCTCGGCCTCTACCTCCTGTCGACGGCAAGCGCACACGATTTCGGCTGGGCGGGTGCGCTCGACACGATTGAACGGCTGGAGTCGACCATGACGACCATGGCGAAGCTCGACCGATATCGGGGGCATTTCTACAATTGGTACGATACTGAAAGCCTGCGTGCCCTGGATCCGCAATATGTCTCTTCGGTCGACAGCGGCAATCTCGCAGGCCATCTCATCGCGCTCGCCAATGCTTGTCAGGATTGGTGCGAGACACCTCTAGAAGATGCGAGGCGGTTCGCCGGGATCGTCGATGCTCTCAGCATTGTGGGAGAAGAGGTCGAGGCGCTGCGGGACCGCCGTCGCACTGAAACGGTTACCTGGCGTCAGCTCGACGAGTCCGTCGCGAACATCTTCGCCTCTGCGAGTCGGGATCGGCTCAATGGCGAAACTTTTGCCCACCGCCTCGCCGCGGTCGCGGCGCAGGCCGAAATCCTTGTTGATCTCGCTCGGGCCTTTGCAATCGAACGGGGTGAAGACGCTTCGGACATACTATCCTGGGCGGAGGCAGTTTGCGATTCTATCGCCAGCCACCGGCGCGATCTCGCCTCGCCCAACGACCTAGCAGGCCGATTCTTAACCATCGGCAACAGCGCGCGGGAAATGGCATTGGCCATGGAGTTCGATTTTCTGCTGAACAAGGAACGACTGCTCCTTTCCGTGGGATTCGTGGTTCGCGACGGTACGCTCGATGAAAGCTGCTATGACCTACTGGCTTCGGAAGCGCGCCTAGCGAGCTTCATCGCCATCGCCAAGGGGGACCTGCCCGCGCGGCACTGGTTCCGGCTCGGCCATGGCGTTACGCCAGTCGGCGGTGGCGCGGCCTTGCTGTCCTGGTCCGGGTCGATGTTCGAATATCTCATGCCCAGCTTGATCATGCGCGCGCCGGCTGAGAGCATCATCGGGCGGACCAATCGCGCGGTCATCCGAAGACAGATCGAATATGCCAAGGCTCTGGCGACGCCATGGGGCATCTCAGAGTCCGCCTATAATGCCCGCGACCTGCAGCTCACTTATCAATATTCCAACTTTGGCATTCCGGGCCTCGGGCTCAAGCGCGGACTGGGCGAAGACGCCGTCATCGCGCCTTACGCTACGGCGCTTGCCGCGATCTTCGATCCGGTCGCAGCGACCCGGAACTTCAAGCGATTGGCGGATGGCGGCGCACGCGGCCAATTTGGATTCTTCGAGGCATTGGATTTCACGCCTCGTCGGTTGGCTGAAGGCCAGAAGGTCGCGATCGTCCGCGCGTTCATGGCCCACCACCAAGGAATGACCATCGTCGCTCTCGCTGACGCCTTGCTCGATGGCGTAATGCGAGAAAGATTCCACGCGGAGCCGATCGTGCGCGCGGTCGAGTTGCTCCTGCACGAGCGCATGCCTCGCGAAATCGCGGCGGCGCCGGCATGGGCGAGCGACGCTAAGCCCGACACCAAAATCCGCGAGTTCGAGACGATGGGCGCGTGGCGGCAGGCCGACCCGCACGCTGGGTCGCCTGCCACACACCTCCTCTCCAACGGCCGATATAGCGTCATGCTCACGGCGGCCGGGTCGGGCTACAGCCGATGGCGGGACCTTGCGGTGACCCGGTGGCGGGAAGACGCGACGTGTGACGATTGGGGATCGTACATCTATTTGCGGGACGTGGAGAGCGGCCTCTTATGGTCCGCGACCTACCAACCCACGGGCGCCAGGCCAGATCATTACTCGGTGGCGTTCAGTGAGGAACGGGCGACGTTTTCCCGGCAGGACGGCGACCTCCACACGACGCTCGAAGTGGTCGTCTCGACAGAAGACGACGCCGAGGTCCGGCGCCTGACGATCTCCAACAATGGCGAGGGAATGCGAGAGATCGAGGTCAGTTCCTATGCGGAGATCTCAATTGCTCCCCAGTCGGCTGATAGTGCCCATCCTGTCTTTTCCAAATTGTTCGTCGAGACCGATTATGAAGCGCGCTTCGGCGCCATCGTCGCCACTCGCCGCCGCCGCTCGCCAGAGGAACCCGAAATATGGGCCGCGCATCATTCGGTCGCGTCGGGCGAGAGCATCGGAAAGCCGGAGTTTGAGACCGACCGCACCCGCTTCCTCGGCCGTGGGCTCGGCGTTCGAACGCCAGCCGCGGCGGTCGACGGGCGTCTTCTGTCGCGATCGACCGGCGCGGTGCTAGATCCAGTCTTCGTTCTGCGTCGGCGAGTCCGCCTGGCGCCGGGCGCGGCCGTGCGCATCGACTTCTGGACATTGGTAGCCGAATCCCGGGAAGACCTGTTCGATGCGGTCGACAGGACCAACGACATCAGTGCCTTCGACCGGGCGGTGACCCTCGCCTGGACTCAGGCGCAGGTACAACTCCACCATCTCGGCATCGACCGGGGTGAGGCTAGCGAGTTCCAGCGGCTCGCCGGCCATCTTATTTATGCTGGGCCATCGCTGCGGCCTTCCTCGGGGGTGATAATGCAAGGCGCGGGTCCGCAATCGGATCTCTGGTCGCGCAGCATCTCCGGCGACCTACCAATCGTCCTGCTGCGCATCGCGAACGTCGAGGACATCAGGATCGTTCATCAGCTGCTGCAGGCCATGGAATATTGGCGAACCCGGAGGCTCGAGGTGGACCTCGTAATCCTCAACGAACGGGCCACCTCCTACGTCCAGGACCTGCAAGCCGCGCTTGAAACCACTTTGCGCACCAGCCAAGCACGGCCGCCGGCGTCTGCGGAGGGCGCGACGGGACAGGTATTCCTGCTGCGCGCCGACCTTATACCGCCAGAAACGTGTGCGTTACTGATGTCGGCCGCGCGTGTGCGGCTTAGAGGCGACGGCGGCGGGCTTGCCGAGCAACTCAATCTCGTCAAGGAAGCCGGGCCTCCCGCACGGGCGGCCCGCAAGATCTATGGCGCCGGTCCGCAGCCGCAGGTCGCGCCCGGCCCCAAGCTCGAATTTTTCAACGGGATCGGCGGCTTTGAAGACGAGGGCAGAGAATATGTGATCACCCTCGGTCCCGGCCAGTCGACCCCCGCGCCTTGGGTCAATATTATTGCAAATCCGGGCTTCGGATTTCAGACATCGGCGGAGGGCTGCGGCTTCACCTGGTCAGTCAACAGCCGCGAGCATCAGCTGACCCCCTGGTCGAACGATCCGGTCACCGACCGCCCCGGCGAGGCTATCTATCTGCGCGATGAGGAGACCGGCGAGATCTGGTCCCCGACGGCATTGCCAATACGCGACGACTCTGGCGTCTATGTCGCCCGACACGGCTGGGGTTACAGCCGCTTCCAGCATGAAGCGCGCGGCATAGCATCGGACCTGTTGACCTACGTGCCCGTCGCCGACCCGATCAGAATCGGGCGTCTGAAGCTCCGCAACAATTCCGACCGCGCACGGCGCTTGACGGTGACAGCCTATGTGGAGTGGGTATTAGGTGCGTCCCGTGCGGCTTCGGCACCGTTTGTTTCAACAGAGATCGCCCCGACGCTGGGAGCGCTATTCGCCCGCAATCCGTGGAACGCAGCTTTCGCCGGGCGTGTCGCATTCCTCGACCTTGGCGGGCGGCAGACGAGCTGGACGGGGGACCGCCGCGAATTCATCGGGCGTAATGGCTGCCTTTCCGATCCGGCCGCTCTGGCTGGCGGTGCGCAGCTCTCCGGAAAGGTCGGGGCTGGGCTCGATCCGTGCGGCGCGATGGCCGCGACGGTCGAGCTGGAGCCGGGCGCGGAAACCGAGATCGTGATCCTGCTCGGCGACGCAGATGGGCCGGAACAAGCCGCCGCGCTCGTCGCTCGCTATCGCGAGGCGGATCTGGACGCGGTAAGGGCCGAAGTCCGCGATCAATGGGACGAACTGCTGGGCAGGGTGCAGGTCAAGACGCCGGATCGCTCGATGGACATCATGATCAACGGCTGGCTGCTCTACCAAACGATCGCCTGCCGGCTCTGGGCACGTTCGGGCTTCTACCAGGCGAGCGGCGCCTACGGTTTTCGCGATCAGCTCCAGGACGGCATGGCGCTGGCTGCTATCCATCCGTCCCTGACGCGGGAGCATTTGGTTCGCGCCGCTGGCCGGCAATTCGCCGAAGGGGATGTCCAGCATTGGTGGCTGCCGCACTCAGGCCAGGGCGTGCGAACGCGGATCTCCGACGACAGACTCTGGTTGGCCTTTTGCGTCGCCCATTATCTCGACACGACCGGCGATGCTTCGCTTCTCGATGAGACCGTGCCGTTTCTTGAAGGACCGAAGCTGAAAAAGGAGGAGGATGATAGCTTCTTTACCCCAACGGTCTCGGACCGTACCGCGAGCGTCTACGAACATTGCGCGCTTGCCCTCGACGCGAGCCTCGCGCGCGGCCCTCACGGACTCCCCCTGATCGGAGGCGGTGACTGGAACGACGGCATGAATCGGGTCGGTGAAGGTGGCAAGGGCGAAAGCGTTTGGCTGGCCTGGCTTTCGCATATGTCCCTAACCGCTTTTGCGGCTCTGGCGAAGGCGCGAGGCGATGGCGCGCGCGCGACGAAATGGCGCGATCAAGCCACGGCGTTGCAAGAAGCGCTCGAGCGCGAGGCGTGGGATGGCGGCTGGTATCGCCGGGCGTGGTTCGACGACGGCACCGCGATCGGCTCGGCAGCGAGCGACGAATGCCGGATCGATTCGATCGCTCAATCCTGGGCGGTCATCTCAGGCGTCGCCGGCGATGACCGAGCTGCCCGAGCGATGTCGGCGGTCACGCGCGAATTAATCCGCGGCGACGAGGGATTGGCCCTTCTATTTACACCGCCTTTCGATCGGACGCCAAACGATCCAGGATACATCAAGGGATACCCGCCAGGAATTCGCGAGAATGGGGGACAATATACCCATGCCGCAGCATGGTCGGTGATCGCCTTCGCGCTTCTTGGTGAAGGAACCAAGGCGACAAATTTGTTCTCGATGATCAATCCTATCAATCATGCCCGCACGCGCGCCGACCTTCGCAGGTACAAAGTAGAGCCCTATGTCATTGCCGCCGATATCTATTCTGATACCGACCATCTCGGATGCGGAGGTTGGACTTGGTACACAGGCTCTGCCGCCTGGATCTATCGCGCCGGGCTCGAGCATATACTCGGCCTACGTCTGAACGGATCGTCTCTCCTTCTTGATCCATGCATTCCGGAGAACTGGCCAGGCTTTGACATCACGCTTTACCGTGGAGCGACCCGATTTGACATCCGCGTCGACAACCCCAACGGCGTCAGTCATGGCATAGCATCAGCGCGTCTGGACGAGGCCGTGCTCACGGAATTCCCGCTAAGGCTGGACCTTCACGATG
>Ga0207667_10003934_pt1 | contig 18278 bp, 14 predicted proteins | sample KBSCornC52_FD_184301 | JGI IMG/M metagenome (GOLD analysis project Ga0207667, IMG submission 184301) | Corn rhizosphere microbial communities from Kellogg Biological Station, Michigan, USA - KBS Corn C5-2 (SPAdes) (version 2) | ecosystem: Host-associated > Plants > Roots > Rhizosphere > Soil ...
CGGCCGGGCAGACGTCCCTACCCTATACCCTGCCTGTTCCCGCCGTCGTAAAGGATGCCGCCACTGACTATTTCTTCACCGAGCTGCTTGCCTTTTTACAACCCGTACATCTATCCCAAACGAAGGATAGCTTCTTCCCCGGCAATGACAAGCTCTATCTTGCCGTCGTAACGGGCAGTCCGGACCGGGACGATGGCGACGGCCAGGACATCTTTATCCTGAACATCCCTTCCGACAACTGCCCCCGCTTTTTCACCGCGGAAGATGGAGGGCGTAAGTACATTCTTTTTATAGACGACATCATCCGGGACAACCTTGGCTTTATCTTCCCGGACAAGACCTTGCGGGGAGCCTGCAGCATAAAAATAACCAGGGACGCCGAGCTGGACCTGGAGGACGAATACGAAGGCGACATCGCAGAAAAGATCGAGAAAAAGCTGGCGAAAAGAGATGCAGGACTGGCTACCCGTTTCCTATACCAGCCCGGCATGCCACCGGATATACTTGGATCGCTGATCGATGCCCTCGGTCTTCATCACGCCAGTATCGTACAGGGCGGGCGGTATCATAATTTACGGGACCTCTCCACCTTCCCCGTGAAAGACGCCCGGCTTTCCTACCCTGCCTGGCCCGCCAAAAAAGGCGGAAATGCATCCAGTCTGTTCCAGCGGATAGCCCAAAACGATATCCTCCTCAATACGCCTTACGAAAGCTATGATACCGTACTCCAGTTCTTTAACGAAGCCGCCATCGACCCTGCTATAGAAGAGATATATGTCACCATGTACAGGATCGCCCGCGACTCACGCATCGCACATGCCCTGATCAGCGCATCCCGCAACGGGAAAAAAGTGACGGTATTCGTGGAGCTGAAAGCAAGGTTCGACGAGGCCAATAATCTCCAATGGGCCCGCCAGATGAAACAGGCCGGGGTAAAGATCGTCTATAGCATTCCGGCCCTGAAAGTACACGCAAAGATCGCCCTGGTAAAGAAGAACGTACGGCAGCGGATGATCTATTACGGACTCCTCGCTACGGGCAATCTGAATGAAAAGACAGCCCGTTTCTACACGGACCATATCCTGCTGACAGGTAACCACGACCTCATGCGGGAGCTGGAGCTGCTGTTCATCTTTCTCAGCAGAGGTAAAAATCCCCGCCACATGGAAAAGATACCCTTCCGGCATCTGTTGGTGGCCCAGTTCAATCTCCTGGATCGCTTCCTCTCCCTCATCGATCGTGAGATACAAAATGCCCGGAACGGAAGACTTGCCTCCATTACCATCAAGCTCAACAACCTGGAGGAACGGGTATTGATCGAAAAGCTGTATGAGGCGTCCAATGCAGGGGTATCCATCACGTTGATCATACGCAGCATCTGCTGCTGTATCGCCGGCGTTGCGGGCATGAGCGAGAACATCGTCATCAAAAGGATCGTGGACAGATATTTGGAACACGGCCGGGTGTTCATTTTTCATAACAACGGCGACCCCGAGGTGTTTCTTGGCTCCGCCGACTGGATGAACAGAAATATCTACCGCAGGATAGAAGTGTGCTTTCCACTGTACCACGAGTCGCTACGGACGGAGATAAAAGAGATCATACGGCTGCAAACCCAGGAGCCGGCAGTGCGACCGCAAGAATCCATTTATCATTATCTTAGCGGAAAACATGGCAATGCCCCAACCCTATCTGACCTTTGAAAAATTCAGTGATCCTGAACTGGCCGCCGCCGTCGCGGAACATCTTCAAAACAATGGCATCGATTACAGCATCGAGAACGAAGGCCCCCTTCTGGATGCCACCATCATTGGTAATGATCTTGGTCCCACTACCCATTTGAAAATCGCCGGAGAAGATTTTACCCGGGCACATGCCATCCTGGAAGATTACTACCAGAGCCAGCTAAAGAATATCGACCCGGATTACTACCTGTTCTCTTTCACCAGTGCCGAGCTGATGGAGATCATGCAGCGGCCTGACGAATGGGGGCATCTGGACTACGCGCTTGCGAAACGATTGCTGGCTCAACGAGGACAGGAGATCACCCCTATAAAGGCAGACCAGATGCGCCAGGAACGTCTCACCGAATTGGCCAAACCGGAGAAAACACACAGCTATCAAATTGTTTTCGGTTATGCAGGGGCACTGATCGGTTTGCTGGGAGGGGCCACAGGTGCAAGCTTTGGTCTTTGGAGCGCCTTTGCAGCCCTGGTCCTCGGTTATATACTGTCCTTTCTCAAAAAGACATTACCTAATGGAGAAAAGGTATATATCTACTCCTCACCCGAACGCAAGCATGGGAAGGTTATTATGGTACTTGCGATTATTGCAATTCCCGTATGGTTCCTGTTGTTGATATACGGTCCACGGCGTTAATTCCTTTTTTATCCAGCCAAAATCAGGACAATGCCTGTATCAAAAACGAACGGTCCCCACTCGCTCGAATATACAGCCCATTGATTTATAACACCCTGGCAGTCTGGCTTATTTTTGGCGGCGATCAAGGCATGCTTAAGAACTACATCAAAACTGCACTGCGCAATCTTGTCAGGAACAGGGTTACTTCCTCGATCAACATCGGGGGTCTCGCCATCGGTATGGCCGTCGCCATGCTCATCGGGCTATGGATATGGGATGAAGTGTCGTATGACAAAAGCTTTCCCAACCATGACCGTATCGCCCAGGTGATGCAGAACCAATGGCTGAACAATCACACGGAGACCTGGAACAGCGAAGCCTTTCCAATGGGCGACGCATTGCGTAAGGGCTATGGCGGCAATTTTAAGCACGTCATCATGTCGGGATGGACCTACGAGCATCTTTTAACCTACGGGGATAAGAACATAAAAAAGGGCGGCAATTACATGGAGCCCGGGATCACCGATATGCTGTCCCTGAAAATGCTGAGAGGCGATCGCGATGGATTAAAGGACCCCGCATCGATCCTACTGTCACGATCCACGGCAAAGGCCGTCTTTGGGGACGATGATCCCATGGGTAAGACCATCACGCTCGATCATAAGGTACTGGTAAAGGTTACGGGTGTATATGAGGACCTTCCCGCTAACTCTTCGTTTGCCGACCTGACTTTTATTTCTCCCTGGCAAATGTTTGTAAACACGGAACATTGGGACACCTTCTTCAATAACCCCTGGGGCGCCAGCTGGTTCCAGACCTTTGTGCAAATAGCCGACAACGCCGACATGGATAAAGTATCGGCTAAGATCAGGGATGTCAAGCTGAACGCCATCAGGAACAACGCCTTTGACGACGCCCGGTTCAAACCAGCCATCTTTCTCCATCCCATGAACAAATGGCATTTGTATTCGGATTTCAAGAACGGCGTCAGTGTAGGAGGCCGCATACAATATGTCTGGCTCTTCGGGATCATCGGTCTCTTTGTATTGACGCTGGCTTGCATCAATTTTATGAACCTCAGCACGGCCCGCAGCGAGAAAAGGGCAAGAGAGGTCGGCATACGAAAAGCCATTGGCTCCATGCGCGGACAGCTCATCGCTCAATTTTATAGCGAGTCGGTATTAGTAGCCTTCTTTGCCTTCTTAAGCTCCCTCCTGCTGATGCAGCTCTCCCTCCCATTATTCAACGAAGTGGCAGGCAAGAAAATGTCGGTGATGTGGAGCAGCCCCTTCTTCTGGCTGGCATGCATCGGATTCACCCTGCTCACGGGATTCATAGCAGGCAGCTATCCTGCCCTTTACCTTTCTTCTTTCCGGCCGGTAAAAGTGCTCAAAGGCGTATTTCGCGCAGGCAGGTCTGCTACCCTTCCCCGCAAAGTGCTGGTAGTTGCTCAATTTGCCGTCTCTATCATCCTGATCATCGGCACCGTGGTGGTTTTTAACCAGGTGCAATTCGCCAAGGGCCGACCGGTGGGATACTCGCGCAAGGGGTTGGTCACCGTCCAGATACAAACGGATGAAATGCGGAACAACTATGAGGCGTTCAGGAACGACCTGTTGGCCAGCGGTGCGGTATCCGGCGTCGCTCAGTCGGACAACCCGGTGACCAACGTGTACATCACCAATAGCGGGTTCACCTGGACCGGCAAGGATCCCAATTTACAAGAGGAATTCACCACCCTCAACGTTACAGCGGAGTTCGGCAGGACAGTGGGCTGGCAAATAAAAGAAGGCCGGGATTTCTCCGCGGACTTCGCAAGCGACTCATCCGCCATTATCATCAACGAGGCAGCCGTGAAATATCTTGGGTTTAAAGATCCTGTAGGAAAGTCGATAGACTGGAAAGGCAACGGTCAGATGAGAATCATCGGCGTAGTAAAAGATATGGTCAACCGGAGTCCCTATGATCCTCCCAGACAAATGTTCTACTTCCTGCCCCGATGGAAAGGGTGGCATCACCTGGACGTCGTCAATATCCGCATCGCTCCCAGTGTCAACACACACCAGGCCATCGACAGGATCGGCGCCCTCTATAAGAAATATGATCCTTCCACACCTTTCGAGTATAAATTCATCGATGACGAGTATGCGCAGAAGTTCGCCAATGAGGAACGGGTAGGCAAGCTGGCGGGCTGCTTTGCCGCCCTGGCGATACTCATCAGCTGTCTGGGTCTTTTCGGCATGGCGTCTTTTGTAGCGGAACAAAGAGTAAAGGAGATAGGTATACGAAAAGTACTGGGTGCGTCCGTCCTGAACCTGTGGCGGCTGCTGTCCAGGGAATTCGTAGCGCTGGTAGCCATCGCCTTTGTCCTGGCGGCGCCTCTGGCTTATTACTTTATGCACAATTGGCTGCATAATTATGAATACCGGACGAATATTCATTGGTGGGCCTTCGCCGCGGCGGGCATCGGCGCCCTGCTGATCACCCTGCTAACGGTGAGCTTAAAAAGCATCAGGGCCGCTATGGCTAACCCCATTCGCAGCCTGCGATCAGAATAAGAGCAGCTTTACTCCAGCGCCGGCCCGTACATAATCCCGTACAGCCCCGTTGAACCGGGTAGGCACTTTCTGTCCATTTTGCAGATACAGCCAGTCGGTGCCGTTATTGGTCTCCCCATGTAAGATGTCGCCGGAGAGGAACAGGACCCATCTGCCGGGCCCTTGTTCGGTTTTCAAACCATAAGACAACCGCAGGCCGCCTTCCAGGTTGAACCCATTCGCATTATCCTCGAAGCTGAGAGGATGTTGGAAAGTAGAAATTAGATTCCAGTCGGCCCGGCTCCGGTAGCTGACCATATCATATAAAAAGCTTCCTTCCAGGGAAAAGGACTTTCCCATCAGTATCTTCCCCCGTACCCCTGCCACCAGCCCTTCATACTTTGTATCATAGGTGCTGTGCAGACCCGCGGCAGCGCCCGTGGAATCCGACGACAGAACGAAGAGGGATTGCTTATGCAAGGCATACCCCAGGAGCACCGTCAAGGTGAACAGTTTGCTGCTCCATATATCATCTTCCAATGTCGTCCGCCACGAAAAGGTCATTCCCTTATTGGCGTCAAAGGCGCCGTTATACGTCCGATCGGTGCGATTATTACCTTGGTAATCCATATCCGTAACGCTGCCGGAACTGATGAACAGGCGGGAATAGGAGGACCGCACATGGAACGCTTTCCAGAAATTCCAGTCCGCCTGGACCCCCAGCACCGCGCCGGCCAGATTCATCCATTTCAGCTCGGAATAGACATTGGGGTCGGTACCCTGGGTATTGCCCGCAATGCTCCAGCGGAAATCTTCGGATTGATACCCGGATGAAAGAGCAAAGCTCGCTTTCTGCGCCCGGGCGGAATAGGAGATAATTAACAACAAAAGGATAAGTGCCTTTTTCATTCTCTTTCATTCAGCGGTTAAATATAAGGTTATCCGATGTATTTTTACGAGGCTAATCGCAACAATCTTGGCCTTCTCTCCTCAACGATATGCCCAATTCACCCGGCTGCCGGGGTGGCTTTACCACACGCTGTTCTGGACGGCCTATTTCGGCGCCGCAAGTCTCATCGCGCTGAGCAACCGTCCTATTCATCATTGGACTTTCTTTCTCAAGCTGCTGACCCTGCTGCCTCCGGACCTGCTGCAGGTGTACCTGAATATTTACATACTAATACCGTGCCTGCTATTCCGCAGAAGATATTTTCTTTATTTCTTCACGCTGCTGACAAGCGTATTCCTGCATTCGGCGCTCTTCATAGCCCTGCATCGTTATTATACCCTTCATGGCGAGACCGCCTTTAATTATGTAAAGGATTTTACCCTTGGGAATTTTTTTATCCAGGGACTCAATATCTTCTCCTTGATAGGGCTCACCACCGGTATTAAGTTCTTAAAGGACTGGATGCGGCAGGAACGGCAATGGCGTGAGAAGGAAAAGCAGCATATCCAGACGGAGCTCAGCTTTCTCCGGAACCAGATACACCCGCACTTCTTCTTCAATACGCTGAACAACCTGTATTCACTTACGGTCCGCAAATCCGACCAGGCTCCGGAAGTCGTGCTGAAGCTATCCGACCTGATGAGCTATATGCTGTACGGGTCAGACACGCCTATGGTGGCCCTGGATAAGGAGATCGCCAACCTGGAGAATTATATAGCCCTGGAGAAGCTTCGGTTTGGCCGGCGGCTGACGCTTTGTTTTGAAAAAAAGGGAGATGCCAGTTTTTTGCAAATACCGCCCCTGCTTCTGATCACGTTCGTGGAGAACAGCTTTAAGCATGGGCTGAAGGATAAGATGGCTGCAGGCGGAACATTTCGACCTGCTGTTCCTGGATATCGAGATGCCGGGACTTAACGGCATCGGCCTGCTGAAAAGCCTCACATACCGTCCTGCCGTCGTCCTCACCACCGCTTATAGAGACTACGCGGTAGAAGGCTTCGACCTGGAAGTGCTGGACTACCTCGTCAAACCATTTTCCTTCTCCAGAATGCAGCAGACCATGGAGAGATTCGCCCGATGGAGCGATAATGTCGTATCCTCGCCGGAGGCGCTTTTTCTCAAGGTGGATAAACAATTGATCCAGGTGCCGGTGAAAGATATCCTCTACCTGGAGAGCAGGAAGGATTATGTGCAGGTGTACACTGCGCACAGTCAATACCTCTGTCACCTTACCCTCACCGACATCACGGCCAGGCTGCCGGCGGAAAAATTTCTCCGGCTACACCGATCGTTTACAGTGGCGCTGGATAAGATCAGCCTGGTAAAAGACAATTGCGTACACGTCCATGGGAGGACGCTTCCCGTCTCACGGGAACTGCGTACGGAATTAAAACGGCGGCTGCATCTGTAGGTCGTCCGTAGACAATAAAATACAGTTTGTCGAAATTTCGTGTATTCGCTTATTAAATTTCTTGCTAATGCAATAAATTTAGAGATGAAACGGATTTACTCCATCGACATTGCCCGCGGCCTGGTAATGATCATTATGGCCCTCGATCATACCAGGGACCTTCTGCACACGGATGCCATGACCCAGAGCCCTACCAATCTTGCCACGACCACCCCCATTTTGTTCTTCACCCGCTGGATCACCCATCTGTGCGCACCAGGCTTTGTTTTTCTATCTGGCGCCTCTGCCTATCTGTCCGCCCAGCGTCGCAACAATGCCGGCGCCAGCCGCCGATGGCTTTTCAACAGGGGTATTTTCCTGGTATTGCTGGAGATCACGCTGGTAAATTTCGGCGTCTGGTATGACATCCATTTCCGGACATTGCTGATACAGGTCATCGCCGCCATTGGGTTCAGCTTTATAGGACTGGGGATCCTGTACAAGCTCCCCGTAAAGATCATCGGCATCATTGGCGTGGGGATCATTTTTTTGCACGACCTTTTAACGCTGTTGCCGATGGTCTCCAATCCCATCCTTCAATTTGCGGGAGCCCTGCTGTTCGGAGGCGGGGTTATCAAGGCGGGCGGCACCACTATCCTCTTCGCCTATCCGGTGCTGCCCTGGATGGGTATTATGTTCGCCGGCTACGCTGTTGGCAGGCTGTTCGCGATGCCGGAAGAAGTCCGTAAGAAAAGATTGCGGGATATTGGATGGACAGCGCTGGGATTGTTTGTCCTGCTCAGGGCTTCCAATGTATATGGAGACGTATCCAAGTGGAGCGTGCAGAAAAATGCCGTCTTTACTTTTCTCTCCTTTATCAATGTCAGCAAGTATCCTCCCTCACTGTTATACACGCTGCTGATGCTGGGCCTGCTCTTACTTTTCCTCTCTTTTATCGAAGGAAGGGGAAATGGGTTCACACGTGTGGCGACCGTGTATGGAAAAGTGCCCATGTTCTATTACCTGATCCACTGGAATATCATCCATCTCCTGATGCTGGCGATGGTATTTTTGGAAGGCTATCGGGCGGATCAGCTCGTATTCGGAGTCTTTCAGTTCGGTAGGCCCCGTGGCAGCGGCATCAGCCTTGGAATGGTATACCTGGTATGGCTATTCGTAGTGGCATCGTTATACCCCTTGTGCATATGGTATGGAAGATACAAGGCCAGCCATCCCGAAAAACGGTGGTTGAGATATTTGTAGCGGTACTAGCGTCCCAATTGGCTAAAGGTCACGGGCTGCCGGATATAGTCTTTCACCTTCCGGTGATGATCTATGGCGGGTATCCAGTTAGGGCTTCGCCTGACGGCATCCAACGCTATTTTATCAAAGGCTGGATAAAAAGGCACTTCCACTTCCGCGTCGGTGACCCTGCCATCTTCGTTGATGGTAGCCGTCACTACTACCGTTGCCTCGTCTCCATTTGTAAATTGGAACTGATCGGGGAAATACAATGTCCTGCTGAGATAATTGGCCCAGGCTTTAGGACCGCCGGGGAAAGTAGCTTTCCGCTCATCATTGGCCGTATCTGCCTGCGGCCGCCCCTGCTCGTCAAAAAAGCTCTTTCCCAGCAACCGGCCCTGCTGATCGTAGATCTCCGTGGCGCTGATATCGCCTGACTTGTAGAAGTACTCCCATTTGCCATACTTTTTATGGCCTGGGGCATATCTGCCGGCACAGGACGGCTGCCCATTGTCGAACCAGGCAAAATACACGCCGCTGCCATCCGGGTTCAGGTTGGCGGAATCGCGCAGATAACCTGTGCGATGCCAGCTCATCCGGACGCCAATGGGATTACCCGAATCGTATACGGTGGAATCATCCAACGTCCCATCGCTGTAATATTGCAGCCATAAGCCCTGTCTTTTTCCATTCCGATAGGCGCCCATGGAGGCTATATAACGGGTGGGATGATAATAACGAAAATAGCCTGAGCGGACCTGGCAGGCGCTGTCCTGAAAGAACCCTTCCATCTGCAGGGTGAGACTGTGTAAAAAATAATCGCGGCGGCGCCAGCCGGAATCCGTCCGCTGGATGAGGCTGTAAAAGCGGGCATGTGGTGCATCCGTCTCATGCCATTGGTAATCGAAGTATTTCTCTGTCTTCTGACAATGGGCCGTGGGGACAGCCAAAGAACAGAGCATTGCCAACAATAAGGGTCTAGTCATGGTCTGTATGCTCTTCCCTATAAAGATAGCGTTAAAATGTTATCCTGGCGCCCTGGCTCATGAGGCCAGGTGCTTGTCAAATCCCCGCGCTACCAGCCGTTCATAGGCCGCCCAGACATCATCGGGTATATCCTGGGGGATCTGGAATCCTTTATCCGGATAGATCCTGATACGCTGCAGATCGCCTACCATGATGTTGATGACCTTTTCCATGGGTATTTCTTCCGTGGGATAATCTTCGAAGCTTATCTGCGGCGAGGTGACGATGAGATCTTTATCGGGCCAATGCTTTTTGAATGTCGCGTAGCTCCTCCGCTCCATATAGGGTTTTTGCACCAGCAAAAAGGTCTTGGGGTTCAGGCCTTTCTCCTGAAGCAGCCTTTGCGTAAAAAGGATGTTTTCGCCGGTGTTGGAGGATTGGTTCTCGATGAAAATGGCTTCAGCAGGCACCCCCTTATCCAGGGCGATCCGTGCAAAGCGGTCTGCCTCCGGGGTTTTCCATATTCCTTTTGTCACGTTGCCCAGCCCTCCCGAAAAGATAAGAATGGGAGCCCAGCCCTGCAAATACAGCTCGGCGCCCCTGTCTGCCACCCGCAGATCATGACTGCCTAATACCAGGATACAATCGGATGTTTGGGGAGTGTGATTCAGATGATGGTAGTCCCAGAGTTTTTTGGCGTCTACGAGTACTTCTTTGGCGATCATAGCGGAAGCAAATATAGCACTTCAGCCTTAATTGCTGCCTGCCAGGAAGCGGTAGCCTACCCCCGACTCGGTAACAATATGCTCGGGATAATTGACATCCTTCTCGATCTTCTTTCGGAGCTGTGCGATAAAGACACGCAGGTATTGCAGCTGGTCGACATGGTCGGAGCCCCATATTTCCCGGAGCAGGTATTGATGGGTAAGCACCTTGCCCACATTTCTGCCAAAAAGGGCCAGCAGCGCATATTGCGTGGCCGTCAGCTTAAGGAGCTCATTATCTTTTTTCACTGTGCGGGTGGACAGGTCGATCTCCAGCCCATTCAGCCGGATGACAGGGCCTTCGTTTTCTTGCAACGCATTGCGTAACGCAGACCGGATACGGGCCAGCAGCTCGCCTGTACGAAAAGGTTTGATCAGATAGTCGTTAGCCCCATTGTCCAGCGCCGCGATAATATCGTCTTCTCCACTCAAGACGGACAGGATAATAACGGGCTTGCCGAACCATTCCCGCATCTTCTTCAGCGTCGCATGGCCGCTCTCATCCGGAAGACCCAGGTCCAGGAGGATGAGGTCCGGTGACTGAGTGGCCGTCAGCTGCAGTCCTTCGCGGGCAGTGGCAGCCTGTAATATGCTATAGCCGTAGGATTGCAGGGTTATCTCCAGTATCTTACGGATGGATGTCTCGTCGTCGATGATCAGTATTTCTGTCGTTGTTTTCTGGTTCATGATACGTATTCTTCTTGGGCTGCTTCTACGGAAAAACAGGAGGGCAGACTGATGATAAAGCATGCGCCGCCCGCAGTCCTGTTCGTTAGCTCGATAGTCCCATCGTGCGCCTCTACAAAGCCTTTGACAATGGATAATCCCAGTCCTGTGCCCCCGATACGGCCCCTCCGGTAGAATTTGTCAAAGACCTTGTTTATTTCTTCCTCCGGGAAGCCGGGGCCATCGTCTTCCACTACGAGGATCAGCTCCCGGGCAAAACGTGTGGCGCTGATAAAGACCGGAGTGCCGGGAGGCGTATAAAGGGCCGCGTTGTACAGCAGATTGTATAGCACCTGCTCCATCAATCCCCAGTCCAGCCTTGCCGGGGGGAGTCCATTCCGAATGGAGACTATGACCCGCCTGCCGGCCAGGGCTTCTTCGAGCTGATGCAGGATGGAGAGGATCATCTCATGGACATCGTGCCAATCCTTCTTTGGCTGGATGATCCCGGATTCCAGACGGGACATATTCAGCAGATTCTCCACATGCCGGTTGAGCCGCAGGCTGGCTACGGATATCTCCGTCAGCAGCTTTTTGCTGTCATCCCCAGACAAACGCCCAGGCTGTTCCAACAGGTTGTCCGTCGCCCCGATGATCGTGGCAATGGGGGTCCTGAACTCATGTGAAAGGGAGTTCAGCAGGGTATTGTACAATTTCAGGGTCTTTGCTTTCTCCTCTTTCTGACGGGCAATTTTTTCGATCTGTCTTATCTTATAGGTCAGGACCGCATTGACCAGCGCAATGACGAAGTACATAGACAGGAGTATCCTGTCTTCTGTATTGCCCACCCGGAGGTTATAGCGGGGTAGTAAAAAGAAATAATCCCAGATAAGGGCGCTGAGCAGGGCGGTCAGCAGGACGGGGAGGATGTCGAAGAACATGGCGATCAGCGAGAGGGTCAGCAGCAGCATAAAAGCCACCACTTCCACCCCTATATAGGCCGAAAATAAAAAGCAGACGGCCGACACCATACAGACGGACAGGATGCTGAGCAGGTACTGGCGGGGCCGGCCAATCCTGGAACCAATGAAAGGTGTGATAAATACATCCTGCATTAATATGATGATTATTTCAATATATGTAAATTATAAAATTACTTTTTTTAAAACGATATTTTAACAAATTTCATTCACATAATTATATATATAATACAAATGGGAAAACTACGATTTTTCGTATTTGAGAAGGAAACGGCTTCTGACCGCATGAGATAGGCCCATAAAAAAAGAGGCTCTTGGGAAGGAGCCTCTTTTGAAAGTGCAAAATTGGGAGTAAACCAAATATTTAAATAATCTTAATGTTCTATTTCCTGTTCTTTCAGCCCATTGGGAGTTGCTACCAGCAGGGTGCCCTGTACATATTTCTCGTCGTGCTGGCTGGCATCCAGACCTTCTTCCTCTTCTTCGTCGCTGACGCGCAGAGGTACGATGGCATTGACCACCTTGAAGATCACAAAGGATACAGCGAAAGAATAGCTCACAGCGATGAGCATGGCTTTCAGCTGGGTGAAGAAGAAGGAAGCATTGCCATAAGCCCAGCCGTCATTTCCGGCGATATTTACGGCCTTGGTGGCAAATATACCCGTCATCAGCATACCGACCATACCGCCGATGCCGTGACAGGGGAACACATCCAGCGTGTCGTCCAGCACTGTCTTTGTAGCCTTGATATGAACAGCCACATTGCTGATAATGGCGGCAAATACACCGATAAAGATACTTTGCGGCACAGCTACAAAACCTGCAGCAGGCGTGATGGCCACCAGCCCCACGACGGCGCCGACACAGAATCCGACTACAGAGGGTTTTTTACCCCTGACGACATCGAAGAACATCCAGGAGCAGCCGGCAGCAGCCGCCGCCGTATTGGTAGTCGAGAATGCGGATACAGACAATGCATTGGCGGCGCCGGCGGAACCAGCATTAAAGCCAAACCATCCGAACCACAGCAGACCTGTACCGATGAGCACATAAGGAATATTCGCGGGGGGAGTAGAAAGCTTCTGGATATGCGCCTTTCTGCGTTTCAGCACCAGGGCGCCAGCAAGGGCGGCGCAGCCGGCAGAGATATGCACTACCGTACCACCGGCAAAGTCCAGGGCGCCCATCTTGGCCAAAAACCCATCCGGATGCCAGCTCCAGTGCGCCAGCGGGGCATATACCAGCAGGCTGAACAGCACGGTGAAAAGCACATAGGCAGAGAAACGCATACGCTCTGCAATGGCGCCTACCACCAGTCCGGGAGTGATAATGGCAAACATTAACTGGAACATGGAGAACAATCCCTGAGGGATGGTATTTGCCGCCGACCAGGGCTTGCCCGACAATACGTCCTTATAAAAGAGATGTGTAAAGGGGTTGCCGATGATCCCATGGATCGAATCCCCAAAACAAAGACTGTATCCTACCACGATCCACAACACTCCTACCACACCTGCCGCTACCACGCTCTTCATCATCGTGGAAAGTACATTCTTCCTATTCACCATGCCCCCATAGAAAAAGGCGAGACCGGGGGTCATCAAAAAGACCAGGGCGGTCGCTACCAGGATCCAGGCAACATCAGCGCCATTGTATTTTCCCTCGTCAAAAACGGGTAGCGTGGGAACAAATACCGCCGCAATGGCTACCACCAGCAGCGTAATAAATGGCAATGTGCTTTTAAGAGTGAGTTTTGTCATAATCTCGTTGATTTCACGTTATAAAAAACTTTAATTCATCGTAACTGAATGGAAAGTTATAAAGAATTTGTAAAACCAACGAAGATTAATGCATTATATAAAAATATAATAAATAAGAAAAATTTATACTAAGTTTTAATAATGAATACATTATATATATAGAGATAAAAAAGGGCACAAAAAATTTTTATTAATTCTTTACAAAAGGGGGGTGTAAATTGCAAAATCTCCATTGTCTGGATCATATTTTAGCTTTATCAATATGTCGGGGTGAACTTTTCCAACAGGTCCGGCGCCGTCCCCGGCATTTTTATTTTATACCGGTAGATCCCCGAAAAAGAATCCTCCTCCTTTAAGAACTCATGCCCCTGCTTGCTGATCCAGTATGTCTCCGAATATGGCCCCCTGGGACTGCTCCCTTCGGTGTACAGCTTCCAGCAATCCACCTTCTCCCCATTCATCAGCGCCAGCTCCTCACTGCCGGTGACTTTATAAAGTACATATTTGGGCGGCTCCAGACCCGCATCATAAAAATTGATCCAAAAGCTCTTCCCCTCCCCCAGCGGCAGCATCTCGAACGTCTCTAAATCCAGGTTCCAGTTCAGGTTGGGCTCGCCAAAGGATAGGTAAAAGCCCCTTTTTGCATTGTCCTTCACGGTGTCCGTCCCTTTGATATCCCGTCCTGTCCAATCATAGGAGCTTGTCTTCCCCCTCACCGTCTCATTGTGATAGACGGGTGCAAAATCCGCCACCGCACATAATGAATACAGTTTTCTATAGGCAGTGCTGTCACCCCCGTACCAGTGCTGGGTAATGGCAAAATACTTTACGCCATCCCTGTTCTCGATGAATATTTCTTTATCAAGTCCGGAAGAGTCCTGAACAAAGTGCTGTTGAAGGATATCCTGTACTTCGAAGGGGAAAAAGAATACGCACGCCTGGTCAGCGTCAATGATAAGATATTGATATACAAACGATTGAAAGATATTGAAGAGCAGCTGTCCCCGTCCTTCACCCGGGTGCACAACTCTTATATCGTTAACATCGCCCGGGTGGACAGCATCCGGGATAATCATATCTTCATAGGGGGAAAACAGATCCCTATCAGCGAGAAGTTCAGGGAGCCTTTTATGAATATCATACGGGAAAGGACATTTTAACGAAATGCTCACCCCAAACAGGCGGGATGGACAAAGCGGACCACAGGTCCGATGCCCGAAGGGCCATCATTTAACGTTATTTTCACCCCGGGTTAAATTTTGCTAATGCCCAGGTGAAAATAATAACAATCGGGCTCCTTTGACGTTAATATTCAAAACCTTGACGCATTGGCTACAAAGAAGAAACTCCCCAAAAAGATAAACCGTTGGGTCCGGATATTCTGGATCAGCTTTTTTAGCGGCCTTATGGCCTTTATCCTTTTGCTGGCGCTCATCGTCATGGGCGCCTTTGGAAAGCTGCCCTCCCTGCACGAGCTGGAAAACCCCACGCTTGTCCTGGCTTCTGAAGTGTATGCCGACGATGGCAGTCCCATGGGAAAATATTATACCGAGAAGGGCAATCGTACCCATGTGGACTATAGGGATATCTCTCCCAATGTCATCCATGCGCTGGTAGCCACGGAAGACGAACGCTTCTACGAACATTCCGGCATCGATGGCATCGGGGTCATGCGGGCGATACTAAAGTTTGGCAGGGACGGTGGCGGCAGCACGATCACCCAGCAGCTGGCCCTGAATATGTTCAATGGGGAGCGATCGCACAATAAATTCCGCAGGGGCATCCAGAAATTAAAGGAATGGATCATCGCCATCCAGCTGGAACGCAATTTTACCAAAGAAGAAATACTTTCCCTCTATCTCAATGATGTATCCTTTAGCGATAATGTATATGGCATCCGGGGCGCCTCCCGGACCTTTTTTCAAAAGGAGCCGGCCAATCTTAGCGTAGACGAAGCCGCCCTGCTGGTAGGCATGGTCAATAACCCCCGCTTCTTCAATCCGCGCACCAATCCCAAGGCGGCCATGATAAGAAGGAATACGGTGATCAGCCGGATGGCGACCAATCATTACATCACTGACGCCGATGCAGCTGTCTTCAAACAAAAACCCATCGATATCGGCCATTACCGCAAGCTGGATGAGAACAACGGCATCGCCCCCTATTTCAGGGACGTGCTGCGGAGCGAGCTGAAGAAATGGTGCAAGGAGCATATGAACCCGGCTACGGGCGAGCCTTATAACCTTTACCAGGATGGCCTGAAGATCTATACCACCATCAACCCCCGCATGCAGCAGTATGCCGATGAAGCGGTGGCCCAGCAGATGCCTGTATGGCAAAAGGTATTGGACAACCAGCCCAACGTACGCAACGGCGATATCTGGAAAGGTCATATCAATGTCCTGGAAGCAGCCATGCGCAACAGCGAAAGATGGCGGGCGGAAGAAGAGGACAGCATGACGGCGCCGGAGATCCGTAACAGCTTCCATGTGCCGGTGAAGATGAAAGTATTTGCCTGGAATGCCGCACGGCAGAAAGACACGGTCATGACGCCCCTGGACTCCATTAAATATTACCACCAGATGCTCCAGACCGGCTTTATGGTAATGGACCCGATCACAGGTGCAGTAAAAGCCTGGGTCGGCGGCATCGATTTCTCCAACTATAAATTCGATCATGTCAATATCAATACCAAGCGGCAGGTAGGAAGCTCCATCAAGCCCTTCCTGTACAGCCTGGCCATAGAGGACTTCAATTTCACTCCGCAGACGGAGTGCGAGGCGGTGCAGCAGTATTTTCCGGAATACAAGGCCTATGTGCCGGCCAGGGCCAATCCAAAGGTCAGCGGGACCCGCACCATGGCCACGGGGCTTGCCTGGTCCATCAATGAGGTGGCGGCCTATATCATGAAGCAGTTTGGCCCTGACGGCCCCAAGCGCTTTGCCGAATTCCTCCATCAAATGAATATACCGACGGCGGTGCAGCCCTACCCTTCGCTGGCCCTGGGCGCGTGTGAGCTGTCCCTTTATGAGATGATGTGGGGATACACCGTATTCCCCTCGGAAGGTATCAGTACACAACCTTACTATATCACCCGCATCGAAGATAAACATGGCAATGTCCTGGAGCGCTTCCCGCCCGACCACAAGGAAGTGCTGAATCGTCTCACAGCCTATACCATGACAAGAATGATGCAGGGTCCTGTGGATTTCGGTACGGCAGCAGGTCTGCGTGAACGCTTAGGCCTGGCCGAGATGGGCGGCAAGACGGGCACAACCAACGACAATTCGGATTGCTGGTTCCTCGGCTATACTCCCCAGCTGCAGGCGGGAGTATGGGTGGGTTGCGACGACCGCTTCATCCGGCTGGACGGCAGACGGGCGGACGGTGGCCACGTGGCGAGGCCGGTATGGGAAGCCTTCTTCTCCAAAGCCCTGGCCGACGGCAAGCTGGGACTGGATAAGAAAGCTATCTTCGCCAGGCCGGACAGCGTAGGACCTCAATACGATTATCAGAACCTCATCGAGAAGACCCCGCCACCGGGAGCCGAAGGCATCGATCAGGGGAACGGTAACGCCAACCAGTATTTGACGATAGATACTACTTCCAAAGTGCGATCGAGTCAGTATTGATCGCCTGGCCGTTTCTATTCCGGCTGCATATGCAGGCTTATGCCTATCCTGGTCCAGGCATTGATATTGATGACAGCCATGATGACATGGGCGGTCTTTTCTTCGCCGAATAGTGCAATGGCGCGCTGATAAACGCTTTCGCTTAGCCCATGCCGATGTATCAGGGTGATCTCTTCCGTCATTTCCAATATCAGACGTTCCTCTTCATTGAACTGTGGTGACTCCCGCCATACGGACAGCAGATATAGACGCTGTTCGGTCTCACCCAGCTTGCGGGCATCCTTCGTATGTTTGTTGACACAATAGGCACAGCCATTGATCTGGGAGGCCCGTATTTTTATCATCTCCCGCTGCAGCGGAGTAAGACTGGTAGTGGCAATATAATTGTCCAGCTCTATCAGCGGCTTGTAGGCAGCGGGCTGCACTTCTCTCATCTTGAATCTCTTTTCCATTTTATTTGTCTTTTAGTACGTAAAATTATTCCAATCCTTCGCAGTCCAACGGGGCCAGTTCCTATAAAGCCAGTAGTCCAGGGATTTGGCAATATCGAACCTTTAGGCCGCATGCGTATCGTCCTTCTTCTATTACCCTTATCGATGATAATCCAAGTGCGAGGATTGGTCTCCCATGAAAAAATAGCCCAATTCCCGCATATAGCTAATGTCTGTCCTTCGGACGAACCGCTTCCAGCGGTTCCTGGCACCGCCCGGGCACAGGTCGGGTCCGACCCGGAAAAAGCTTTCCAGGAAGCCGGGCAGTCCGGTAAAAAGGTCCTGGTGATCTTCTCCGGCAGCGATTGGTGTCTCCCCTGCATCCGACTGGAAAAAAATATTTTGACAGACAGTAGTTTTCTGCAGTTTGCCCGTGAACGTCTTGTTATGGTAGAGGCCGGCTTCCCGCAGCGTAAAAAGATCCCGCCTCCCTTAAAGGCCCAGTATGAATCCCTGGCAGACAGGTTTGATCCCGAAGGCGCTTTTCCCAAGATCGTGCTGTTGGCGGCTGACCGATCGCTGGTCGGCATATTGTCATAC
>Ga0207667_10003937_pt1 | contig 18270 bp, 23 predicted proteins | sample KBSCornC52_FD_184301 | JGI IMG/M metagenome (GOLD analysis project Ga0207667, IMG submission 184301) | Corn rhizosphere microbial communities from Kellogg Biological Station, Michigan, USA - KBS Corn C5-2 (SPAdes) (version 2) | ecosystem: Host-associated > Plants > Roots > Rhizosphere > Soil ...
TCGGGAGGGCCATTCTCGACCGGCGGCGCGAGAATGCCGCCATGCGCTCGGAAGGGCCGCAGGAGGCGGGGGGAGAAGCGGCCGAAACCCCGGCGCAGCAGGAAGAGCGTCATCTCAGCGAGGAGCGGGCGGCGCTGCTTTCGGGAGTTCTCGTGCAGCAAGCGGCAACCGCTCCCCCGGCGGCGCCGGCTGTTTCCGTGCCGGCGCCAGAGGCCGCGGGACCCGCTGCGCCCGGGCTACCGAAGCAGGCCCCGTCTCCCTGGATGCTGAGCGCCGGAAGCATCATTCCGGCAAGCCTCATCACCGGGATCAATTCCGATATTCCAGGGCCGGTCGTCGCGCAGGTGACCGAGCCGGTACGGGACAGCGCGACCGGCCGGACGATCCTCATCCCGCAGGGGGCGCGGCTCATCGGTTCCTGCGACAGCGCCCCTGCTTTCGGCCAGAAGCGTGCGCTCCTGGTCTGGCACAGGATCGTCTTTCCCGACGGCTCGTCGCTCGATCTCCAGGCAGTCCCCGCGAGCGATGCGGCAGGCTATTCCGGGGTCGCCGACAAGGTCGACTTCCACGAAGGAAGGCTCCTCGAGGGAATCGCGCTCGCCAGCCTCCTCGGCATCGGAAGCGAATTGGGCGCGGGCGGCAGCGACGCCGATCTCGCAAGGGCGCTTCGCCAGTCCGTCCAGGATAATGGGGCGAGGGCGGGTGACCAGATCGTCGCCCGCAACCTCGACGTCCGGCCGACGCTCATGGTGCGGCCCGGCTGGCCGGTTCGGGCGGTGCTGAGCCGCGATCTCGAGCTTCGGCCCTGGGAACAAAGATGAGGGCGCCGATCAAGCTTCATCGCCTCCCCGAGCGAGCACCGGTCAGGATTGCGATTTCCCTCTCGCCCGAGCTCAACCGGGCGCTCGCCGATTATGCAGCGGCTTATGAAGCCGCCTATGGAAAGAGCGAGCCTGTTGCAGAGCTCATTCCCGCTATCCTCGCTGCTTTCCTCGAGAGCGACCGCGGCTTTGCCCAGATGCGCAAAGCGGGGCCGGCAAGGCCATGAGCGCCGGTGACCCGATCAACGAGGGAATGGTGACGGTCGAGGAATTCGCGCGGCTTGCGCGTCTCTCAAGGCGCCAGATCGACCGCTTGCGCAAGCGCAGGAGCGACAGCTTTCCCAGGGAATATGAGCTTGGAAGCGGCGCTTCCAAATATCGCCGCTGTCCGCGGTTTAGGCTTGCCGATGTCCAACGATGGCTCGAGTCGCGGGCCCTCTGGTGAGACGAGGTGGCGGAGGCTCGCCAAATTCCTACAGTTTGAGGTCAGGCGTGTTGTCGAGAGCCCACAGACCCATTCGCACCAGGAAGGTGATGGCGGCGGCAATTCCGGCGAGGACCAGGATCGTAGTCATGGTGAAGCTCCGGTACCAGAGAAAGCCCAATATCGCCACTGTGCCGACAAAGAGCAGGAAGAGGCCTGATCCGCCGGGAAGATCCAGCGACTGGCGACGGTCTGCCTTGGTTCCCCACCGATGGACGCGCCGCTGGCCGACAGCCTGGGCAAGATAGGATCGAAGGCGCTCGCGCCCTGGGTGGGAAAGCTCGACCCGCCGGTAGAATCGATTGACCTTGCCGTTGCTTATCGTGACGAGCCCAGCCTTCCGAAGCTTTTCCGCGGCTGTTTCGACCGCTCGCACCGGAGCGCCCGTCCGGTCGGCGAGGATGTTTATCGGCGAGAGGACTGTCTTTAAATAGAGCCGGAGCAGGAGTTCGAACTCGAGGCTTCCGAAACGGATCTGCGGGAAAAGCGACGCCCAATGTGCCCGCTCCTCGACACATTCACCCATAAGGAGTTCTACTTCCCGGTCGGAACACCCGTGGTCAGCGTGCCCACTTTGGTCGGTCATAGATCGGGCTTGGCTCTGGGACATGCCGCTCCGCTCCTGGAGGCCTGGAGCGACTACTTGCGTGCGCCGCTTTGGTTCCAAGCCGCGGCAGAAATCAACGCGATTAGAGAGATGTGCTGCGGTCGATGCAGAAACGTGCCCCGTATCGGGGGCCGCTTATCTTCTGGGAGAGGCGAGCGTCAGCAGTCTTCGAACGCTTCTCGGTCGCGAGTGCTGGGTTCGCAGCCGAGTTTCTCTTCCAGAAGAGAGATGGCGTGCTGGAGATGGGCCGCCGGAAAGCCGGTTCCTTCAACCAGGTCCAGCAATGCAAGCGCCGAGCGCATTCGGACGTGCGCCTCGCGCAGGCTCGCCAAAGCGACGGAGTCAGGATGAAATCGCATGATGGAATTCCTAAAAATCCCCGAAGCTGCCATTGCCAAGACGCTCACTGCGCCCAGGGAGCAAGGATAGATGCTTCCAAAATGGATCGATCTGGCCGGTCACGCTCGCGTTGCCGAGCCGCCGCGGGCCCGCTAGGTTCGCGCTGCTTGGCGAACTGCTGGCGGTTGGCCGCCGGCCCGAAGGAGCTGGACATGTCTTCGCCAAAAGATCGCTATTTCGAAGATGGAGTGACTCTGTCCGCCGACGATGCACGTCAGATCGCGCATTTTCTTTCGCTTCTACTCGAGTGGGCGGGCCACTCAACCGGAGGCGCGCAAGGACTGCAGCATCTCGCCGGGCGCGCAACGCTCATCGCCAGGGCTAGGGCGGTGCTGGCGGAGCGGGAGCGCCGGGCGGAGCTGTTTCCCCCTGTGATTTTCGGAGAGATCGGCTGGGAAATGCTGCTTTGGCTCTACGTCACGGATGATGAGGGCGAGCGCCAGACGATCGGCCGCCTGGCGAACCTCGTCCGCGCACCCCATACGACCGCACTTCGATGGATCGGCTATCTCGAAAAGGAGCGCCTGATCGAGAAGGTGCCGCATCCCAATGACCGGCGGACCGTGTTCATCCATTTGCTAAAGGAGGCGCGCGACCGGCTCGATCGCTGGTTCAGCGAGCTCGCGGAGCCGCTCGTGGCGGGGTAACCGAAAGACGCGATCGGCCTTTGCGGGGGCGAGGCGCGGCGGCCTGGCCTCGTGCAACCGCGCCACATCGCATCCGATCTGGACGGACTGTTAGCGTCCGCTGCAATTTGTCCGTCTAGCGGTCGTTTCTCACGAGTTGAGGAGGTTCCGGTGGATCGTCCGGCGAAAGTCCTGCGCACCGCGTCCGCTTTGGCAGCGCTCAGTTTCGGTTCGGCGGCGTCCGCGGGCGAAATCGGTCCGACCTCAAGCGCGACCGCAACCATCAACCTCACTGTCGCTTCGCACCTCGAAGTTCGCCAGACTGCGGCGGCAACTGTACCGGCGGCCGGTGGAGGAGCCCGGACATATCGCTTTTGCGTTTCGGCCAATACAGCGACGAGGCTCTACGGGGTCACTCTCGCTGCCTCCGCGGAAGGGAATAGCTCTCCTCATGAAACGTCGCCGCTCCTCGAATGGGCCGGTGAATCCGATGTTTCGAGCGGTCGTCGAATTGGGACCGGTGAACCTGTGACGGGCTTCGTGGCTGCGGACGGCTCCTGCGGCGGCGGTAGCGATGCCACCCTGATCGTGACGACGCCTGCGGGCCATCCCGCCGCGCAGTCCTTTTCCCAAACCCTTCTCATCATTCCGGAATGAAGGCTTTCGGCCGCCGGCCGGGCGTTTCCGGTTGAGTGCAACGACTTGCAGCCAAATTGGACTGAGTTTCAGTCCGAAACGGACCCAATGGTTAATGCTCTTTAACTCAACGCCGTTCAATAATGTGTTTGACCGAAGTTGAGTAACAGGAGCCGTTTCGAATGAAACATTCGCTTGTTCCGGTGCAAAGTGGCGCCGACCCTATCGAAACGCCAAAAAAGGAGGCGCTTCACCTTCGCAAGATCATCGACGAGGTTTGCTCCCAGCTGGATCGGATCACCATTCCGGAAGGCGAGGAATGTTTCGTCAATTCGGCGCTGCATAAGCAGGTTCGGGCAGTCATCCGGGCGAGGCGGGCGAGGGCGCAATTCTTCGAGGCGACATTGTTCGCCGATCCGGCGTGGGACATGCTCCTCGAGCTGTTCGCGTCGGAGCTTGGAACCGAGCGGATGTCGGTGACCGCGCTTTGCGCGGGAGCCGCAGTTCCGGCAACCACCGCGCTTCGCTGGATCCGTACGCTCGAGGCGCAGGGGCTGGTCCAGCGCAAGGAGGATCCGCTCGACGCGCGCCGCACGTTCCTGTCCCTGTCGCGTACCGCTTATTCGGCGATGGCGGCGTTGTTTTCAAGCGCTGCGGGGGTGGCGGTGATCTAGACGCCTAGCCTTGCGATTTCATCCCGAAGCCGGTGCACAAGAAGGTCGAGGTGGGCTCCGAGCTCTGGACTGACCGCCTGATCATCGAGGATCACAAGAGCCTCTTCGAGTCGATCGAGTGCGGTGTGGACCGAAGCTGGAGACAGACCGCTCGCGGCCTCGGCACATTTCGCTTCTGACATTGCGGTTCCCCCTAGCCGCGCCGCGAGCGAGGCTTCATCAATACCGACTGTTACCGGCGCTTTAGCCGACGCCGATTAAAGCATCATGAATCTGGCATTCATGCCGGTCAAGCCTTTCCCGCCGCCGCATCGCCTGTCGTCGCCTAGGGACGGATGGCTCCGCCGCACCCGACTGCCCGTCATTCTTGACGTTCTGTTAACCGACAACGGCTAATATCCATTTCGGACCAATTCTTCAGTGGCATTTAAAAGTGGGGTGGACCATGACAATCAAACTGACCAGCGGCGTCTTGCTCGCTTGTGCGGCTCTGGGCCTTGTCGCCGGACCTGCGCAAGCCGCGACTCAGGGCACGATGGGTTCGACGTCGACCGGATCGGTGTCGATCAGCGCATCGGTTCCCGGGCGGGTGCAGCTCAGCGGCCTCAGCGACGTGAGCTTCACCAACCAGGATCCGTCGACGGCTGCCTCCAACGCGCAGAATGTCTGCGTCTGGAGCAATACCTCGACCAGGGGCTATAATGTCACGGCGACCGGAAGCGGCACCGGCAATGCGTTCACGCTTGCCAATGGCGCACAGACCGTTGGCTACAATGTCGAGTGGGCGGGCAGCACAGGCCAGTCCTCCGGCACGGCCCTGACGTCGGGGGCCCCCCTCACCGGCTTGACTTCGACCGCGACGACGGCGGGCTGTTCCGCCGGGCCGGCGACCACTGCGAGCCTCATCGTCAAGATCCCGACAACCAACCTGCAGTCGATGCAGGCTGCGCTGAGCTATACCGGGACCCTGACGCTGGTCGTCGCACCCGAATAGGACGCCTGAGCGGTGGCGCCCTTTCGGTCAGCCACCGCCAGGACCCCACCGCCGAGGAGGTTCGCCGGATTCCGGCGCAGCTGGCCGCTGGCCAGAATTGGCGCCGGACTGGCGCTCGCATCGTTGGCGTCATCGGGAGTTCTGGCGGCCGACAAAACCCGGGTCACGGGCCTTTCCGACGTTGGCTTCGGGACGGTTGCCAATCTCTCGAGCGATTCCGTGCAAACCCAGAATATCTGCATTTTCTCGTCGAGCAGCACCAGCGGCTATAATGTTCAGGCAATCGGGTCCGGATCGGGCGGTGCATTCACACTCGCCTCCGGCTCGAACCTCCTTGGCTATGACGTCGAATGGAATTCGGCCTCTGGCCAGTCAGCCGGAACCTTGCTGTCGCCCAATGTCGCGCTCACCGGCCAGGTCAGCTCCGCGACCCAGCAGACCTGCAATTCGGGTCCGGCAAGCTCGGCCAGCCTCATCATCGTCCTTCGTGCTGCCAAGCTCTCCTCGGCGACGGCCGGCAGCTATTCGGGCACCCTGACGCTGGTCGTCGCACCGGAATGACGCGGAATGAGGCGCTCCATCCTCCTGGTTTGCGCGCGGCTCGCAATGTTCGCGGGCGCCACAATCAGCGCGACCTGTGCCTGGGGCAGTGCCATGACAAGCGGGGCCGACTTGGCGACGGCCGGGACGCCGGCCGGATTTGAGGAACTGGAGCGGCCGCGCGAAGTCGTGGTCGATGTCTTTTTCGGCGGCAGGAAGCGGGGTGAAGCAATTGCGGTGGTCCGGCCCGGCTTTCTCCAGTTCCGCGATCCCGCCGCGGTCGCGGGCCTGATTCCGGACGCGGCCGATCCGGCCGCGCTCGCCTCCGCCTTCACCGGCGATCTTGAGTCTCACAGCAACCTAGCCTGCTCGGCCGCAAGCGCGGGCCCGTGCGGGAGCCTGCCGGCAGGGACCGAAGGGATCATATTCGACGAGCAAAGGTTCCGGGTCGATCTGTTCCTGAAGGCGGGCGATCTCCGTCCCTCGGGCCCGGCTAGTCCCTATCTGCCTGTGCCCTCGGCGCTCCCTTCGCTTACAAGCTCGCTCGGATTTGCGGTTTCCGGCTCGGCCGGCTCGTCGCCGATCTATGACGTGCAGAACCGGACCATCGCCGCTCTCGGGTCCGTCCGGTTCCGCGCCGACACGTCCTATGCGTCGCATATCGGCCTTCTCGCCGACGACGCAGTCGCCGAGCTCGACCGGCCGGACCTGCGCTATTCGGCCGGTCTGTTCTGGGCTCCGGGGTTGGACCTCACCGGCCAGCGACGGATCGCCGGAATTGGGATCTCCACCCAATTCGATACGCGGATCGACCGCGCCTCACTTACGGGAACGCCGTTGCTTCTCTTCCTCAATCAGCCGGCGCGGGTCGAATTCCTGATCGACGGCCGCCTCGTCGCCTCCGGACTTTATTCCGCCGGCAACAACCAGCTCGACACAACGGTTCTTCCCGATGGGGCTTATCCGCTGGTGCTCAGGATCCGCGAGGCGAGCGGTGCGGTGCACGACGAGCAGCGCTTCTTCGTCAAGAATGCGCAGATCGCGCCGGTCGGCAAGCCGCTCTACTTTGCCTATGCGGGACTGCTCGCCAACACCCGTCCGCATTCGCTCCTGAGTCTGTCGAAATCCCTCTATTATCAGGTGGGTACTGCCCGGCGGGTAAGCAAATCGGTCGCGTTCGACCTGTCCGTCGTTGGTACGGATCGCAAGGCGATGGTTGAGAGCGGCGCCTGGATAATCAGCAAGCTGGCGAGGGCCCGTATCGCGGCGCTCGCCTCGACTGCCGGAGACCGCGCGGTGCTTGTCCAGGTCGGGTCGGCGAGCTTGCACGACCTGAGTTTCAACTTCGACCTTCGGCGGATCTGGAGCCGAAATGGCAGTTCGCTGCTTCCCGCGCCCGATATCATCGATGATTTTCGCACTGGTCAGCCCGTCAAGGCGCAGCTTGGGAGCGGTTCGTACACACAGGCGACCGCAAGCTTGACCTACCAAGTTGGCGCAGCGCTCTTCAGCCTCATCGCTTCTTACCGTAAGGATCAGGGCTCAAGGCCGGACTTCAGCATCGGGCCGAGCGCCCAATGGCTGGTCGTCAACCGGCCGGGGCTGCAGCTATCGCTCGAGGCGGACGCCCAGCGGACCCGTTCGGCGCGTTCCGCCTTCTTCGGGATTCGCCTGCTGCACACCGCCGGCGGATTTTCCACATTCAGCACGACAGGGTACCGCGACGTGCGTCCGCTTGGCGATGGCGGATCATCGGCCGGACGGCTGGTAACCAGCATCACCGGCCAATATTATCATGAGGATTCAAGCCGCACCCAAGTGGCTGTGAGCGGGGGTTTCGACCGCACGACCGACCTCACGTCGGTTCACGCCGATACCTCGGTCTACAGCCGCTTCGGGAACGCGAAGGCAGATCTGCTGCACGATTTCGGAGGCCCGCTGCAATATGGGATCAGCCTGCAAACCGGGGCGGCCGTCGACCCGCGCGATTTTGCCGTCGGAGGCCGGGAAGTGCAGGAGAGCGCTCTTGTCGCAAATGTCGAGGGCGGAGATCCGGCAACCAAATATGATGTCCTGGTGGATGAACAGCCGCTCGGGCAGATCAGTGGGAGTGGGCAGCTTCCGATCTTTCTCCAGCCCTATCGCCTCTACAAGGTTCGTCTCCGGCCCGTCGGCGCGCCATCGGTCTGGTATGACACAGCAACGCGCGAGGTCACACTCTACCCCGGAACGGTCAAGCGCTTGAGCTGGCGGGTCGAGCCTTTGGCCACGCTATTCGGTCGCGCGGTCGGGGAAGATGGCGCCCCGGTGACCACCGCTGCGGTCCAGTCGCGGCGCGGTGTCGGCGAAACCGACGAAAACGGCTATTTCCAGATTGATTCAACTAGCGGGGACAGTCTGCGCTTCACCCGGCCTGACGGCACGACGTGCCGGGTCGACGTCGGGGAGCTGAGGTCCCACGCGTCCTTTGTGCCGATGGGAAGGGTGTTATGCCACTGAATCGACGACCAGTTCAGGCAATGGCGGTTGCAATCGGAGCGATGCTTTGCCTGTTGCCGCAGCAGGCGAGGGCCGACCTCGTTCTGAGCCAACTCATCGTCGAGCTGAATCCCGCTCGAACCGCGGTGGCCGATATTGACGTGTGGAACGATTCTCCCGACCGGGCCTATGTCGCGGCTGAACCCCGCGAGATACTGAGTCCGGGAACGCCAGCTCAAGGCGCCCGCAAGGATCCTGATCCTGAGAAACTCGGACTTCTGGTTGCTCCGGCGCGAATGATCCTCGAGCCCGGACAGCACAAGCTCCTCAGAATTGCCGCGATCAGCCCCGCGTCCGACCGCGAGCGCGTTTACCGGTTGACGGTGAAACCGGAAGTCGGTCGCCTGCAGTCCGACAAATCCGGGCTCAAACTCCTCGTCGGCTACGATCTGCTTGTGCTTGTCCGCCCGGCGGATCCGCACCCGCATGTGTCGGCGAGCCGCTCAGGCCGCAGCATCACCTTTTCCAACGACGGCAATGTCAGCGTGGAGCTCGCCGACGGCCGCCAGTGCCAGTCGCCCGGGAAAGAGTGCACGCCGCTTCCGGGCAAGCGTCTTTATTCGGGCGCGCAATGGACCGAACCGCTAAAGGCCGACGGGCCGGTCGAATATTCCGTGATTTCGCCCGCGGGGAGGGCGCGCCAGCTGTTCTGAACGAATTCCCCTGTGCCGGTGGTTCACGATCCGTCCGGCGACTGCCTGCGCACCGCGAGATGCGTCCAGCTGTCCCCCGTCCCCACCAGGAGCATGATTCCCTCGCCCGAGGGCGCCCGGCAATCCGTCCACCCGCCGGGGGACAATCGCTCAATAATCTCAAGCTGCGGCCCCGTGATGTAGACGTCGTCGGTGTCGGACCCGGCGGCGCTCTTGACGAAAAGGGCGAGGTCCGGATCGCCATGGCAGTAGAGCAGCTGAAACTCGCCGAACAATTGCTGGAAATGGGCCCATTCGGAAACCGCCATGCGCTTTGTTCGCCATTGTGGCATCGCGACCTACCTCGAAATGCGGCCGTAGCCGACATGCCCGCCTAACGCCCCGCGAGCCCGAGGGATGCTGCCCAAAGGAAACTGCTCCCGCCGAGGTGGCGAAACGGCCTAATCGGTCCATTCCGGTACCACTTGCCGACGTCGCAGCGAGCCGGAATCGGGTACAAGCATCCGATCCGGAGCTTCGGGTAAGCCGGCAGCAGCAGATTATCGCCAACCAGCAGGCGATGTTGTGGCTGCTTGCCATCAGTGCTGCATCGGCGCGGGCGCAGCCGGCCATTGCGCAGGCTGTCGTTCGGATCGAACATCCGGCCCGGGCGGCCCGGGAAGACTGGGGCCGGCAGAAACAGTCGCAGCAACATGAGGTGATCGTCAAGGATGAGGCCGGCAACCTCGTCCGGCTGCGCCTTACGGAATATCAGTAATGCGGCCTCGCGAAGAGCGTCGGCGGGTGATGATCAGCTCGAGATTGCGCTGCGGAGTGCAATGGCGCGACGCGCTGATCGTCAATATTTCTTCGCGAGGAGCCGGCCTGAGCGCAGGCTCGCCCCCCGATCCCGGCAGCTACGTGGAAATCCGGCGCGGCGCTTATCTCATCGTTGCGCGCGTGATTTGGGTGAATGGTGTCCGCTTTGGAGTGCGGACTCAGGATTGCGTTCCGTTCGACTCGCTCATCCGCCAACCCGATGCAGTGGCCGTCCCGCTACCAGGTAATGATTCGTCACAGTCAAAGGAGCGAAGACGCGTCTCCAGACCATCCGCGGACGCGCATGAGCGCAGCCGGGTCTTCGCCAGGACTTTCGAATTTGCCTTCATCGCCGCCTTCGGAGCATCGGCCGCGTTCGCTGCGTTCGGCACCGTCCGGCAAGCGCTTCAGCAGCCTCTCGATGCCGTCCACCAGGCGCTGTTGAACTAGTTCCGCGCGTGTGACCGCTGCGGGACAGCCGTATGTCCCGCGACGTTCCAAGAGCGCCTCCGGGGGTGTCGGAACTGGAGCGGCCGGCGGAGCTTAGCCGCCGGCTTAGCGGCGCTTTCCGGCACGCGCCTGAAGTAGTGGATAGAGCAGGCGCTCCTCCAGCGCCGCCGCATCGGTGAGCTTGACGCGCATGGCAGCGGAGGCGCGGCAGTAACCGAGCCAATCTTCGAAAATTACGTCGGTCGTCCATTTACCCACATGGCTTGCGGCAGCTCGAAGCAAGGCGATGTCCGATTGCTGAAGTTTGCGAAGGTCGCTCTCCGCCTCACGGCTTGCGCTGCGTGCAAGATAAGCGTGAATTCGTCCCCAGAGCAGGCGCCGTTCGAGACTCGCCTTACTGAGCCTGTATCTCGCCTCCACCAGTCGTTCCCTCATGGGCACGGGTCCGCGCGTCAGCTCCTCCAGTGCGCTGATAGCCTGGACGAGATTGGAATGCGCTTCCTTCAGGCTTTCGAGCCAGAACAGGTCGCTCGATTCCCTGCACTGGATCCATTCCTTCATCGCGTCCTCCCACCTTTAGGGGCACGATGACAACGGACCGATCAGCGCATGCGTTGCCATAGGTCCGAAGTGGATGTTTTCAACGATTTGCGGATGGCTGCGCTCGTCCTCTCGGCCCGGATGCGTCCCTCACTTTCGATCAGTTTCCAACGGGTGGCTGATGTGGTAGCGCTCACAAGGCCGAATTCCGGGCTTCCCCAAAGGAGCCTTGGTTTGCGGTCACCGCTCGCCAGGCTGCTCGGGGGACGAAGTGCGGGTACAAGCGATCCAGGAACGCGAGCATTCGCTCAGTCTTGCGGCTGCCCAGTTACGCTCGGCGCTGCAACTGTTGGACCAGGTTGAAGCGCCGCCACATATCGCCGCTCAGATCGACCTGGCGCTATATCAACTGGAGCAGGAACTGGATTCAGAAAAGGCGCGCGGCGATCTCGTTCAGATCGAAAGAAACGCCGAACCCCAGTGACCGGCGAGCCGCTCCATTCCAGCGGCTCCATAATCCGTTAAATTGATGACCTCATGATGCGTGCCGGGCAGATCGATGATTCCATGTTCGGCAAGCACATCCACCCAGCGGGTGACGGTTGACTCCGGAAGCCCGATCTCGGCGGCGAGGTCGGCCGTGGATAGTGTGCGCTGCCCCAGATGCGCTGCGTAGACTTCGAGAAGAATGTCCCACGCGGGATCGGAAAAAAGGTTCTTCCCGAACACTTCTTCGCGTCCCCGGCGAAGCATCAGGATAGAAAGCATGTGATCCTCTGACAGGTCCAGCGGCTCACGCAGGCGCTTGCGCGAAAGGAGCGCCCTTAGCTGATCGAAAGAATCCGGGTGCGTCCGCCGCGTACGCGATGAAGTCACTGTAGCAGGTCCGTCAGTCGAGGACATTGTCGGTCAGGTCCCCAGCGCCACTGGCCGCTGGCGTGCCGCAGCAGAGGATGGCGCGACGACGGTGATTCCTGCCCCGCTAGGCGATGCTCGTGAATGTGCCTCAACATGACTTAAATTTCCAAACAGGATCAGTGGTTCACCCACTCTCAACAAGCGCGGTTAATGCGATGTCGTGACGTGCCTTGGCCTACCATGATCGGGCCCGAATGTACCTTCGCAACCCTTCGCCGAAGCGCTGGACCACGTCCTCGCAGCAATCGCGATCCTCGATCAGCAATCAGCGCCGGCGCGCCTTGCAGCGCAACTTAATTTTGTCGGTCACCGGCTGCGCGAGGAGATTGCCTTCGGTTCGCGGATTGCGCTCCGCGGTGCAGACGCTGCCTCCAGATCTTTGCTCCACTAACGGTGATCCCCACGTCCCCCAAACCAATCTGCCGATGCGGACGGAAACCTGCTGGCCGGAGATCGACGATAGCTGAAAAGAGGCTTGCCGCTCCAGCTCCGCACGCGGCCAGCCGGCAAGGCAGGGCTATCGCAAAGCTGCGCGACGGGCATGCCTGAGCGGACTTTCCGGACGTGCGACTTTGAGGACTCCGGACCGGATCAAGTCGTGCGTTTCCGGCTGGCCGAGCGGCGGGCATAGTCCAAATCCCTGTCCATATCGGCAACCGAGCGTGCGTAAGAGGCGCAGTTGCTCGTCATTCTCGACATATTCGGCGACGCACGGCTGGCCCATCGCACGGCACAGCGCCAGCACGCCCTGAAGCAAGGCAAGCCCATTCCCGCCTTTGCTCGCCGACGAGAGAAGGCTTCCGTCGAGCTTCACAGCATCGAACGCCATTTCGCGCAAATAGCTGATCGAGGAGTAACCCGCTCCGAAATCGTCGAGGACGATCCGGACGCCCGCCTTGCGCAATTGTGACAGATTGGCCCGCGCTGCCTCGAAGTCTGCAAGCAGGGCAGTCTCTGTGACCTCGATGAGCAACCTGCTCGCTTCGAGTTGCTCCCGGGCAATTGTCGCGAGAACGTTGGATGCGGTTGCGGGCCCGCACAACTGCACCGGACTGAGGTTGAAAGAGAGCGAAACCCTGTCAGGCCAATGCCGGGCAGCCGCGGCCGCGCGCGCCAAAAGGGTTTCGCTTAGCTCCTGGAGCACGCTGATCTGCTCGCTGATCGGGATGAATTCCGCTGGCGAAATCCAGCCGAGCTCGGGATGTCGCCAGCGCGCGAGGGCCTCGAACGAGCTGAGTTCAAGCGATTCAAGATCGAAAATCGGCTGGAAGGCGAGCTTTATGTCGCTGCCAAGTCCGGGGTCGCGCAGGGCCTGCTCGATTGCCGTCCGGCGCCGGACATCCTCTTCCATCTGCTCGGAAAATAGGGATGCTGTACCGCGCATCCGGCGTTTTGCGTCGTAAAGGGCGATATCGGCCCGGCGAAGCGCGTCGTTCACGCGCGTCTCACCCTGAAAGGACACGCCAGCGCAGGCCGAGATCCGCATCTCGCGCCCGTCGAGCTTGTAGGGCACGCTGATGCTTGCGATCGCGTGCTGCGCAACGACGACGGCTTGACCTGCACTCTGGCACCTGCAGACCACCGCGAATTCGTCTCCTCCCAATCGAGCGACGACGAGCGCTCCGGAGCCAAGGTCAAGAAGGCGTCGGCTGACTTCGACCAGCATCTGGTCCCCGATCAAATGGCCGAAAGTGTCGTTGATCGGCTTGAACCCGTCGAGGTCGAGCAGGATCAGCGCCAAGCGTCGCCGCGCGCCTTCGGGCATTCCAGCTAGCGTGCCGACAAAGCCGCGCCGATTAACAAGCCCGGTCAGCGGGTCGCGGTTGGCAATCTCTTCTGCGCGCGCCTGCTGGGTAATTGCGTCCTGCTCGGCCTCCACTGCTCGTTTCTTCTCGACTTCCAAGGCAAACCGGGCCCGCACGAGGCGTTCGAAGGAGAGATTTTGCACATTGAGCAAACGAAGCCGCAGCGCGATGACCGCGAGCAAGGTAAAGCCGATTGCCTGGTCGGCGGGCCGATTTCCAATTGTGAGAAGACCTGCAAAGGGGAGGGCGCCTATCAGCAAGGGTATGCGAGCTGCTGGCGAGAAGCTGCTGAGCGCGCCGGAGGCGCCAAGGGCTGCAATTCCGGCGAACATCGCGACATCCGAGCCGTCGCTGGAAGGAAGTACGAAATAGAGGCTGAGCTGCCACGTCAGGCTGACGGCAAAATAGAGGTTAGCAACGAGGAACGTTCGCCTCAGCTCACAGCGTGCCCTTTGCGCGGAAACATCTTCGGTTCGGATCCGGAGCATGTGCGGTGCGCGAACGAGGAGGATGGCGAACAATAGTGCCGTCGACAGCATCGAGAGCGGCGTTTCGGGTGGAATGGCGATGACCAGGCCCGCAAGGCTTGCCAGAAGCATGCCGTGCATCCACGGCATCTGGCGTTTGATCGCGATGAGGCGTTCCCGAAGCAACGCCTCATCGAATTCCGAAGCGGCACGAATGCCGATCAGGGCATCAAATCGACTCCCAACCCACGCGAGCATCGGTCTGTCCTAGTAGATGCGGGCATCCATCCCGTTTCGCTTTGGTCCAATATGGATGCAGTTTTCGCCATCCGAACAATCCGGCTGGGCGGGCTATCTGACCGGTGCACGCATGCAATGTAGGAGTTCCGGCGTATGAAAGCGTCTCAACGTGTCGAACGCGCCGTCCGAGCACACACGACTTGACCAGGAAATGGCCCGCCACCGGACACGTGGCGGGCCTGCGACGCGGAGCGTTCCTGTGGGGATCGGACACGCTGCAGCTGTGTGGGAAAGCCTCGGTTGCACTAAGCGGGAGTTGAGAATTGGTCCGAATTGTGCGCATGGCGATAGAAGAGATTCAATGGCTGGCGAGCGGCCCCGCCGCGACGGCTGGGACCAGTGCGCCGCTGCCCCGTTTTCGGACGCCTGGAAACTGCGATCCGGTTTCACGGCACGCATTCGGCCGGCAGGCGTTGCGCCAGGTGAATGACCAATTCCGCTACTGAGCAGCGACTGTCACCGCGAGCTTGGCCTGAGGCCCGTGAACTTGTCGGGCACGTATTCAAGTCCGACTTTCCACTTGCCGATGGCGGCTCGTCCGCAGCCGTTTCAGGGCGCGTGAATCGTTCAGAGGTAATGACGTGGTTCGGGTGCTCGGGATCGAGTCCCCGGATTGAAGGTTTGCGTTGGAAAGACTCGCCCGCCTGCGGCGCGGCAGAGACCGGCCGAAGAGTCCTTATACTGACTCGGGTTTGCGCTCTCTTCTCTGTGTCAGAGCAATCCGGGCGGCGCGAATAGCCAGCGCGAGCGCAAAGATCGGTATAATCAACTGCCATGCTTCGCTTTGAAGTCGGGTCAAAATCCCGGCGACCAGGCTTTGAAGATGGACCGGACTGCTATGGATAGGCCGCCAATCTGCCCACAGCCGGACTGAACTGAGAGGCCATAAATAGGCCACGGGTCTACCCGAGTCCGTCATCATGTCCAGAACGCCGTGACTCGCCATCGCTGCTCCGACAGCAACGGCGGCTGGCAACGAGGATACTCGCAAGCGCTTGTGCAGCGCAGCGGCAAGCAATCCGGCGGCCAGTGCTACGAACAGCGAGTGAGCCGCGCCGCGGTGCGAGTAGACTGAGGCTCCGGGAAGATTCCAAAGATGTTGGGCAAACCAGTCGGCGTCAGGCAGTGCCGAAGCCACTGCTGCGGCGGCAATCAGCCTCCACCGGGTCGGTCGGCGTGAGAACGCCAATCCCACGGCGCAGGGGACCAAAGCGTGCGTGGTGGTTAGCGGCATGTCAGAACTTTATCCGCAAAGCAGTTCAAGTCCATAATGGGCAGCGGAAAGCGGATCTTTACAGGGCTGCTCTAACTCAAACTCCAGCCCTTCGAACCTGACTTCTGCGACCTCGCAGCTGGTGAGAGAAGCGGCATGGCATCGGGTAAGTAAGCTGGCGTTCGCGCCCGATTACCTCGCGCCAGAACCGCGCGATATCCGCATGAGATCGGCAATATGTTTGCCAACCGACTTGGGCCGCTGCATGTGCCCAAAATGGCCATGTGGCGCCGCGCCGCTTCTTTGGGTCCCTCGTGCAGCAGCTCTGGCGCCGCCACCTCGCGCCCAATCGTGGGGCTCGGCACTCGCGACAGGATGGCTAGAATTATATGAAGCAAGGCTCTGCTAGGCCGTGCGCGTGATCCTGAGGCGCGTATGGCTCAGTTATAGCAGGCTTTGCGGCGGATCGAGCGCGATCTCGCCCATCTCTTAAGGGCCTGCGCCAATCTCTTGGCGGGCTCGCCCATACTCAGCGAGTAATGCCGAGCTGACCTCGGTAGGCTCTGGCTCCCTGATCCCGAACAACGCTCGAATTATGGCTTAGCCAGGGTATCGAGAGCTCGACTACCGCTCGGAAGTGGACCCAAAACACCCCGAGGTCGCAGTTCTCTAACGCCGGAGAAAATGAGACATTTGTGGCGTCCAGATCCTCTCTGCGCGTCGAAGGCAGACGTCGAGCGGGAGACATGATCGCATTATTTAAGCGTCAGCGACTTCACGAACTTCTCGGGTAGGCGATGCGCCTTGGGCCTGAAGTCCGAAGGCGCTGTGGTCTGCAAGGTCTTCGGGATTGGATATGAAAGTGCCGCCGGTTTTCGCCGGCGGCACTTTCGACTTACCGAGCTTGCTTAGGCGATTTGAGCGAGCAGCGCGGGCCGCTTGCGGCGACGGAGGGCAAAGCCCATCGCGCCGAATCCGAGCAGCATCATTGCCCAGGTCGACGGTTCCGGAACGCCGCCGACGGCGGACAATCCGCCGAGAAGGACGTTGTTGTTCGGGGTGGTTCCGCCCGACGTGAATGCATAAAAGTCGGTTGAGCCCCAATTCGGCAGATCGGTCCAGGTGAGCTCCGTGTTGCCGGTCAGCTCCTGGATAAAGTTGCTGCCGTTCCATGCCCACACGTCCCAGCTTTCCCCGTTGGTCGTGCTGCCCATGAAGAACTGGGCCGCCGTGACCTGGTCGGCGAGGAGGCTGCTAACGTCGAGAACGATGGCGGAATTGCCCCAGATCTCGTTATTGCCCGTCGGGTCGCTGGCGATACCGACGCCGTTCTCGTCGCCGCCATTGCTCTTCCCGAACAGGTCGCCACCTAAGCTATAGGCCGTGACCGAGAGGCCGCCATTTGAATAGGTGTGGCTCGTCCCGATGTCCCCCGTCGGATTGTTGAAATTAATCTCGACCGCGGCCGGAGCGGCAGTTGCGCCCGCCGCCAGCAATATTGCCAGAACTGTTTTGTACATGCGTGCCCCTTCCAAAATATAGCAAGATGTGTTTCCGGAGACGCGAAGAGCGCGCCCGTGGAAACCAGCGATTCGCGATGGTAGCACATATTTAACTAACGATGGTAACAAGAAAATAACCAGAAGCAGTGTCCCATTTTGGGACGTATTGCCGTCGCCGAGGGTGCCAGCCGGATCCCGCCATGCGGCCTGAGAGTCTCATCGTACAACCTCGCAAAAGCTCCTCTCGTGCTAGCTTCTCCTTGCCGCCGCTCGACTTTTGCAGCGGCGGCGGCAGCAGCGACGCTGCGAAGTGGCGACCGGATCGGAAGCGTTCCGTTCCGTCACCGACTCATCAAGTGCAGTCGCCGTGATGACGCCTGCTCCCGGGATTGTCGCTAGCCGCTGCGACAGCTCGCTCGATCGATGCCACGTCGACAGCTCCTTCTCGGGCGTGGCAAGCTGCTCCTGCACGGCACCGATCTGCTGCACGAGACTTGCCACCACATGCTCTGCAAGCGTCGGCACCTCGGCCGCATGGCCGTCCGTCAGCCGCCTCGCCAACGCGAGCGCGTGGTGTAGCCCGCGAGGCATTGCCACCCCGAACTCCGCAAGCACTGCGCGCATCATGATGATGAGCTGCGTACGCTGCTTGACCAACAGCCGGCTGGCCGTATGCCATCGTCTCACCATCAAATGCGAAAGCCCATGCCAGTTGCAGCCTCGCGACATCCGAAACGCGAAGCTCTGCATTCCTCTGATTCTGAAACCGGCGATGGTCGGGCGTCACGCCCCAGCCGTTCCACCGCGCTTTGTGAGTGGAGAGAGGGGCTGGAGTGGGGCAGCAACCTGCTGCACTGGCGGCTCCGGAAAACAGTAGCAGACCGGCCAGAATCAGCACCCACGACGCGCGATTCCTGCGTCGAATGTCAGGCCGCTATGAACAATAATCAGTTTGGCCGGAATGTGTCCCGCATCCGTCCCCCTGAACAGCATGTCTGGCAAGCTGGAGCGGTTTACCAACCTGCAATGCTTTCAAAAGGGGACGATGTCAGCAGTGGCTTGATTTCAACGGTGACCACAGTGGGTGGAAACGGTCGCCGCGCATGGCGTTCTCATGATCATGGCAATTTCTGGCGCAATCAAAGTGAACCAGTCTCCGATTGGATATTCTTCAGAAACTTGGGCCTGAAGTCCGAAGGCGCTGTGGTCTGCAAGGTCTTCGGGATTGGATATGAAAGTGCCGCCGGTTTTCGCCGGCGGCACTTTCGACTTACCGAGCTTGCTTAGGCGATTTGAGCGAGCAGC
>Ga0207667_10003938_pt1 | contig 18268 bp, 17 predicted proteins | sample KBSCornC52_FD_184301 | JGI IMG/M metagenome (GOLD analysis project Ga0207667, IMG submission 184301) | Corn rhizosphere microbial communities from Kellogg Biological Station, Michigan, USA - KBS Corn C5-2 (SPAdes) (version 2) | ecosystem: Host-associated > Plants > Roots > Rhizosphere > Soil ...
TAAAGCTTCATTGGCTGTTTTACAGACATCGACTTTACAATTTAAACTTGATAATAGGCTTTCAAATACATATTGAAGAAGTATGCCTTCTTCGACTAATAAAATTTTTGTCTTCATACTAAGGGTACTAGCCAGAATCATGTGAAAATGCAACACAAGGAAATATCTGATCAATTATCCTTTATGTAGCGTATTCTTTCAGCAAGAAAAACCATAACTGTAGAAAGTATGTCAGAATCATTAAAGAATAGTTCATTACTTTCTTCATCATTGAGGTTTTCTTTTAATATAAGTTCAAATTCTTGAGGATTGATCGATGATATTTTTTCTAATACAAAATTGAATTCATTTCGCACTTTTGGCGGCAATTTATTTCTTTCTAAGTATACTTGCTTCCCCTGTGTGCAAAATTGAATTTTATTAAGTGTATGCTTTATATCAATAGTGGAGAAAGCCTCTCCTGCATCAATCTTTACCCAATGAAAAGGATTTTTATTAATATAACCTACATTCTTAAATTGATTGCCAAGTACATCAATATCGTTGATAAGTACTCCAACAGCTAAAATTGCACCAAGAGCTTTTTCATTTGGAAGTCTGATTTTTAAACAATGGTTTAATTTAAGGATATTGCTGCATATGTAATATGTATAAATTCTGCTCTCAGCTAATCCAAACAACGCATTTGTATAATATGGATGTGACCAAATTATAGGCAGTCTTAAAATTTTCGTCTCAGGAACAACAATTCCAAAAAAGGAATATATTGATAACGCTAATTTTTCTTTAAGAGCAGCAACATAAGCTTCTTTTTCTGAAAAGCCAACAACAGACTTCGCATATAAATATTTTTTTTTGTTTTTTTCAAATACTACACAGCTGGAGAGTGTTTCTCCTCTAAAAGGAGAGGAATATATAGCATGGTTTGAAAAATCAACCAATAATTTTGTATTAAAATCTTTTATATTGAATATGGTCATCTAACATTTCTGTGGCGCCTTTAACTATCTCTTCATTTTGTTCATCTCTTAGCGCTTTTTGCACAGTATTTGTGCCGTATTGGCATGCGGTACCAAGGAGAGTTTTGAATGATTGTTGAAGAAGAGATGCTGGTGATTGGTTTGGTTCTTGTTTCATCAATGTAACATGTATAACTGTTCCTTCCTGTAATTTAAAATGACTTAATAAAGTTTCATTAGGGTACTTCTCATTATTTGATAAGCACAATCCAGCATAAACTAATTTAATGTTTGACGAAACTATATTTGACAGCAACGTGCTATTTTTTAAAGCTTTATTTTTTACTTCTTGACCCAAAAAACAAAATGGGTCTAAATCTGCAAAACACTGTTTAGCCATTAATTTTGCCAATTCTGCTTTTAAGTCCCCTAGTGTAGGGTTTTGCATCCTCAATTCACATTCAAGCTTTGTGCCACTGAGAAATTTCAAACGTAACTTCATAATAAATCCACCTTCTCATCGTAATTTTAAATCTAATTCTCGTTACTTCCAAGGAAGTTTTCGCATTGTAGCAATCAAATCTTAAGGAAATATTAAATCCAGGCATTATGCGTTAAAAATTTTTAGGCATGATCTAGAGAAATTAAGAGTCCAAAAAAACGGCCGTTTTATTGCCCTCTATGATTTTTAAAAAAAGGCTACCAAAACAGCCATATTTTGGTTTATTATACTGGTTCTTAAAATCTAATTCTACGTAATGGTTAATTATATGGGTATAGGAAACTGTTGATATGGGTAGCTTCATAAGGAGCAGGACATGAAAATAGGCTATGCACGTGTCAGCACACGGGAACAAAACCTCAACATGCAGGTAATTGCATTAGAAGACGCAGGCTGCGAAAAAATCTATGAGGAAGTTGTCAGTGGGGTAAAAGCAGATCGTCCCATTCTGAACAATCTCGTCAAACAAATGCGAGATGGAGATGTGTTGGTTGTACGGAAACTGGATCGTCTGGGACGATCACTGAAGAATTTAATTGAATTGGTGCAATTGTTGCTTCAAAAAAATATCGGCTTATGCAGTTTGAATGACCCCATTGATACGACAACGCCACAAGGCCGTCTTATCTTTAATATTTTTGCCTCACTTGCGGAATTTGAGCGAGACATTATCCGTGAACGGACTTATGCAGGATTATATGCAGCACGTGCGCGTGGACGCAAAGGCGGTCGGCCACGTGGATTGCCTAAAGCTTCAGAAGCAACCGCTTGTGCTGTAGAAACGCTTTATCGTGAAGGAAAATTATCAGTTATGCAAATTGCCAAAAAACTAAATATCTCTAAAAGTACTCTGTATAAATATTTGCGCTATAGAAATGTGGAGATAACCCCGTATGAGCGCAGATCATCAAACAACGAATAAGCGCCATTATTCTCATCAACAGTTAATTGATGGCGGTAGATTTTCTAAAGCAGATGTCCAAAAAATTCAAACTTATCGTGGTAAGCATAATAAGTTGGGATTTGCTTATCAGTTAAACTATGTACGCATCTTCAATTGCTTTCCAAAACAAAAACCATTTGAAATTGTGGAAGAGATATTAAATTTGTCTGGTTTGCAATTAGATATTGATATTTTAAATATCAAAGAATACATTAAACATCGTCAGCATATTGCAAGACATCAAGAACACATTCGCATCTATCTAAAATTATCTATCTTTGATGCTGAAGCCCACAAAAAATTAGTCGACTATCTTTTTAAAAAAGCCCAGCAAATTGAGCAAATGGCATTGCTAATGGCAGAAGCAAAAGCATTTTTAAGAAATCAACATATTTTACAACCTGGTGAATATACACTTGAGCGATTGATTATCCGTTACAGAGAGAAAGCAAGGCAATTTATTTTTGCCAAACTTAATCAGAGCCTTAGTGAGAAAATCAAGGCAAAGCTTGACCAATTATTGCAAATTGATCGGATTCGGCAATCTCAACTACAAAGGCTTAAACGTCCCCCTCGAAAGCCTTCTCCTCAAGCAATATTATTACTGACACAAAAATTAGAAATTATTAAACATACAGGCGCCACGGAGATTGATCTTTCATGGCTAAACAATAATTACCAGCGCAGCTTATCAAAATATGTTTATCGTTGCTCTGCTGATCGGTTACGAGAACTCCAATCAGAGCACCGTTATACTGCCATTATATGCTTTTTACATCAGACTAGCCTTGATACAGTAGATTACATCATTGACATGAACGCGAAGCTCATCACGAAAATATACACGCAGGCAGAACATAAAATTGATGAAGAAATGCAAAAAAAGCGCAAAAATATTAAAACTTCACTTGGCATGTTAAAAACAATCGGGGAAATTTTATTGGATGATCACATTTTAGATAATAAGTTACGCTTAGTTATTTTTACGGAGATTGATAAAGAAAAATTGAAAGCACAAATTTCTGAATCAGAATCGTGGTTAACAGGAAAATTCAGCCATGTTTTTTACTCTGTCATCAATCGGTTTTCTTATTTAAGACTATTTACGCCAGCCGTACTTGATCATCTTCAGTTTGAGAAAGAAAGTGAACAAGCTGGATCTCTTATAGAAGCATTAAATATGCTACGTGATATGAATCATAATAATAAAAGAAAATTAAGTGAAGAAGCACCAATTGATTTTATTCCAGCAAAATTACAACGAATTATCGCACCACAGGGTGATGTAAATAAACACGCTTGGGAATGTGCTTTATTTACTTGTTTAAGAGATGATATTCGAGCAGGAAATATTTCTGTTAAGGGCAGCAAGCGGTATGGTCATTTTAGTGATTTTTTTATTCTTGATACTGAATGGAAAACCCTGAGAAAAGAATTTTTTAAACGTGCAAAGTTGCCTGAAAAGCCTGAAGATGTGGCTACTTATTTCAAAGAGAGACTTAATCGTGCCTTTGATAATTTTTTGAAAAAACAACCAGAAAACAAATATGCACATGTTGAAGATGGCAAATGGGTGTTATCGGTAGATTCGGCAGAAGAATTTACCAAAGAAGAAGTCATTGCATTAGAGCATTTAAAAAGTTGGTTATCCGAACACATGTGTTCGATCAAGCTTCCGCAGCTATTAATAGAAGTAGACAATGATTTACATTATACCCAGGAATTTATTCCTGCTTCCAAACAATCTAAACGTGAAGTGGATGATATTTGTACGATCCTTGTTAGTATTATGGCACATGGCTGTCTTATTGGTCCCTACACGATGGCACGTTTAACGCAAGGTGTCAGCTACGAACAAATTCGTCGTATTACTGATTGGCAATTAACAGAAGATGCCCAGCGATCAGCCTTGGCTTTAGTGGTAAATGCGATTTCTAAAGTAGAAGTATCTCACCATTGGGGACAGGGAAAAACTTCTAGCAGCGATGGTCAACGATTCGAATTTAAACGGAAATCTTTACAACAAACTTACAGCACACGATTTGGCGATTTTGCATTGGAATTTTATACCTTTGTGGCAGATAACTATGCCCCATTTTATAGTACGCCTATTGAGTGTACTGACCGTGATGCAGCGTACGCCCTAGATGGTATTCTTTATAACGAAAGTGATTTGGATATTGAAGAACACTATACTGATACGCATGGATTTACAGAAATTAATTTTGCCGCATTTGCCATGCTAGGCAAGAAATTTAGTCCGCGCATTCGCGGCGTTCAGCGACAACGTATTTATTGTATTGATAAAGAAAAAACTATGCGTCATTGGGATCATTAGTATCTTCTAATTGTATTCACATGGCGTGGATAGTAGAACAATGGGATAAAATGGGTCAGTTTTATGCATCATTGGAAAAAGGACACGCAACGGCTTCCACTGCATTAAAACGCTTGGTTGGCTTTAGTGAAAAAAATCATTTCTACCGAGCCAATCGTGAACTGGGACGCATATTTAAAACAGAAAACATCCTCGAATATATGTCTGACCCGCTCTTGAGGAAAAATCGGAGAAGGGGCTTGTTGAAAGGTGAACAAATTCATCAACTCGCCCGTGATCTTGCTTATGGAAAGCGTGGCAAAGTAAGTGCTAAAGATATACAGGAACAAAAAAATACTTGCAGTTGTATGACGTTGATTTTAGCCAATATTATTTATTGGCAGGCCAAAGAAATAAAGCGAGTCATTGAAAAATTTAGCCATGAGATTGACCCTTTTTGCCTTACCATGTTGCCGCATATCAGCCCCATCGCTTGGGACAATGTTTTGCTGTATGGGGAGTATATTTTGGACAAAAAGCTGATTAGGTAATCCTTGTGTTGCATTTTCACATGATTCTGGCTGGTACCCTTACTAAGCTCCTCTTAATGTTGTTGTTGCAGGCATGAATGGTTATAAACGTCATTGCACTTGTACAGAGCCGTGACCCTCAGGGAGCGTTACCCATTGCTCATAAATTCTCCATGAAGATAGTACTGAGTATCCGAGCCGCGACCGTTAGGGAGCGTTCACAGGTACCAATATAAATTCAAGGCAGGATAAATAATAAATATTAAAAAAATATTTATTAGAAACCACAATAAATTATAGCTAAGTGATCGCTCCCTGACGGTCGCGGCTCGGAATTTTGCAGCTCGGAGTTTTATCGCGAATAGAAATTTTTGAGAGTCCAAAACCCTTGATTTTTCCGAGCGCGATTGCCTCATGCAGTTTGAAATAAATATGATATAATGCTCCAAGTTGTAGTCACGATATTTTATAATTCTTCTGGAGAACAGCCATGACGAAACCTGATACGAGGCACTTAAAATACTACATGCCTGTTTCATTTCTTAACAGAGCAACGAATCAATACCAGGTTGAAAATGTTCCTGTGAAAAACCCAAAGGATTTTGAGGAAATGATGCGCGAAGTTAATCAACACTTCTCTGCCATGCGATATCAAAAAGGCGGAATTGTTGTGATAACGGAAACTGAACCTTTCCAACTCACGTACTGTGGCACATTCATGAATACTTTTAATTCAACACAGTGGGAAAATCTAGTGTTAGAAAGCGGATTGAAATATATTACAAGGAAGTATACAGGCAATATACCACCTGGAGCAGATAATATTACACAGGGTGCGGCTGCAAATATACCAATGGTATTAACTTCATTTCCAAATAGAATCAAACACCTTCAAGATTTGCGATATGAAATCAGGTCTTCCAATTCAGAAGAGGGCCGCGATGAACGAATGAAAAGTATAATTTGCAAGTTTTGTTCTTACTTTGATCCAGAAAAAGATAATGATGGTTTCAATCATGAATTAAGAGAAGAAATAAAAAATGATTTAGAGTGGTTAAAAATTCATCCTGTCCAGGATAAACAATCTATAGCACAACAAAAAGCCATCAACTACATTGAAAATTCTTTTATAGCTTCGCAAAAAATATGGAGTAACAGTAATTCAAGTACTCACTATCAATCTTTACCTCAACCACAACCTGTTCAATCCGAAGTTGCTACACAACCCGCTGAGGAAGAAAAAAATACTCGAACTTCGTTTCCATGTACTTTGTTGTAATGGCATAATGTGTAAAAGTCTGAATTTTATCTGACATCTCTTGCTTGTCAGATTCATATACTACCCTCATGAACATTAAGATTTACGATTGCTTAAACTCACTCAACAGATGCTGAAACTTTTTCTCGTCTAATATTGAAACATTTAACTTTTGTGCCTTTTCCAATTTTGACCCTGGCGAGGCTCCAACAATTAAATAATGTGTAGATGATGAAATACTGTTTGTCACTTTTGCACCTAATTTTTCGAGAATATTTTTGGCTTCATCTCGAGTCGTTTTTTCTAATGTGCCTGTAATGACAAATGTTTTACCCTTTAATGGTAATCGTTGCTCAGCTTGATAAAGATCCTCAAATACAAACCCCGATTTTAATAGCTTCTCAATCAAAGCTTGGTGTTTGGGATGTTTAAAAAAAGCTACAATGTGTTTTGCAACGATGGGGCCAATATCAGCTAATTGCATAAATTCCTCTTCTGATACTGACGAGAATTTGTGAATATCACGATATTGTTCGCTCAACACCTTTGCTGTTCTCTCTCCAACATGCGGAATACCCAATCCATATAAAAAACGTGTTAACGTTGTTTTTTTACTTTTTTGTATCGCTTCACATAATTTAGATGCTGATTTTTCACCCATACGCTCGATAGCCATTAAAGTATGCATCGATAAATCATAAATATCACCAACAGATGTTAATATTTTACGTTCAACTAATATTTCTGCCCATTTGTCGCCTAATCCTGCAATATCCAATGCTTTTCTACTTGAAAAATGCTTTATGCTTTCTTTAAGTTGTGCCGGACATATTAAGTGGCCGGTACAATAACTGGCCGCTTTTCCCTCTTCTTTTTCAACAATGGAATGACAAACAGGGCAGCGTGGCGGCATTATTATTTTGTGTGTATTTTTGGGGCGATTTTCCAAAATCACACCGACCACTTCAGGGATAACATCCCCTGCTCTTTTGATAATCACAACATCGTGTAAACGAATATCTTTTCGATGAATTTCATCCATGTTATGCAGTGTTGCATTACTGACAATCACTCCAGCAACATTGACAGGTTTTAATTTTGCAACAGGCGTTAACACGCCTGTTCTTCCTACTTGAAAAATGACATCTAAAATTTCAGTCATTTCTTCTTGAGCAGGAAATTTATGTGCAATCGCAAATCTGGGAGCGCGTGCTACAAAACCTAATTTTTCTTGAAGTTCAACTTTATTCACTTTATAAACCACCCCGTCAATATCGTACGGTAATTTATTTCGTTTATTTAAAATCATCTTGTAATATTCAATACATTCATCAATGGAATGTACAAGGTTCACTTCAGGGTTTACTCTCATTCCCCATTCGCTTAATTGTTGAATAATATCGAATTGAGATTGTAAGGAAGATAAATGATGAGAAGTATCTACATAACCAATGCCGTAACTGAAAAAATTTAAGGGGCGGCTTGCCGTGATTTTAGGATCTAATTGCCGCAAACTTCCTGCAGCAGCATTCCTTGGGTTTGCAAATATTTTTTCACCCTTTTTTTGAGCACTATTATTTAATTCATTAAAACCTGATAGCGGCATATATACTTCACCACGAATCTCAATTAATAGTGGAATATTTTTACCCTGTAACTTTAGAGGAATGCTTTTAATGGTTTTTATATTATTAGTAATATTTTCTCCTGTAACCCCATCACCGCGCGTTGCAGCCTTAGTTAAGATTCCTGACTCATAAATTAAATTGATTGCAAGCCCATCTAATTTGGGTTCACAACAATATTGTATAGAATTGTTTATATTTAATTTTTCTTTAATCCTTTTATCAAAATCAGAAACTTGTTTTTCAATAAATGCATTCTCTAATGACAACATGGGAACAAAGTGTTTTACTTCTGAAAATGCTTTAAGTGTTTCTGCTCCTACCCGCTGCGTTGGAGAATCAGGCGTAATGAATTCAGGGTGTTCTCTTTCAAGTGTGATTAACTCTTGCAATAATCTATCATATTGCGCATCTGGCACAGTGGGGTTGTCTAATACATAATATTGATAATTATACTGATTAATTTTATCGCGGAGTTTTTGAACCTGATCTTTCATAAATATCATCTCTTAATAAATAAATCACTTTCTCTTAACATGTGTCACCCCGGAAAATTTTTGTCAGTATTGTTTGAAAGTGTAGTTGAAATAACACAAAAATTTATCTGGGCCCAGATGACAAGTTGGAATATTTCGCCTTTGATCTTTATAAAATGTTATTTCTGGGCCCCCGATAAATTCCTGTGAAATATTAATTATCCATTTAAAACCTTCTGACAGGAATTTTCCGGGGTGACAGTCTAAGTCAGTCATCCATCCTTAAAATAATCAAAATAAAATGGGGGCTTAGTACGATTTTCTCTTGATTTGTCTATTTCACTCTGTTGATTTTGATCATCGTGATTATTGGGTAATTCTATAAACGTTTGCTGTTGAGCTTTTTTTTGGGATGAAAACAACAACCAAAACAATCCAGGTAATACTATAACCAATATGAGTATTATCAGTATTAATGAAAAATTCATGCCTCAGCCATTTCCATTGCAGATTGCACATCAACGGCAACCAGTCTTGAAACACCTGGTTCATTCATAGTGACGCCAATTAAATGCTCCGCCATTTCAATTGCAATTTTATTGTGGCTGATAAATATAAATTGAACATTTTTTGACATTTCTTTAACTAAAGCACAAAACCGTCCAATATTGGTATCATCAAGCGGCGCATCAACCTCATCCAGCATACAAAAAGGTGCAGGATTTAATTGAAAAATTGAAAAGACCAATGCTATTGCAGTCAGTGCCTTTTCACCACCTGAAAGTAGATGAATCGTACTGTTACGTTTGCCAGGCGGCCTTGCGATTACTTGCACGCCTGTTTCTAACAAATCATCTCCTGTTAATTCAAGATACGCTTGACCGCCAGCAAAAATGCGTGGAAATAATTCTTGAAATACACTGTTTACTTTTTCATACGTTTCTTTGAACCGTAATTTTGTTTCACGATCAATTTTACGAATTGCTTCTTCCAATAATTCTAATGCTGTGACTAAATCTTGATGTTGCGTATCCAAATATGTTTTACGTTCTAATAATTGAGCATGTTCTGAAATTGCAGCAAGATTAATCAAGCCTAATCGTTCAATTTTTACACTCACCTTGTTGAGCTGTATCTGTGTTTGTTCAAGATTACATTCATCTGTCAATGCGGCTATCAAGCTTTCCAATTGTTCGCCAATTTCGTCGCATTTTTCCCTGAGTGTTTTTAACTCCACAGAAGATGACTCAAGCGATATTCGCTTTTGTTCTAAGAGAATTTGTTGTTTTGAGCGTTCATCATCGCATTCTTGCAATAATTTTTCAGTGTCACGAATTTCGTTATCTGTCTGTGCGAGCTGTTCTCTTTTCTCTTGTAATTGCTTTTCACAATCTGATTTTAATTTCAATTTTTCTTCTAATTCAAGCTGATAACTGTTACCTTTTGGAATTAAATTTTCTAACTCAGAAGAAATATCAGTTGTTTTTTGCGTAAAGCTTTCAATTTGAGATTTTAGTCTTTCACATAAATCATGAAGCGATTGTTTTTGAGTATTGAGAATTTGTATCTGTGTAGATAAAGCATGATGTAATTGTTGTTGTTTTTGATGACTTTCACGCACAGATTGACATTGCTGTCTTTTTTCATCGGATTGTGTCTTTAACAACTCTTTATGTTTATTGTCTTCTTCTAACTGCGCCAACGAAGTTTCCCATAATTGTTTAGATTGTTTTAAACTCTCTTCTTCTTTTTCCTTTTGAACACGTAAATCAATAATTTCATTTTCTAACTGTGCTTTTCTTTGCTCATGTTGTGAATGTTTGGTTTGTTGAATTTTATGCTGAGTATTTAACTCAGAATGATTCTGCATAAGCACCGAAAGAGCTCTTTGATTTTCGTGCAACGTATTTTCAAGCGTTTTAATTTCTTGCAAACTCTGATCGTATAAACTTTCTTTTTGTTCGATTTCATGGGTTTTATTTTCAATTTCAGTTTGACAATCCAATAAAATTTTTTCTCTTAAGATAACATCGCCTTTTTTCTCATCTAATTTAAGCACGCGCAAGAAATCGCAGCTTAACCAAATACCCTCAGGTGTAATCAGTGAAGAGCGTGAATTGACTTGATTCAGAAAAGAAAATGCTTGGGCAATATCTTTTGCAACATACACATTGGATAATAATTTTAATAAAACATCAGGCCCCTTACATAGACTCGATAATGAAATTAAACCTTCAATCCTTTCATCACTGAATGGTTCAGTTTGTTCAGATATATTGAGTAAGTTTATTGAGAAATTAATTTCATTTAAGGAATCAATAAGAGCGGAATGCGGATTAACGATATCATTATAATTTTCAAGGCAGAGCGATTCTAGTTGTTGAGATAAAATAACCTCAACTGCCTTTTCCCAACCCGATTCAACTTTGATAAGTTGTGCCAGCCTATTTGAATTTTCCAATTGATATTGTTTTAACCAATGCTGTTGTTTTTCATTATCTTTTCCTAATGCGGATTCTTGCAATGCCAATAGTGACGCATATCGACCTTTTAGTGTTTGAAGATTTGTTTTCATTTGATCCAGCATATTATGCAAGGATTTATTATCATCTCTTAACGTTGATAATCGTTGATTGTCTTGGGTCATTCGTTGTTGTTGCGAATCAATTTTTGACTGCAATTCTAATAATTGATTTTCAATAGGCGTACTATCAAAACTTAATACTAATTGTGAATATTGTGATTGCTCATCTGATAACCGCATGATTCTTTGTTGGATATCTTGTATTTGTTTTTCGATATGTTGAATTTTTGTCTGCTCTACTTGAGAACGCTGCAAATTAAATGCACACTGTTGTTGAAATTCATTCCAACTACGCTGAGCTTTTTCGTAATCAAGCTCAACGGATTCCAACTCATGCCGGCATTGCTCAAGATCGAGTTGTGATTGTTCAAGCGCAGGTGCGGTGCTTTCAATATTTTGTAATACCTCTTGATACCGTTGATGCTCCTGTTCTAAGTGCTGTTTTGCATTTGTATTTTCTACAGATAATTGAGACAAACTTAATTCTAAACTTCTTTTTTGTTCTTGGTGATAACTCAACTGTTGTTCTATTTTGGCGAGTTCTGTATTAATTTCATAATAGGTTTTCTGTACAGCATCACACTCTTCTTGTTGTGTTGCACGATTTTGCTGCATGACTTCTTTTTGCGTTAACTGTGATTGTTTTTCCGTGTTTAACTTTTCCAATACATTTTCAGCTTCAAGAATAGCATCCGTGTGCAAAGTAACTTCAGATTGAATATGTTTTGCTTTTAATGCAAATAATTGTGCCTTTAGATTTTTTTCTTGATCTTTTAACTGTTGATATTTTTCAGCTACTTCTGCTTGTTTGCTTAAATGATCCAATTGTTTTTGTAATTCATCTCGAATGTCAGTCATTCTGGCTAAATTATCACGTGTGTGGCCTAATCTTAGCTCTGTTTCTCTTCGCCTTTCTTTATATTTTGAAATACCTGCTGCTTCTTCAAGATAATTTCGTAAATCTTGTGGTTTAGCTTCGATGAGTCTTGAAATAGTTCCTTGTTCAATAATGGCATAACTGCGCGGGCCCAACCCTGTTCCTAAAAATATATCGGTAATATCACGACGCCTGCAAACTGATCCATTAAGATAATAAGTTGAATGACCTTCCAGGTTAACTTGTCTGCGAATAACAATTTCATTGTATTGTTGGTACGCACCACCAAGCCTTCCAGATGAATTATCAAAATGTAATTCAATAGATGCTTGACCCGATGCACTACGACTGCCAGCACCATTGAATATAACATCTACAATGGATTCACCACGTAAATTTTTTGCTGAAGACTCACCCATCACCCAGCGTACAGCATCGATGATGTTAGATTTTCCACATCCATTAGGACCAACGACGCCGGATAGGTTTCCTGGAAAACCCACGGTGGTAGGATCTACAAACGACTTAAAACCAGCTAATTTAATTTTGTCTAAACGCATAATACCCTTTTAACTCCTATTTTGTTTTTCTATCCATAATCTTTTCAGATTTGCTTAATTTTTCATGATATTTTCTTTCTAATCTTCTTTTTCTCAGGCGCCATAATGTCATGATTGGCCCTGATAGTCCAAATAAAAATGCACAAATAAAAATAACATCAGGTGGCTCTAAAGAAATAAATCCGAATATTAATACAATTAACAGTAATCCAACAAATGGAACTTTTCCCTGCCATTCTAAATTTTTAAAACTGTGATATCGAATTCTGCTCACCATTAAAAAAGCACACAAAACGATGACTAAAATAAATAGGCCCTTTAATATTTCTGTGGGTTGCCACTGATTATCGACTACAACCCAGACAAATCCTGCCACAATGGCAGCAGCAGCGGGTGATGGCAATCCTTGAAAATAATTTTTATCTGTGACTCCAATTTGTGTGTTAAACCTCGCGAGTCTAAGGGCTGTAGCAGCCACATAAACAAAACCTGCAAACCATCCAATGTTTCCAAAACTAAACAGCCCCCAATTAAAACCTAATAATGCTGGTGCAACACCAAAACAGACCATGTCTGACAGGCTGTCATATTCAGCGCCAAACGCAGTTTGAGTATTTGTTAACCTTGCCACTCTGCCATCAAGACTATCCGCCACCATAGCTACAAATATTGCCATAGCTGATGTATCAAACCTGCCTTTTACTGTTTGAATAATGGCATAAAAACCGGCAAATAAAGCAATTGTAGTTAATACATTGGGGAGTAAATATATCCCTCTAGCAGGTTCTTTCACCACAGAATAGTCTCTCACTAAAAAACCCACATCATACACTATTTTTGCTAGAATAAGGCTATGAGCAAACCAGATGAAAAACAGTCAAAAATTTTAATAGAAGGTGAAACCGAAGCCGGCCAAAGTTTCAGACCCAGTGATTGGGCTGAGCGCATGAGCGGCAGCCTATCGACCTTTCGCGGCCATCGCATGGTGTATTCTCCCTTGCTTCAACCTGTCGTGAAAAATGGTCAAAAATGTCTTTTGCTTGACCCAGAGCTTAAAAAATCCAATCCCGAATTATATGAAGCTATTATGACTTTCGCACAAAATAATAAATTGAAAATGAGGGAAGATGATTAACGACTTTCATCAGTCTAAATCATGGTTTAATCGCGCAAAATTTTACTTAAATTATAACTAAAGAGGAGATAAAAATGGATAACACAATAATTGAAGAATCTTCATTCAAAATTAAAACCAGCAAAGCCAAAGGCATACTTTATGGTATGTTTGTTGGGGATGCTCTAGGTTCTTCCTATGAATTTCAAACGATTGAATATCCCGTACCAAATAACAAACTTCAGAAACCATTAAATATGCAAGGAGGGGGTCGTTTTAAACTTCCTCCAGGTGGCTGGACAGATGACTCCAGCCAGGGTGCTTGCTTGAATGATGCCCTCATTTATATGGAAGTTATATATAGCAAAACAGGGATTCGTGAATTTCCCAGCAAGTATTTTATGGAAAGCATTTATCTTTGGAATAAAAAAGGAACTAATTCGGGATTAAGCAAATCCTATCCTCATGTATCTATCGGTTTAGGCAGCGTTGTTTCTCAGGCTATTAATAATTGGGAAATTCAAAGAAGTAAACCAAGTGCAGATCCTGCCAGTTCATTAGTTGAATATCGGCGTAAAAATGGACTCGAAAACGAACTCTGTGACGGTAATGGCAGTACTATGCGCTACGGTGCGTGCGCAGTATTTGCAAAAAGTGTTGAAGAAGCGATGCAATTTGCATATCTTCAATCCATTGTAACGACTCCTGGAAGAGAAAGCGCCGACTGTTCACGTCTATTAGCTTTTCTCACGTATGAAGCCATGCACAGTAAAATCACTGATCCTCTTGCACTCAAAACATGGCTTTTAAGCAAAGAAAATTTGGAACGGTTTGTAACAATTGCAAACATGCAAAGTTTACCAAAGTTAAAATCTGATGATGGCCTCACAAATTTAGATTATAAAACATCGGGAACCGTCAAACTTACTTCAAAAGTATTACAGCTTTGTCACCCAGAAGAGGCAACTGGGGATGATATTTTCATCAACTGGCGAGTCAGTTCCGAACACTATAAACTCAATCCAAAACAAAGCAAGAAAGGATATTATGGTGCTTATGTCACAGAAGGCGTTGCTCTGGTATTAAATGCATTCTTGAATACAAACTCATTTGAAGAATTAATATCTACATTGGCACTTGCATGCGGCGATGCAGATTCCAATGCAGCAGTTGCAGGGCAATTAGCCGGAGCCGTCTATGGTGTTAATGCCATTCCAAAAACATGGATTGATGATGTGAATAAACATCCATTAAACCAAAAAACAAATTCAAGCGACACAGCGAACGTGACACAATTTATTGATAATGCAATTCAAATAGCACTACCGCAACCAGAATTATTAGCCGAATCATCAAAAGTTGCATGCGATGAAAAAAACCTAACGGGAAATAATCGAAATATTTTACTACCCAACTCCAGTAATAGTAGTAATCAGAATGTAAATAAATACCCTGATTTGCGAAATGAAATTACTAAAACAAAAACACCTGTTGTATTTCTGAAGTTTTTTACAGAAGATGAGGCCATAAAATTTATTGATGATCATGGTATACCTTTCATTCCTGAATTACTGGATAAAAATGGAAAAACACTCAATCAACCTGATGGCAATAGAATTCCAAATCGATGGATAGTGCGGCTTCCAATTAATGGCACAAAAAATGGGAACCCTTATAGCTACTATGATGATTTTCGTCAAAACAATCCCGGCCTTGATTTACCCGATATAAGCAACATACCAGAAGAAACTATCCCGCCTCCAACACCCATGAATGTATTAGGTAAAAAAAATTAATGGCAAAGCAGATTCTTTCAATAATTCATGAATTATGCTAATCTCGCCAACTTACTTTCAAGTGTAATCCGGAGAGATGTCCGAGTGGTTTAAGGAGCACGACTGGAACTCGTGTATACGTTAACCCGTATCGAGGGTTCGAATCCCTCTCTCTCCGCCAGCTTTTGCTCTTTGAGGTTCAGGTATGGCAATCGCACTCGTGTAAATCAGGGGTTTTGAACTCTCAAAAAAATACTGTCACCCCGGAAAATTTTTGTTCGCTGTTTTTAAATAGAAAGATAAGCGCCCACAAAAATTTATCCGGGGCCCAGAAAAAACATTCTATAGATATCAGGTGAGAAATATTCCAACTTGTAAACTAGGTCCCGGATAAATTTTTCTGTAAGCTTAATTTTCATTTATGTTTCACCAGAGAAAAATTTTCCTGGATGACAGGCGCACAGGACATCTTAAACCCTTGATTTTCCTAAGTGCGATTGCCATACCCTTGTTTTTTGTTATCAAAATCATTATCATCGGAGTCTGTCTCTGAAACAACCTCCCAAGCAGGCGGCTTAGTAATACCAATCTCCATATGACCTTGGGAAGAATAATCAACTTTTAAAACAACTTTAATGTTTTCTCGTAACCAATCAGGTGCTCTTGCCGCATCATAAAATACTTTAGGAAAATAAACCTGACCCACCAATTCGTTAGGATATGTGTAAGATTTTATTCCAAAAGCATCAATTATGGTATTCAGTCCTGTGGGCTGTTCTCTTGCGGCTTTATACAACTGTAGAGCAATAACTTCTTTTATCTCATCTTTTAATTCCGCGGTTAAAGCTTGATATGCATCATAATTACCGCCACGCGCAAGAACCACCTTAAAAGCTGATTCGATCTGTTGGACAATTTGAGCTCTATTGTATACAAATAAGTTGCCGTTGAATCCTGCCAACTCTTTTATGCGCAGCATAATCTTAGTTGCGGTTCCCTCTGAACCAAACGTAGTCAATCTTTGAAAAAACTCAGCAGCCATGTGTTTCTCCTATAAGTTAAACAAAATTATAATGCACATTGTCATTATCGTTATCATTACTATGATTGTCTAAAATGCATTTAATGACGACATTATCATTAATGTCGTTACCTTTTTCAACATGTATAACTTGTCTAATATCGTCTTCTAACCATGTATTATTAGGTTCGACGGTATTAAATACATTTGGAAAATAAACCTGCCCTACCACTTCGCCTTCATAGCGATGAAAAATCAGACCAGAAAAAGCTGTTACGCCATACGTATCTTTTGATTGAAGCACAGATGTACGGTTCTTTAATGAAGCTTGATATAACTTTTGAGCAATAGCTTCTTTTATCGCATCTTTTTCTTGTGAGGTTAAATCTTGGTATGACTTATAGTTATTTAAGATGACTTTATTGAATGCTTTCTCAATGTTTTTGACGATCTCATCTTTTTGATGCACAAACATGCAGCCTTTAAATCCTGCTAGTTCTTTTATTCGACACATTATTTTTGTCGCTGTTCCTTCTGCGCCAAATGTAGTCAGTTTTTGTACAAACTCGACAGCCATGTGTTACTCCTATAAGTTAAGTAAATTTTAATTTACAATACTTAGACAGTCTAACATGAAATAAAATTATTTTTTTACTATATTAATTTTTTTATTGACAGTCAACACAATAGCAGCAATAAAAAGCATTAAACATCCAACAGCCATCAATACAATTGGCCAACTCAAAACATTCAAAAAATGACGCGCGGTGTAGTATCCTATAAACAAAACTAAATTAAGCGTTCCAACAAATAATAACGTTTTACTTTTAACTACAGCACTTAAATAAATAAGAAGCCCCGCGGGCACAAAAAACATATAGTCAAAAGCTGTTTTTTCCATAATATTATACAACCCTGACATTAACAGGCACGAACCAAAAAAATATCCCCATGGGGTGAGTACAATATATTTTGATTGAGAAAGGCTATATGAAATACACATTAATGATGTACCCAAAACAACAAAAGCATAATCTGATTGAACCATCATTAGCTTGAACGTTGACAGAAAAAATACTATCACAAAAAATAATACAAAAAACAACACCGACGTATTTTGTTTATGTCGAGTTGAAATCCAATAAATAAGATATTGGACAAATAAAAATCCATAAATCAAGGCCTGACTAAATGAATAATGATTCATTAAAACCTTTAATTCATAAAAAGAAACAAATAAACCTATTGACTGAAAAACAGCAGATAAAATTAAAAAAGGTGTTGATAGCTTAGCAAGATTTTCACTGAAAAAGGCAAGAACAGACAATACAAAAAAAACAATACCAGATCCCAGCGTAATAATAATTCTGCCAGTTGAATTAATATTTACCCACTCTGTTGAAATATAAATAGATAAGCCGCATAAAATTAATAACGCACCAAAATAAGACAAAAACTTTAACAGTGTTTGCTGCACATTACTTGTGTTCATCTGAATTTCCAACAATCCATCCAATGAATTTAGGCGCAGGAGAATGAGCACCCATTATATTTCCTTTTTTTGAAATAAATATTCCATCTGTTGCATCGTGGTTTAGGAGATCAAACAATACATAATCTTGGTTTTCCTTTGTGAACTGATATCCATCGGGTGAAGTAATAGAAGCATCAATTTGATACTGATTCAATGCTGGAATAAGCATCACAAACACTTGATTTTTACATTG
>Ga0207667_10003942_pt1 | contig 18265 bp, 16 predicted proteins | sample KBSCornC52_FD_184301 | JGI IMG/M metagenome (GOLD analysis project Ga0207667, IMG submission 184301) | Corn rhizosphere microbial communities from Kellogg Biological Station, Michigan, USA - KBS Corn C5-2 (SPAdes) (version 2) | ecosystem: Host-associated > Plants > Roots > Rhizosphere > Soil ...
AGATGCGCGGAGTAAGCTCGAGAATCGCGGCCAGGCCTCGCAGGATTTCGTCGAGGGAATCGAACTCCTCTTCGAGGTGATTACAGAGGGCAGAGGAGTCGCAGGGAGTTTTGATCAGGGCGCAGGCCGTGTCGCGATGGCGGGCGCGAAGACGGGAGCTGATAGCAAGAGCGCCGGTACGGTCGCCCAGAGCGGCAGATGCGGCAGCTCGCAGGAGCAGGTCAGTCACTTTGGCCATGGCGCTGACCACGACTACGGTCTGCTTGCCCGCGGCCACACGGCCCGCGACGATGGAAGCGGTACGGTTGATCGCTGTTGGATCCTCGACCGAGGTGCCGCCGAATTTCATGACAACCAGGCTCATGCGTTTGTTGTCGAACCTCTGGGCTGAAGCCCCTTTTAGTTCCAAATGTTCGGCACAACTGAAGTTATGCCCGGATACAAACCTGACTGCGTGTCACCGATCTAAGATTTCGTGATTGTTTCGGCATCCGGCTCCCACCTGCGCGAGCGGCCGGAGGGCTCCTGCCGGTCGTTTTGGGCACCGGACTTCAGCTTGCCGAGGCTGGCAAGAAGTTCGGCATTCAAGATAGTCGCGCCTGCGGCACCGCGCACCGTGTTGTGCGAGAGCAGCACGAATTTCCAGTCGAGCAGATTGCAGGGACGCAGGCGACCCACCGTCACGGCCATTCCACGCTCGCGATTTCTGTCGAGCCGCGGTTGCGGACGATCGGGCTGCTCGGCAAACTGCACCGGCTGCTTGGGCGCGAAGGGCAGGTCCATACCGGCGAGCGGCTTGAAGTCGTTCCAGGCGGCCAAGACTTGCTCGCGGGTGGCGGGTTTGCGGAACTTGATCGAAACGCACTCGGTGTGACCATCGACGACCGGTACTCGGTTGCAGTGTGCAGTGATGCCTGCCTTGAGCGGAGTGATGGTGTGCGCCTCAGACCTGCCGAGGAGCTTCAGGGTCTCGGCTTCCATCTTTTCTTCTTCGCTGCCGATATAGGGAACGACGTTGTCGAGGATGTCCATAGATGCGACGCCGGGATACCCCGCACCGCTGACGGCCTGCATGGTGCTGACGAAGATCTGCTCGATCCCGAAGCGTTCTTGTAGAGGCTTGAGAGCCATCACAAGGCCGATGGTCGAACAGTTGGGATTGGTGACCATGTAGCCGCCTGACCGCTTGCGCGAGTCCTGCTCTTCGATAAGGTGCAGGTGGTCGGCATTTACCTCGGGAATGACCAGAGGTACATTCGGAGCCATGCGGAATGCGCTGGAATTGGAGAGAACGGCGCAGCCAGCATCGGCAAACTTCGGCTCGAGCTCGCGGGCAAAGGCGGCGTCGACAGATGCGAAGATGACGTGCGGCGCGCCTGTGGGATCGGCCGGTGAGACCGGCATCTTGGCGATGCGCTCCGGCAGGGGCGTGTCGAGCCTCCACCTTACGGCTTCGCCGTAGGCCTTGCCGCTGGAGCGGTCACTGGCCGCCAGCCACGCAACTTCGAACCATGGGTGATCTTCGAGGAGCTGGATGTAGCGCTGACCGACCATTCCGGTCGCGCCCAGGATGCCGATTGGATATTTGTTTTGCATGGGACTGGACCTTTTAGTGTACAGGAGAGTGGCTGCCGAAGGCATGGGTATCGGGAGTGGACTTACGCGAAAGTGACGTATCGGGGGAGTGCGTGAAATCTTCGGGTTTGTGCTATTTGCGCCGTGCTGTATCTGGCTTCGCTGACAACTCGTCGAGGCGGATATCAACGTACTTCTGGCTCTCGACCTCGAAAGCCGGCTGGTCCATCTTCGAGAAACGTGTCACCCTCGCCGCCGGTGTGTATGATTAACGGCACAGCAGGACACTGGTCTCTCTCCACCTGCCTAGGGTGTTAAGAAGTCGGTTCTGAACCGCACTTCGCGCAGCTTCTCTCTTCCAGGTGAGGCTGGCACCTGGAAAGGTAGGGCCCATGCGAGTACATCTGGTCAACCCCAGTGACAATTCCTTCGGCACGGCGGTCATCACACCGCGCTGGCTATTCGTCCTGGCGGCTGCAACGCCCGAATCGGCTGGTACGCCCAATCTGGTGGACGAATCTCTGGAACAGATCGACCCCGAAAGCATTCAGGCCGGGGACATCGTCGGCATCAGCGTTCATACCGGCAATGCTCTGCGCGGCTATCAAGTGGGCCGCATAGCGAGAGCGCGCGGAGCATGGGTGGTGTATGGCGGCATTCATGCCACGCTCTTCCCTGAAGAAGCCCTTGAGCGCGGTCAAGCGCACGCGATTGTGAAGGGAGATGGGGATGTCGCCTGGGGAAAAGCAGTATCAGACTGCATAGCCGGCAAACCCGAGAAGATCTATGAGGGCGGCAGGATCGGGGGATCGGAGTTTCTCGCCGCGCGCTGGGATCTCATGCGGCCGGATAAATATATGTGGGCTTCCGTGCAGACCATTCGTGGATGCCCTAAGCACTGCTCCTTTTGCAGCGTCTGGCGCACGGACGGCCAGAAGCCGAGGCAAAGGTCGTACCAGAAGGTGGTCGACGAGATCATCAGCTTGCGCCGGATTGGATTCCGCTTCATAGCACTGGCTGACGATAACTTTTACCCGGTCACTCTGACGGATCTGCGCCAGGCCCGGGAGCAAAAGAACTACGCCAAGCTCGAGGAATTGACTGCCATTCGCAAGGAACGCTTCCAGTTGATGGAGGAACTCGCGAAGTTGCCGAAAGACATGGTGTTTTTCACCCAGATCACGATGGAGGCAGGCGAGGACGGAGATTATCTCGATGCCATGCGCAAGGCGAACATCAAGGGTGCGCTGGTAGGTGTGGAAGCAGTGACGCCGGAAGGCCTGAAGGCGGTGTTCAAGGACTGGAACTACTCCGGTGAGGCGCTGGCTACGCAATTGCAGAAGTTTCGAGAGCATGGCGTTCACGTCCTTGGGTCCTTCATCTTCGGATTGCCCACGGATAAGCCGGCTACCTTCGATGCAACGGTCGAAATGGCCATGAAGGCAGGAGTGACCTTTGCTCAATTTGTGATGATGACACCCTTTCCCGGCACGGTGGACTTTGGCCGCTGGGAGAAAGAGCAAGCGACGCATCCGACAATGGTCGGCGATGTACCGATCACGCGTTACTGGCTCATTCCCATCGAGGTCAGGCCGAAGATGTTCACACCGCATCCTTCGATGAGTTCGGACGAAATTCGCGAACGTACACAGCGGGTATGGGACCGCTTTTACAACTGGGGGGCGATCTGGCGGCGGTCCAGTTGTACCCCGAACCTGCGTTCACGGATCGCATTTATTTTTCTCTCGAAGCTTTACCGGCAGATGTACGCGGGCACGGGTATTTCGACCGATAGCGCACGGAGAAAGAAGTCGAAGAAGTGGGCGCGATGGACGGCCCGGCAGTGCAAGAAGCTGTTTGAGGCGCGGCCGATGCCCGGACTGCAATCGCCCTCGTGGCAGTCCGCAACGGCGGAAGGTTCCTTCGCAGGAATTGATTTTCCGAGCTCTCGTGCGTTCGTAGTGCTGCCCGAGGAGGAGTAACGCCGACAGCCCGGGTTAGTTGGAAGGGCGCTTCGGATTGGCGCTGAGCTCTCCGACGACAGTCGTCCACTCGCGGACATGCCAGCGTTTGACGAGACCGTTGAGGACGTAAGGGTCGGCCTTGGCAAATTTCTCGGCTACCTCCGGCGAGTCACCCCTGAAGAGAAGAACTGCTCCGTCGGAGGGGTTCGCCAGCGCGCCGCCAAGGACGAGTTCGCCTCTTTCTGCCGCTTCCCATCCAAGCTTCAGATGGATGTTGCGGAATTCTGTGCGGCGGGAGATATAATCGTCGGCGACCTCGTAAAAGAGTAGGTAGTGCATGCAGAGCTCCTGTCGAATCGGATTCTACTCGAGTGAGATTCGACGCAAAATTCCGTCCGGCCGCTAAACTGGAAGGCAGTGAAGCGACAGAATCTCGAACCCTGCGATCCTGCAATCCCGATGCGTGCGCTGCTGGCTGGTGCTCGCCGCAAGGAGTCAACTCTCGTCGAACTCTCGCGAAAGCTGGTCAGTTGCGAATCGCCGTCAGACAGCAAAGCCGCAGTGGACGCCTGCGTGGCCGTTGCCGCGAATGAGATTCGCACGCGCGACGGCAAGGCGAAGCTGCATCGCCAGCGTGGATATGGCGATGTTCTCGAGGCAAGGTTCGGCCCGCGCAAGGGAAAAAAAGCAAAGCCCGTTCTGCTGCTCGGCCATCTGGATACGGTGTGGCCGGTGGGAACCCTGAGGGCGATGCCGTGCCGTATTGCTGAAGGCCGTCTGTGGGGACCGGGGACACTGGATATGAAAGTGGGCGTCGCAATGGCGCTCACGGCGATCGAAATGCTCACCGAGGCGGACCTGCTGCAGAGTGAAATTGTTCTGCTGCTGAACAGTGATGAGGAGATCGGCAGTCCTGTTTCCCGTCCCATCACCGAGAGCATTGCGCGTGACTGCGCAGCTGTATTAGTGCTGGAGCCGGCGCAAGGGCTGGCGTACAAGACGGCGCGGAAAGGGACGGGGAACTGGCGCATCGATGTTCGTGGAATTGCAGCGCATGCGGGCGTCGATTTCGAGAAGGGCGCCAGCGCTCTACGCGAACTTTCGCGCGTGATCGATACAGTAAGCGAGTGGACCGACCTGAAGCGAGGACTCACGGTGAGCGTGGGCGTGGCCGGAGGCGGAAGCAAGACCAACGTAATTGCGGCCGACGCTTTCGCTGAGGTTGACGTTCGGATTGCGAAGAGTGCGGATGGCCCGCGCATTGAGCGGAAATTCACCACCCTCAAAGCAGCTGACAAGCGGTGCTCGCTCAGCATTTCGGGCGGCATCAACCGGCCGCCGATGGAGCGCACGCGTGGAACGGTGCAACTGTATCAGCGGGCGCGCGCATTAGCGGCAGAACTCGGCATTGTGCTCGATGAGGCGTCGACCGGCGGTGCGTCCGACGGCAATTTCACGTCTGCGCTGGGGATACCCACCCTGGATGGGATGGGGGCGGTTGGTGAAGGCGCCCATGCGAGCCAAGAGTCGATTCTGCTGGAGCACCTGGCTCCGCGAACGGCACTGCTGGCAGGCATGCTGGCGAGATCAAGCTGATCGGGGAGCCATCAGTGAACAGTGTCGGTGATTGGTTCGCTCGAATCCTGAATGTGGGTGCATTTGGAATCACTTCTTTCTCGGCGGATTCGGAATTAGCATGGCAATCGAAGCGGAGGTTCACCTAATGCGTCGTATCTTTTTAGCGATCGCGATCGGAGTTATTGCTGAACTGGCGGGCGGTGCTGGCTTGGCACAGAATGATCGGAAGCCGCCGACTGTAGCCGTTCAACAGCCGACCGGCGGCATTGATGTCATCATGACGTACGCGGGCACGTGGAAAGTGAGTGGCCAGCGGTTTGCTACCGCGCATAGCGATGCGGGTAAGGAAGATAATACGCTGCGCAATGACTGCTGGAAGAGTGGCGGTTATGTGGCATGCAACCAGTACGTGAACGGCGAATCGAAGGTTTTGCTGGTCTTCACTTATAACGATGTAACGAAAATCTACACGTCATATCCCATTCCGAAGGATGGCGAAGCGGCGGGTGCCGGCCGGTTGCAGATTGTCGGTAATATCTGGACGTTTCCGTGGGAGATTTCGCAGAGCGGAGTGACGACCTATTTCCACGTCGTGAATGTGTTCAAGGATCACGATCATATCGAGTATGCGCAGGAGTTCTCTCCCGATAATGTGCATTGGACGAGGATGGCGGAGGGGTCGGAGACGAAGATCGGAGACTAGATTCAGCCCGCCAATCAGCGGACCGGGTGCATGGCATAGTTCTGCATGAAGAAATATGCCGAGGTCATGAAGCCGATTGCGGCAACAGTTCTGCGCATGATGGCCTGATTGATCAAACGGCTGTAATGGGCCCCGATGTAGCCGCCGAGTGCCGCAAGGATCGCCATCTCGAGGCAGAAGTACCACTGCACGCGCCCCGCCGCGATGAATGAGATGGCCGGGATGCCGAGGGAGACTGCGGCAGTAAGCACCTTGAGGGCATTCATCTCGTGCATGTCGTGCACGCCGCAGACGCCGAACAACGCCATCGCAAGGAATCCGCCGCCGGCGCCGAAGTAACCGACATAAACGCTGACGACAATCATGCCCACGATCAGCAGCCTGTGATGCCGTTCCCCTTCATTCAGCGTTTTCATCCAGCGCCCCAACGGGAAGCTGAGCACGAACATGACGGCTGCGAAGAGCAGCAACCAGGGCAGCAGCTTGAGAAACATGTGATTGCCGGTACGCAGCAGGAGCTGACCGCCAATCCATCCGCCCAATCCTGAGGCCAGGCCCAGCGGCAGCAATTCGCGTTTGTATTCGCGCAGCTCTTTTCGAAACGCGATTAGTCCAGTTAATTGTCCGGGCCAGAGGGCGACGGTGTTGGTGGCCTGGATTGCAACTGCGCCCACACCCGCGGCGCTGGCGAAGAGGGCAGGAAGAGATAGAAATGAACCGCCGCCCGCGATCGAATTCAAAACTCCAGCGAGAAACGATCCGGCGGGAAGCCATGAACGATGCAGGAGCTGGAGTATAAGTTCGACCATGAGCTAGTACCGGCGAGGAGATAAATTCCTCGTGAGTTTTCAAAAGCAGACTGAGGGAATCTAGGGAAGGAACTGCTGCTAAACTCCCGAATGAGAACAGACGGGAGTATGAATTTGCAATGAAACAACTCATCATGGGCATTTTTGTAGCCTCGGCAATGACGTTTGCTTTGGCGCAGACTGCGCCGCAATCGGATGCTCACCGCCCGCGACCCAAACCGACGAGCGGTTCTCCAGCACCCTGGCTTAAGCTTCCGCCGGGTGTGCCGCCGGGACATGGAATCGTGAAGACAGCTTTCAGCCTTCGCTACCAGGACCTCCACATCGGCACAGGTGCCGAAGCGGAGCCCAACAAGATGTACAAGGTGCAGTACACGGGTTGGCTCGCCTCTGACGGGCACAAGTTCGACTCGTCGTATGACCACAAGGGACAGGTGCTCGACAAAGACGGCAAGCCTGAACTCGACGCAGATGGCAAGCCAAAGATGGAAGCGCAGCCGCTTAGTTTCCCGCAGGGATTCGGGCGGCTGATTCCCGGTTTCGATCAGGGCTTCACGGGAATGAAGGTCGGCGGCAAGCGGCGTCTGTTTATTCCATGGCAGCTTGCGTATGGCGCGCGAGGAGGACGCGGAATCCCGCCCAAGGCCGATCTCATCTTCGATATAGAGCTAGTCGATCAAAGCGATCTGGAGATGCAGATGCCAGCGGGGCACCCGGGCATGAACCAGCCGACGCATGCTACACCTCCGCCGAGCGGATCCGCTCCGAATCCGGGAACACCACCGCCGGCAGGGACACCTCCGCCGACGACACCACCGACGGGAACTCCGCCGGCAGAAAAGCCACAGTCGAACTGAGACGCTGCTCATGCCGCGCCGGCAGCTTCTGATTTGGGCAGCTCCGGCGTGGCAGATAACAGGCTGCGATTGTTTGTTGGACCAGCTGCGATTCAGTCCAGTTTGGGGTGGAGCTTGTTGAACTCCGTTGCCTGCTGGTAGCCATGAGCGAATGCGGCGAGGCGCGCATCGTCGTACAAGCCTGCGAGGAACGTAATGGAAACCGGCGTGCCCGGACCCCCAATGTCGTCCTCATCTCCGGTGTCGACCTTAGGCGGCCGAGGCGCGTCGTTGCCGCGCAATCCATTTGGAACAATCGCTGCGGGATGCCCGGTGAGATTAGTCGCCAGGAGTTGCATTCCGCTTGAGGATGCGACGATGATGTCGAGGTTTTCGAAGAGTGCTGAGACCTGCTGGATGGCGAGCGTGCGCGCGCGGTTTGCCTGGATGTACTCGACGGCCGGATAAAAGCGTGCGGTGCGGAAGGCGTTGGGCCAGTCTTCGATGCCTTGCTCGGTGAGCAGACGATCACGACCGCTCAGCGTAAGGTCGTCGAAAGCCGCAGCAGCCTCTGCGGTGAGCAGCGGAACCATTGCGCCATAGGGTAGTTTGGGTAGTTCCACGGGAATGAGCTTGATTCCCATTGAGCGGAGCTTGTCGAGCGCGGCTAGATCGTAACGGCGGTCGTATATGCGGCGTTCGTGTGCAACTCTGCTTTCCGCCTCACGCTTCTCGCGCTCCTTCTTTTCTTCGGCGGTCTCGGATTTCGGTGGAGGCTCCGGTTTGAATGACTCGGGTTCATCGAAATCGTGCTTCAGGTATCCAACGCGAAGTGATTTGATGTCGATGTTCGGATTCCATTGGAATGGGGCGGGATGAGCGGATATGTCCTGCCCATCGGGGCCGTGGATGGCGTTTAGCACCAGGGCGCAGTCTTCGGCAGAGCGCGTGATGGGGCCGAGCTTGTCCATTGTCCAGCTCAGAGCCATGGCTCCGGTACGGGGCACGAGGCCGAAACTCGGACGCAGGCCCGTTGCGCCGCAGCGAGTGCAAGGGGAACTGATGGAACCAAGCGTCTCTGAGCCGATGGCAAAGCCTATGCACCCGGCAGCGACGGCGCTTGCCGATCCGGCAGAGGAACCGCTTGAACCTTGCTGGGGGTTCCATGGATTGCGCGTGCGCCCGCCGAACCACTTGTCTCCCATTGCAAGCGCGCCCAGAGTGAACTTCGCGACCAGCACCGCGCCCGCTCCGTCGAGGCGCTTGACTACGGTTGCGTCTTCGTCGAAGGACTGGTGCTCGAATCCGCCCGCGCCCCATGTGGTGGGATAACCCTTTACCGCGAGAAGGTCTTTCGCGCCCCACGGAATGCCGTGAAGGAAACCGCGGTATTTGCCCGCTGCGATTTCAGCATCGGCAGCTTTCGCTTGCGCAATCGCGCGGTCCTCGGTCAGCGTGATAACGAAGTGCAGCTTCGGATCGTAGCGCTTGAGACGGGCGATGTACATCTGCGTGAGCGCGAGCGACGTGACTTTGCGCGCGTGAAGCAGGCTGGCCAGTTCGCTGACGGAAGCAAACGCGAGATCATTGATGTCGGCTGATGCTTTGGCATTCGGGTCAGGCTGCCATCCGTGCGCAACCTTGGGCGGATCGATGCTTCGAATCTGGACGTGAAGAACCGCCTTTTCCGCCGCCGGAAAAGGATGGAACGCAAAAGCCGGCTGTACGGAATTCGGCAGCTTGAGCTTGCGGATCGCTTTATATGAGCCGTTCTGATCGACGAGGCCGTCAATCATCATCTTCTTCTGCTCGTCCGTAAAGGGGCCAACACCGGCGAGGACAGAAGCGGCATCAATCATCTCGGGAGAGATGGTCGGCGGCTTGGACTGATCAGTCCCAGAGGCTTCCTGCGCCTGCGCGGCGAGGGTGTAAAGAACTCCGGGAAAGAGGGCAGAGGAGATGCCCGCGCGGCTGCAGGCAGCGAGGAAGGTACGGCGATCGAGGGGCATTGCGGGTCCTTTGTGGAGGGACGACTTCTCTCCGCACAACTATAGCTGAGCACTCATTGAATGCGCGCTTAGCTCGTCAGGCGATCGGGCGATATCGTCTGAAGCGGCCAGTGTTTCAGCTCGAAGCTCCCGCCGCTCAGCAACTCGATATGCAATTCGGTCTTGTCTGGTGCGACGTTGTACACGCGACTGGTGAGCGCCTCGCGACCAACGATGAAGATCTCGATCACTGAGGCGTCAAGGAAGATGCGGAGGGCGTCATTAGTCCAGGGAGGCTGCGGCAAGGGAACGGCGATGTCTCCGGAGGTTACCGTGCGGCCGGGAACGTCGACCAGGAGGTCCCATGCTTTTGTCCCGTCAGTCACAAGACTGACACTGAACTTTGGCGATGCCGAACCGAGAGGGATGCGAAGTTCACGGCGCAATGTATCCAGCTTGATGCGAAGCGGCTCGGCGGATGAGACGGTAGCGGATTGTGCTTCACTGCGCAGCTTCTCGCATTCGGCCGCCGGGTTCATCTCAAGATATCCGTCGCTATTGACACCGAGGACACGCGGGAGGCTCATGGCCCCGGACCATCCAGCCGCTGCGAATTGTGCGTCTGGACGCATCTCGCGCAGCCATCCCCAGAGGACGCGCCGGCCATCCGGTGCGACGAAGCTCTTGGGCGCATAGTAGGCGCCGTTGTGATCGAGCACGCCGGTCTTCATTGGGAAGTAGATGTGCTTGTGCGTGTCGTATTCGCCGGTTGTCCAGAAGACCTTGTTTTCGGATGAGTAGAGCAGAACGTGATGTCCATCGACTGCGAAGAAGTCGGGGCATTCCCACATCTCGCCGCTGTCGCATGGATTAACCGCGACCTTGCCGTTGGGCTTGCCCTGCGCGAGCTTGTGCATGAACTCCCAGTGACGTAGATCTTTGGATCGATAGAGCAGGACGCATCCGCCTACTTCGCGTTCGCCTGAGCCGATCCCCACATACCAGGTGTCGCCTTCGCGCCACGGGCAGGGATCGCGAAAACCGGTGACCATCATCCCCGGAGGCGGAGCTGCGATGACTGGCTTCTGGTCCTTCTTCCAGCGGAGCAGCTTGTCATCTTCCGCGATGGCGAGCAGTTGCGTTTCGCGCAGCTTGTCATTGCCGTCGCGTATCGTCGCCTGGTCGGGCGGCGCGTTCTGTACGCCGGTGTAGATAAAGGCTGGCTTGCCATCGAGCACCACCGCCGACCCGCTGAAACAGCCTTCGCTGTCGGGACCGCCGGGAGTGGGTGCAAGCGCGATGGGCTGGTGACGCCAGTGAATCATGTCAGGACTGATGGCGTGTCCCCAGTGCATGTCGCCCCACACGGCAGCGTGCGGATTGAGCTGATAGAAGAGATGATACTGACCCTTCCACCAGATGGGACCGTTCGGGTCGTTCATCCAGTTGTGCGGCGGCATGAGGTGGAATTCCGGCCGCAACGGATCGTGCGCGATCTCAGCAGCATTGGGAGCGGCAAAGCTCACACGGGATCGCGCGGCGAGGAACAGTCCTGCTGCGATTCCGGATTTCAGAAAGCTGCGACGATCCTGCTTCATACGTTAGGACTTCGGACTTGATCTCCACTGAAACTATATCGCGGCATGGGCGGCAGAAAAATGCGTTCCGGGGCAACACTCCTCATGAAACAGGGTCTGAACGGGAGAACGCGCGCTTCGAGTTCGAGCCGGGCGCGATCTGTATCCGAGGGTAGATTATGCGTAAAGTACTTGCTGTGGCTGCTCTGGCACTACCTCTGGCGCTCGCTGGATGCGCAGAGCATGAGAGATCGTACTATTCCGGGCCGTATGCGCCTGCATACGAACGCTTTGAACAGCGCGGATTCCACGATGGATTTGACGCCGGTCGCCATGATGCATCGAGAGGCTGGCGCCCGGATATCGACAGGCACGGGGATTTTCGGAATCCGCCGGTTGACGATCGTGGCGCCCGCGAGTACCGGCATGGGTTTCGCGAGGGCTATGAGCGCGCATTTCGCGGCGATCGGCACCGTGATCGCGATTGGCGCTGAATGAAGGGCGCCGGCGGCGAGCCTGCCTGGGCCTGGGCTCGCCGCCCTGACTCATTTGGCCGTGAGCTTCAGCGTATAGGCATACTTGCACTGCGCTCCTGCAGGGAGCGTCACATCGAGCGCGTCCGCAGTTTGATTGAAACTGACCTTCTCTGACGAGCCGATCAGTTCGACGTTGCCGACCGCCAGGGATGCGCCTTCATGAGCGGTGCCGAGTGCGTGGATTGTCGCTTTTCCGTCCGCGGAGCAGGCCATGCCGATGGCATAGACAGTGCCGCCTTTTGTCGTGAACCGGAAATCCTGAGGTGTGTACGGCTTTGTGTCCGTATCGTGGAAAGCACCCCCGACCACCTGGGTTGGGCCTTCGCCGAAGGTCTTCCACGGTGTGGTCGCGTAGATGGCTTCGCCGTTCACTTTCAGCCATGCGCCCATTTCACGCAGCGTGGTCTGCACTTCGTCGGGAATGGTGCCATCGGCACGCGGTCCGAAGTTGAGCAGCAGGTTGCCATTCTTGCTGACGATGTCGACGAGCTGATGAACGAGGAACTCAGGCGACTTGAAGGTGTCGTGTTCGATGTATCCCCATGATGCGTTGCTGATGGACGTGTCGGTCTGCCAATGGTCGGCGATGATCTTGTCCTGCTGGCCGCGCTCGAAATCGCGAGTGGCCGCCTTCCAGTTGAGCGAGTAGTCCTTGAAGTCGATAACGCCGGTGTAATTGTGAGCTATGGCGTAGTTGTAGTAGAACGCCGCAAACTCGGTGACGGCGCGTCGGAAATTAGGCTGTCCGATCCACCAATCGAAGTAGACGATCTCGGGTTTGTACTTCTCGACTAACTCTGTGTCACGAGCGAGCCAGTCGCGCGTCCAGGCTTCGCTGACGTAAGTCCAGTCGTTCATCATTCCATGCTCGTCGCCACCCGGTTCGAGCCACTGGTGCGCGGGGCCATAGAGCGATGCGTATTTCGGATCGTTGACGTCTGAGCGGTTGACACGGCCGTAGGAGTAAAAGAAGTTGTGCTCTGCGCGATGCGAGCTGAGGCCGAAATGCAGGCCTTGTGCGGGAACCGCAGCGGCAAGCTCCGCGAGCGTGTCCCGCTTCGGGCCCATTTTCACGACTGTCCAGTCAGACAGGCCGGAGTCGTACATTGAAAAACCATCGTGATGCTCGGCGACGGGTACGACGTATTGCGCGCCGGCTTCCTTGAAGAGCTTTGCCCATTCGGTTGCATTAAAGTGCTCGGCGCGAAACTGCGGGATCAGATCCTTGTAGCCCTTCGATGGGTCGCCGCTCGCGAAGTGCGCCTGGAAGTTCTTGTATGCGCCATCCTTCGGGTTGTACATGTTGCGCGGGTACCACTCGTTCTCGGCCGCTGCAACCGAGTAGACGCCCCAGTGGATGAAGATGCCGAACTTCGCGTCCTTATACCACTGCGGCTGCTGGTACTTGATGAGCGTTGCCCAGTCGGGCCGGTAGGGGCCGTTGTGCGAGACGCGATCGGCCTCAGAGAGCAGGCGATTGCGCTCAGTGTCGTACTTGCTGACGGACTGCTGCCATTCGTGATCAATCTGCTCGGCAGACTTTACATCCTGCGTAGGTGCAAGCGGGTCAGAGGTCGAGCTGGTCTGAGCAAACAGAGCCGGGCAGGCAAGCAGAAGCGCTGCAGGTAATAGGAACAAGGGCTTCTTCATACGGCCGAATCCTAATTGATCGTGGGAGGCTCCGTAAACGCTTACATTTCACCTCGAATTTTGTGACGCTAAGAGCTTGACATATTCCCATATAGGCATATGATTCATCTATGGCCAGGGCAGCGACCACCTCCGATGCTTTCAATGCAGTGGCGGAGCCGCGTCGCAGGCAGATCCTGCTGTTCCTCGCGGACCGTGAGTATTCGGTGAATGAGATTGTCGATGGACTGCGTGTCGATCAGCCATCTGTCTCAAAGCACCTTCGCGTCCTGCGCGATACCGGGCTGGTCCGGATGCGCTGCAATGGACGACAGAAACTCTATCGCACCAATGCGGACGGCATCAGGCCTCTGCATGAATGGGCAAGCGAGTTTGAGCGTTACTGGACGCACCAATTGAACCGTGTGAAGGATCGGGCCGAAAAAAAGGCGGCGAGTCGAGCCGCGGCATCAGATTCGAATTCCCCAAAGAAGGAGGAGTAATGATCGAGAACGCGACAAACGCAATCGAGGATCTCACCCTGCTCATCGAGCAGGAGATTCACGTCCACGCATCAATGGAAGACACCTTCGAAGCTCTGCTCGAGCAGTTGGGCCCTCATAACGAGGCTGGCGAGGGAAGGGCAATGCCGATGATTCTGGAAGCATGGCCGGGCGGCCGGTGGTATCGCGACCTGGGCAAAGATGACGGGCATTGCTGGGCACACGTGCAGGCCATCAAGCGGCCAACGCTCATCGAGTTTTCCGGTCCTCTCTTCATGTCGTATCCCGTTGCCAACAACGTGCAGTATCGGTTGAGCGAAGAACCAGGCGGAACACTGATCAAGTTCCGGCATTCCGGTTTCGGGTTGATCCAGGACGATCACCGCAAAGGGGTGGGCGGCGGATGGGGAAACACGAACAGGAAGATTCGCGAACGGGCGGAGAGCTCGAAGTAATACCAACCCAGTCTCGATTTCACTTTCCCCAGACCACAAGGAGGTCTCTATGTCTGTAGCACAGTCAATTGTTTCCGATGCCGTGGCTCAAGCGCTTCTGGCTGAATTCGAACAGCAGGCTGCCGTTACCCGCCGGTACATTGAGCGCTTGCCGGAAGACAAGCTGATGTGGAAGCCGCACGAGAAGTCGATGACGGCCGGGCAGCTTGCATACCATCTTGCGTCAGTGCCGGGCGGCGTTATCCGGGCAACGGAGTCAAATCCAGCTGAGTTGCAAAGTTTTCCGGCGCTTCCGCAGCCGGGGGACCTCGGCGAGTGCCTCAGGGCCCTCGACGAGAGCATCGCGGCAGTGCGACAGATTCTGTCGAGTTTTGACGATGCAGCGATGCATGAAACATGGCGCCTTCGCGTCGCCGGTCAGCAGGTCGTTGAAGAGCCTCGCGAAAAGTTCATTCGCGACATCATGCTAAGCCACTGGTATCAGCATCGTGGGCAGTTCTCAGTCTATCTGCGAATTATGGGTGCTGCAGTGCCGGCAAGCTGGGGACCGAGCGCCGACGAGCCACCCCTGTTCATGCAGAAGTAGATCAGGCCGGGAAGAAGGCGAGTCCTGCCGGCAGGAGAATCGTATGTGTCCATTTTGTCTTGCGACTGCCGCTGTGATCGCGGGCTCTGCCACCGGAACGGGCGGCGTGACCGCGCTGGTTGCAGGCGTGTTTCTTAAACGCAGCAAGCGGAAGCTTCTTCCCCAAAATGAAGCAAAAGAGGTCCATCATGACAACGACAGCAACTGCACAACTCAACAATCAGAAGACGGTATCACACGACGAGTGGCTTAGCGCGCGAAAGCAGTTTCTCCTAAAGGAAAAGGAGTTCACCCGTCTGCGCGATGAGCTGAGCCGGCAACGGCGCGAACTTCCCCGAGAAGAAGTCGAAAAGTCATACGTGTTTGAGGGCGCACGCGGCAAAGAGAAGCTGACCGATCTCTTTGATGGCCGCAGCCAGCTCGTGATTTATCACTTCATGCTGGGGGCAGGATGGAGCGAAGGTTGCCCGAGCTGCTCGTATCTCTCCGACCACTACGATGGAATGACGATTCACCTTGCGCATCGGGACGTGACGTTCGCTGTTGTCTCTCGCGCGCCATACGAGGAGATCGCTGCTTTTAAAAAGCGCATGGGGTGGAAGTTTCACTGGGTATCTTCGTTCGAGATGGAATTCAACTACGACTATCACGTTTCTTTCACGAAGGAGGAGCGCGACTCAGGAAAGGTGTACTACAACTACATCGATCAACCCTTCGGGAGTGAAGAGGGTCCGGGACTAAGTGTCTTCCAGAAGGATCCGGATGGCCGGATCTACCACACGTATTCGAGCTATGGGCGCGGGCTCGACATCCTGGTGGGAACCTACAACATTCTTGATCTTGTTCCGAGAGGGCGCGACGAGGATTCTCTCAAATTTTCAATGGCGTGGGTCCGGCATCATGACAAGTACGATGGCGGCTATTTTGTCGATGCGAACCGCGGATATGAGCAGCCAAAAGCGGTGAAGCATTCGTGCTGCTCCGGCGAACAACACTCGTAACGCTCCAAAAGAAAAGAGGGATGCATGCTGCGGCATCCCTCTTTTTGTTTTCAACCGATGAAGGACTATTCAGCGACGTCGGCAACCAGTTTTGCTGCGCGGGAGAGAGCGTCGGCGCGCTTCTGCTTTTCTGCCTGGATGTCGATATTGTTGCCAGCCTCACGGTGGAGATGCTGCCCAAATTCGTCGAGTCGCTTCGTTCCGTCTTCAACGAGCTTGTTCACCGCAGTCTTCGCTTCAGGCAGCAGTTGATGGAAATGCGCAATCTCCTTCTGCGCGTCTTCAGGATGGTAGCCAAGACGATCACCGGTTTGCATGGCATCGATGAGGATATCTGGCGGCGCTGCCAAAGGGGGTGTCGTGTTCAGCGCATCATAGGTCGCGCGCAGTCGCGTCATCGCGCCATTGAAGCCGTCGAGTTCGCTGCGACGCGCCGTTAGGCCCGATGCGCGCTTTACTTCGATCACCATCTTGGCAGCGGTGCTGCGGCTCGCGACCTGGATGATCGTCGTGAGCGTATTGCCTTCGAAGCTCCATCCGCCCTTGCCCGTTGGCCTGGCCTGCTTCATGGGACTGCCATCCACCGTAACGGAAGCGGGCGGCCAGTCCGCCGGAAGCTGTAGCGTGTAGCCGCGTGACTTCAACATTCCAGCAAAGCTTCCTTCGACGGGTCCGATCTCGATCCGGAGCATATCGCCCGCCTGCGTGGCCTTGATCGGTGTGTGCGTGTAGATGCCGTGCTGGTATTGCTCGGCGATGCCGTTGTCCTCATATAAGGAGTAGCTGGTGCTCTGACCGGGAGCGAGAGGCCACACGTTGACGATCAGGGGGTCGACTGGCTTCTCGCCGGTGTAGCTCATCTCTGGTTGCATCGGCACGATCGAGCCTTCTTTGATATAGACAGGAATCTGGTCGATGCTGAAGCTGCGATCGGCTGATATCGGGCCGGAGAAGTGTTTGCCTGAAGGCCACTCGATCCACTCGCCTTTGGGCAGCCAGACCTTCTCTGTCGCCAGTCCAGATTGCTTGTCGCTCGGCGTGACCACTGGATCAACGATCATCTGATCGCCGAAGAGATACTCGTTCTTGCTCGCATACGCTTCGTTTGCTTCAGGCCAGTCATAGTAGAGCGGGCGCAGGAACGCAACGCCTGTATCGTAGGTGTGCCGCGCTTCGGTGTAGATGTAGGGCTGCATCTTGTAACGCAACTGGAACGTGGAACGCAGGATTGACGAGAATGGCTCGGGGTAAGCCCAGATGCGGCGCTCCGATTCGGGGTTCTTTGTCGTGTGTGTACGGAGAATAGGACTGAACGCTCCAAACTCCACCCAGCGCGTGAAAAGTTCCGGTTCAACAGCGCCGGGCATGTGGCCGCCGATGTCGTGGCTCCAGTAGGCATAGCCGACGTTGGCCGCTGTCGCCGTGAACCACGGTTGAAATGCGAGCGAGTCCCAAACGGATACGGTGTCGCCGCTGAAACCGATCTGATAACGATGATTGCCAAGCCCGCCCCAGCGATGGAAGAGCAGCGGCCGTTTCCCCTCACGCTCCTGGTCTGTGAAGTGGACGTAGTTGATCCACCAGGTCGGCTTCACATTGGGCATCTTCGTGTTCTGCTCCTGCTGCCAGTCGAGCCACCAGAAATCAACGCCTTGTTTCTCGAGCGGATGCAGAACGAGGTTGAAATAGTTTTCGGCAAACTTCTTGTTGGTGATGTCATACGGCACATACTGCTTCGTCGCCGGATCGATGCCCATGGCTTTGGCCATCGCGGGATACGTAGCCTCCCAAGGCTGAATGCCGGAGGCCGGATGTAGATTCAGGCTCGTCTTCAGATGATCGGCGTGCAGGCGGTCGAGGAAGTCACCGGGGTATGGGAAGAGCACTTTATTCCATGTGTAGCCCGACCATCCAAGGTAGTGTCCTGATTGGTCCTGATCGTGCTTGTCGCCTTGACCCATCGCTTTCAGCTGTTCGAGGCTGATGTGCCAGCCCATATCGATGACGAAGACATCAAGCGGCGTGGAGTTCTGGCGGAAGCCGTGGATGATCTCCTCAATCTCCTGGTCGCTGTAGTCCCAATAGCGCGACCACCACGCGCCGAACGCGAACCGCGGCGGCAGTGGAATTCTGCCCGCGACCTTGACGAAGTCTCCCAGGGCTTTCTTGTACTCATGACCGTAGCCGAAGAAATACCAATCCTGCCGGTCTCCCCCGGGTCTCTCCATGACCCACGGCCAGGGGCTCTTTTCACCAGCTTTGAAGCTGAAGTTGTCCGAGTCGAAGAGGGGGCGCTTCGAGTCATCGACCAGAACCCATCCCGCGCGCGAGATGAGACCCGGATCCATCGGTTCCACTGTCTTTCCGCCGCGTGCTCCATCGAGAGTGCGCGTAGTGCCCTCCAGGTTGTCTGCGTCCACCATGCCCGGATGCCACGCGACCTGTTTGCCCTGGACGGTTAGCTCGACGGAGAGATTCTCGGACGTGAACTTTCCATCTGCCGAAGACGAATAGGTTAACGTCAA
>Ga0207667_10003946_pt1 | contig 18252 bp, 17 predicted proteins | sample KBSCornC52_FD_184301 | JGI IMG/M metagenome (GOLD analysis project Ga0207667, IMG submission 184301) | Corn rhizosphere microbial communities from Kellogg Biological Station, Michigan, USA - KBS Corn C5-2 (SPAdes) (version 2) | ecosystem: Host-associated > Plants > Roots > Rhizosphere > Soil ...
GATCGGCCTCACTGATCCGCTGCAGCTGTATAAATGTCCTGCTCCAGCGCTTTCTGAATATAGTCAGGAGCCACTTTTGTTTTAGGTATTTTAAAATCGAACCATTTCTGCAGCGGATCAGTGAGGCCGATCCCATGCATATAGTTGAACAGCGATTTTTTCAGTCCGAATGCAAACTCTTCATGTTCGGCGCCCGTTTCATCGATATGTACAAGGTCGTTGTTGGCAAACGCTCCCACAATGGCTGATTCTCTTTTTACTTTGAATTTCTCAGGTTGCATACCTATAGGGCTGTGCACGGTCATGGTGAACAAATGCCAGAAGGCCGACTGCAATACACCGGCAGCAAATAGTTGCCGTACCATTTCCAGTGAATCGATCGTTTCCTGCTCGGTTTGGGTAGGAAAACCATACATCAGGTATGCATGTACCATAATGCCGGCATCAGTAAAATGCTTGTTCACCTGAGCCACCTGAGCTACCGTAATGCCTTTCTGAATAAGTTCCAGCAAACGGTCACTGGCTACTTCGAGTCCGCCGGAAATAGCAATACATCCCGAACGTTTCAACAGTAAACAAAGGTCGCGGGTAAAGCTCTTTTCAAAACGAACATTGGCCCACCAGCTCAAGGTTAATTTGCGTCGGATGATCTCGAGTGCTAATGCACGCATCATGGCCGGAGGTGCGGCTTCATCCACAAAGTGAAAACCGTTTTGTCCGGTTTGTTTCATCATCTCCTCCATGCGGTCCACTAACAGAGAAGCGGCTATTGGCTCATAGAGTTTGATGTAATCTAGTGAAATATCACAAAAAGTGCATTTGCCCCAATAGCAGCCATGCGCCATGGTAAGTTTGTTCCACCGGCCATCACTCCACATACGGTGCATGGGATTCACCACTTCAATTGCCGAAATATATTTATCAAGCAGAAAATCGCTGTAATCGGGTGTGCCAACCTGCGCCTGTTTGTAATCGGTGCAGCTTTGGTTGTTCACGTATTGCACGATGCCATGTTGCAGGGTAAAGGTCCGCTTCAGATCTTCAACAGACCGGTGACCCTCCACCAGTTGCACCAGTTGTTCAAGAGGTGCTTCGCCGTCATCAAGGGTAATATAATCGTAGAACTCAAATACCCGAGGGTCGCTGACAGAACGCAATTCTGTATTGGCAAATCCGCCACCCATGGCCACTTTTACTTCGGGAAAATTCTGTTTGATCCATTGTGCGCAACGCAGCGAAGTATACAGGTTGCCGGGAAAAGGAACGGAAATAGCAACCAGTTTGGGTTGTAACTTTTCCATATGTGCCTTCAGCAACCTGATGAGTAATTCATCGATAAAGGTATATTCCTGTTGCAGGGCGTTGTACAGTTCATCGAAGCTGTTGGCGGAACGACCCAGTTTTTCGGCATACCGGCTAAAGCCAAAATGCTCATCCACACATTCCCTGATCAGGTCAGAAAGGTCTTCGAGGTACATGGTGGCAAAGTGCTTGCCTTTGTCCTGAGTGCCCATGCTGCCAAAAGCCCAGTCCAGATCTTCCAGTTGAGCAAAACGGCTGGCTTCGGGTAAAAGGTCCCTTTTGCAGATCCGGTGCGCCATGGTAGGATTATGACCTTGTAAAAAAAGAACTACATCGTCGATCGTATGAATATAGTCTTCCTGCAGGGCTATCATTCGCATAGCATTGTCAGACAATGACTTATCGAGCCTGTTGATGCGATTGAACAGTTCCTGCAGCCCTTCCCGGCAGAAAAGGGCGAGCGTTACCTCTATGCCCAGATCGCTCTGGAAGGAACGGATCTTTTTGGTGTTCAAAAAGCCCTTCAGATAAGCCGTTGCCGGATATGGCGTATTCAGCTGCGTAAAAGGCGGAGTGATCAAAAATACAGGAACGCTCAAGATCAATAGTTTGGGGCAAAATTAGCATTAAAAACCGGGTTTCCCGGAGCAGTTTGGCCTTTGGAAATCAGCATAGTTATGTTACGCATTAATAATGTATCTTCGCGCAACTTATTTTTTCCCTGCACCTATCTTGATTTCTTCAACATGAGGGAAGGAAAGATCATAAGCCTGGTATCTGTTACTTTAAAAACAGCTTATCATCTTTATTATTCATTAAAAATCAACCATTGTCATTTATGACAAACGATCAAATCGAAAAATTCGTAACAACTAACTACCTCGACAAAGAACCTGTAAAAGTTACTTTTAAAACGAGGAAGCCAATTGTTGGAATATTTATTAAAACTTTGGATTACAGCGAATTAAAGTCAAAAAACTTCTGGCGAATTGTTGGCGAATCCAATGTGGCCAGTTACCTGAAGTCGAGAGATATGAATCTGGCAAGGATTTACAGCGGAACTGAAATAACAAGACTGTCTGCCCCATAACCGTTAAAAGCGATTTTTAACGGTCTTATTATAGCCATGGATGTATTCCCGGAGTTACGGGAATATAGTAGTCGCCTTATGCGTTAATTGAATTATGTCCATCTAATATCTCTTGTTTACTATGTTAAGGTCTATCATTACAGGGACCGGGTCTTATATTCCGCCGGTAATTATAAAAAACGCTGACTTTGCCAATGAGAATTTTTATACGGAAACAAGTCAGGCAATAAATCTCCCTTCCCTCGAAATCATTGAAAAGTTCAGGCTAATTACCGGTATTGAAGAACGCCGGTATGCACCGTCGGAGATCAATACATCCGATATGGCTGCTTATGCCGCCAAACTGGCTATTGAAGATAGCGGCATCGATCCTGAAACCATTGACCAGATCATTGTAGCCCATAACTATGGCGATGTACAAAGTAAAACCATACAGTCCGACACGGTGCCTTCACTCGCAGCCCGCGTAAAACATAAGCTTGGTATCCGCAACCCGAATTGCACGGCCTGGGATATTTTGTTTGGTTGCCCGGGATGGGTTCAGGGATTAATACTGGCAGACACTTATTTTAAAGCAGGCAGCGCAAAAAGATGTCTGGTTATTGGCGCCGAAACCCTATCGAGGGTCCTGGACCATAATGACAGAGACAGCATGATCTTTTCAGATGGCGCCGGAGCATGTATTGTTGAATACAAAGAAGCAGATAATGAAGCAGGTATATTGGGAACCAGCGCCCGGTCTGACTGCATGAATGAAGCTTCTTATATTCATTTTGGTGAATCCTACTCGCCCGAATCAGATTCCCATACCCGTTATATTAAGATGAAAGGTCGCAAAGTATATGAATATGCCATAAAGCATGTTCCGGAGGCAATGAAAGAATGTCTTGAAAAAAGCGGCGTATCTATCAGCCAACTGAAAAAAGTTTTCATTCATCAGGCGAATGAAAAAATGGATGAAGGTATTATAAAAGCATTTTACGCCTTGTATGGCATGCAGGAGATTCCTGAATATATCATGCCTATGAGCATTCACTGGCTGGGAAACAGTTCGGTGGCTACCATCCCTACCCTATATGATCTTGTTTGCAAAGGACAGGTAAAAGATCAGCAATTGCATTCAGGAGATGTAATATTATTTGCATCGGTAGGCGCCGGTATGAATATAAATGCTGTTTGTTACCGGTACCCGTAATATAAGAAGTAGAGAAAGTTTATCTCAATAAAAAAAGCCAGTGCCTGAGAAGCACTGGCTTTTTTGTATCAATTGCTGTATTTGCCTTTATTGCTTAATGATCTTCGTCATATTTACATCCTTTCCTCCATTCTTAATTCTCATCATATAAATACCTGCAGGTAATGCAGAAATATCAAGCTGTGAGTTCGTGGTGCTTACTTCACGGTGCAATACTATGCGGCCATTTACATCGAACAGACTCAAATCTGATTTTCCTGTATAACCTGTAAGATTAACATTCACTACACTATTGGCAGGGTTCGGGAATACATCTACTTTCTGCACATCGCTGGTGATCAGGTCACCTCCACGTGTGGCAGTACCCAATTGTACCCTTAATGTATAACAAGAGGTTGCACTATTGGCGCCACTGTAACCATACACCTGTGCATAATAGGTACCGGCACTAACTGTACGGCTGATACTTTCACTGGTGGTGCCACCGGCCTGTGATATAGCAACCTGTGATCCTGAGCTGTTGAGCAGTTTCAGATCATAGTCGCCGGGTAATGTGCCCAATGTGATAGTAATAGTACCGCGGGTAGTGATCACAAATTTGTAATTGTCAACATCACCACTCGGGCTGATCAAACCGGTAACATCGGTATTAAACGGAATGGTTGCAGCACCTGATGTGGTTCCATTGGTTGAATTATCCAATGTACTGGCACAGGTTGTTGTGGTGTTTGAGGTAGTGAACTGTGCAGCTGCATATGTACTGCTGCCACTTGAACAATTTGTTCTTACTCTCCAGTCGTATAATGTGGCTGATGTTAATCCGCTTATATTAACTGATGTGGCGGTTGTTCCGGTTACGGCGTTGGTCCATGTAGAAGATGAATTTGGTTTATAATCTACATCGTAATTCAAACCGCCGCTTGCGGCTGTCCAGCTAACCGTAGCACCGGTAGTTGTTATAGCCGAGCTGGTTAAACCAATAGGCGCAGTACAGCTGTCGGTTGAGCCACCTGATCCAATGGTGAAATTGGTATTGGAGATATCAAAGAAGATATTTCCTACAGCTTCTACTTTTATTCTTGCTGTTGTAGTGGGTGTATTGGGAATAGTTACCACTTCAGTGCCGTCGTTAGGTGTGCTGGCTACTAATGTGCTGAATGTAGTACCTCCGTCTGTAGAGAGGGATATTTTTACATTGGCGCAACTAACGGGCGATGCTGTTGTACTGGCTACATTCCAGGTTATGGTTTGTGATGAATTGCCGGGCCATGATACCGCCGTATTGGGAGACGTTACTGAAAAAGGTCCTGATGAATTGGTGACGGTTACTGTCATGTCAGAAAAATTGGTCTGACCCACCGTTACCGGCGCCGTAGAACTATAAGGCGCATTATCTCTCACCGTTAATCTGAAGTGCAGGGTTCTTGAAACAGAACTTAATGCTTCGGTATTGGCTCCTGCATCACCACCGGGTAATGGACCGCTCACTAACCCACCTGCAAGAATAGTTGCCATTTTGGGGAAGTATCTTACTGGTGAAGTGCTTGGAGAAAATGAGATCCAGTTGGGGCCTGATGCTTTGGTAGCGCTGGCCACACTACTGGTTCCTGTTTGTGATGAAGAAGCATTATCATTTTGCTCCCAGCAATACGTGAGCACATCACCGGCATTGGCATCAGTAGCTGAACCGGTCAATGCAAAGGGCGTGCTGATAGGAATAGTATAATTACTGCCGGCACTGGCAACCGGAGTTGCATTATTGCCGGCTATGCTGGTAGTGATGGGGCAGGTTTTGCTTGACAGATTTGCCTGGATCTGTGCAATGGAAGCAGCATGGTAAATATCAATAGAATGCGGAGCAAGGTCCTGGCTGGTAATACCGGCATAACCCATGATGGTTATACCTGAACCGGGTTCCACATTAACGCCTGTGCCTTCATTGCTCATAGAGAAAGTATGGTTAGCGCCTAACTGGTGCCCTACTTCATGCACCACATAGTCGATATCGAAATTATCGCCCTGTGGAATGCCATCAGCGGGAGAAGTAAAACCGCTTCCTTTGGAATTGTCAACACAAATACAACCGATACAACCGGCGTTACCGCCACCGCCGGATGCACCGAACAGGTGACCGATATCATAATTGGCGGCGCCAATTACAGAGGTGAGCGTGTTTTGCAGCTGGGCGTTCCATGTTCCGCCGGCGCCTGTGCTGGCGTCGTCGTATGGATCTGTTGATGGGTTATAATAAAATACATTGGTGGTTGCGGCGATCAGGTTAAGGTGAATGGCCAGGTCTTTTTCATACACACCATTGCAACGGGTAAGGGTGGCATTAACAGCCGCCAATACCAATGCAACCTGTGAAGCGCTGGTAGCTCCAAAATAATTGGAGTATTCTGCTGTAACTGATTGCGCCAGCCGCATTGTTTTTACATCGCCGGTTGATCTTGCCGTAACGTTGGCATTTGTTAACTGGTTACTTAGATCGGCAGATAATCGTTGCTCAGGTGTAGAGCACTTCCAGGGTAAAACCTTTGCCTGTTTTTTAAATACGGTGTAAACAGTGTGATCGGCTGAGTAAGGTTCAATAAACTCATTTTCCCTTTCTGTACGGAACACCATTGCCTGAACTCCCTGCGGAGAAATACTGAGCTTTACAGTGGCATATTTATCAGTAATGCCTTTTCCTGAAAACGCCCTTATTTCAGGGAACTGAGCCTGTAATGCAGGTTCGAAATTAGAAGCTTCTGTAATCTGAAACTGTTCAATTTGTCCGTCTGCATTCGGCAATGAGATAACTGTTGAATGTGATAACGCATTGCCAACGGTTTTGAATACTTCGTTGTGCAGTGGCGTTAAATTCAGATCAAACAATTGAAAGTTAGTGGGAAATGCAAGCCGGGCTACGGCTTTGTCGGTGATGATTCTGGCGCCGCTGGTGTGAGGCTTCCAGTAATCCTGTGCAAGCAATGTTGTAGTGCACAACAATGCTGTTGCGAAGAGTAGTACTTTTCTCATGTGATGTTTTGATTTAATGGAACAAAATGGTCTCATTATAAATGTAACTTAATTTTGTGAACCTACAATTGTACTTATCCGTAATACCCATACACCATGATGTGCGATCTTGTATATAACTATTATATGCAAACGTGATAGGAAGAATTCCCGGTTATTTGGATGAATTGGCGCTATATGTATTACATGATGATGAAAAAGGGGCAAATATTGATTGGGCATCATGGCCTTTTATGTGTGAAACGCAGGCCCAGTAAGGGTTTTAAGAAAAAGACGGGCTATTTGGGATAATATAAACGGCCGTAATTTGATTGAAACATCCGGAAATCCGGGATATCTTTGTACTGTCAAAAGAGCAATATATATAGTTCTACAGATCTGCTAATTATCAGGCTCTTAGCTTCATTAATGATTCTATCGCTGCATTAAGCGAACCATTATTACTGCTTACTTAATTGAAAATTTAATAAAAATTATAAAATATACATTTATGACTTCTATTATTAAAGCCTTATTTTTTGACAAGGAACTGGTAAACAAGATCAAAGCATCGAAACCCGACAGCAATTTGTTGTATACCCAATTGATCAGTGGTAAAATTACACTACAGGAGTATGCCGCAGCGTTGCCCCATTTTTCTTATTAATCAGTAGATTTTTATCAGCTTTATAGGATGGTTCTCTATAGAAAAGATTGGGGCATGGCCCCATTTTTTTTTTGATATAATCAACAGTTAATTAATTCTGCTTCAATTTCATTAATATGAGCTTCCAGATCAAGTGCTGATTGACTTAAAAAAATGGAGCCTGATAAGATAGGATCAAACATTTTATTAGATCTGGTTTCTCCTGAACCGCCACCCATTATTATTGTATGATTGTTTATAGAAGATATTTTCGTATTTGGGTTGATGGTGAAACCTGTCAAAATGAAGCGCCCGAACGATGGCGAAGTATTGTCCTGGCAAATTTCCCAATACGACTGATACCTTACAATTAATACTTCGGCAATAAAAAAGCCTATTCCTGGTTCGAGCAACAGTTTGTCATCCTTACTTGCTGTACTTAGGTTCTGTTGTTTTAACCAATTGCTTAAATATGTAATGTAATTCTGAGGACGTTTTAGGAAGTCAACGAGATCAATTTTATTATCTGACAATTTTGAAAAAAAGTTTAGAAGGCTATCAAAGCTGTATTTTATCCACTCTTCTTTTCCCATAAGATTATAGTTGTATTTATATTCGAAGTAAAGTAAAAATAAGGTTGGCGCCAAGTGCAGATGGTCGATTGTGTTCTATTTGTCCCCTTATTGATTTAATTTATTTCGTTCCTGTTGCCCGGCTTTGCCGATGAAGCTTTAAAAGGAAGCCCTGGTAACCATCTTCGTCAACAGATGATATGAAAATTAAATATGCTATAATAGACCAGCGTTATAAAATAAACAAGCCCTGCAAACCGGTTGATTTGCAGGGCTTATTTCTAAAAGAAAATACCAGTATTACGCTTCTACAAGGCTATTCACTTTACCGGCCAGTTCAACTGTTAATTCGGCGAGCCTGTTCGAAATACCTACTTCATTATCGTACCATGATACAATTTTTACCAGTTTGTCGATAGAACGGGTTAATGTACCATCAACGATAGATGAATGCGTATTGCCTAATATATCAGCCGATACAAATGGTTCTTCGGTATATTCCAGTACGCCATTTAATGTAGTGGCGGCATGATGTTTCAAAAATTCATTGATCTCGTTCGCAGATGCGCGTTTTACGAGGTTGACCGACATATCGGCTATTGAACCATCGATCACAGGCACGCGGTATGAAAAACCATCCATCTTTCCTTTAAGGTTCGGCAATACTTCACCAATTGCTTTTGCGGCGCCGGTTGTGGTTGGAATAATAGATTGTGTCGCTGCGCGTGCTCTTCTGAAATCTTTATGCGGTCCATCCTGCAGCATCTGGTCCATAGTAAATGCATGCACGGTACTCATGAAGCCGGATTCAATACCATATTCTTTATCGAGCAAATATAATACGGGTGCTATACAGTTGGTGGTGCAGGATGCAGTAGAAAGAATTTCATCTGCTTCTGTGATCTGATCGTTGTTCACACCCATTACAATTGTTTTTACATTACCGGTGGCTGGTGCTGTGATCAGTACTTTTTTTGCGCCTGCGGTTATATGTAATTGCGCCCCTTCTTTCTGTGTAAACCGACCGGTTGATTCAATGACTACATCTATCTGCAAATTCTTCCATGGTAATTTTTCCGGTGCGCGTTCGTTCAGTAGTAAGATCTTTTGATCGTTCACTACCAGGTATTGGTCCTGCAATTGAACTGTACCGGCAAATTTTCCATGCGATGTATCGTATTTAAAAAGATGCGCCAGCAGTTTACTGTCTGTAAGATCATTGATGGCAACTACTTCTACGTCTTTTTTGTTCAGTAACGCTCTTAAGGTCATTCTGCCGATGCGTCCGAACCCATTAATAGCTACTTTCATAATAATATATTTTTACGTTTAGTTGTCTATTGCGTGCAGTGAAGTTCTGAATGAGCGGCGGTAATCGCTGGGTGAAATATTCATGTGGCGGATGAATGTGCGCCGCATAGAGATCAATCCGCCTAACCCACATTTTTCTGCGATCTGGTCTATGCTCATGTCACTATCTTCCAGATACCGGCGTGCTACTTCAACCCGTACTTTCTCTACAAATTTGGCAGGCGTAACGCCTGTTTCTTTCAGAAATACCCTGGCGAAATTGCGCACGCTCATATTGCTGCGGTGTGCCAGGTGTTCTATACTCAGGTCTTCTTCCAGATGGCGGATCATCCAGGTATATAGTTTTCCGCCAATAGAGTTTTCGAGGCGATGAATTTCAAGCAGTCTGCTGAACTGCGCCTGATATCCCGGCCGCTTTAGTTGTATTATCAGTTTGCGTGCAATTTGCAATGCCAGTTCCCGGCCATGGTCTTCTTCCACTAATGCAAGCGCCAGATCGATTCCTGAGGATACACCTCCTGAAGTATAGATATTGGTATCGCGGGTAAAAAAAGGATCGGTATCAACCTTTACCGTGGGATAACGCTGCTGAAACTGCTGACTGTATTCCCAATGAGTGGTAGCTTGTTTTCCATCCAGAATGCCTGCTTCTGCCAGTGCATAAGCGCCAACGCAAACAGAGCAGATGCGGTTGACTTTCGGATAAATATCTTTCAGCCATTGAAAAAAACGACCTCCTTTTTGCAGCAATACCATAGAAAAGCCGGCAACGATCAGGGTATCGATGGGTTGCGTGATGGCCGTTACGGTAGTCGCACAGTGTAGCTCTACACTGCTTTTGGTGGGTATCCTTTTTGTATTGACGGGTGAAGCGAGCAGTATTTCGTATCCTCCGTTGCCGTCCAGTATTTTGTCGGCCGCAGCAAACACATCAGTGGGGCCGGCTACATCAAGGAGGAAGATCCCCGGCATGGGTACAACAACGATTAGTTTCTTTTTCGTCCTTGCCATGCAGTAAAAGTAGCACGAATTTCCGATGGCTCAAATGACATATTTTATACAATTTCGGCCAAGGGGCATATTTGCAGATCTTTATCTGTTATTCATCTTTCAGGCTTTTTCTGACTCCTTTGAAAGATCATATTGCCAATGTTGTTCAGGAATTTCAATGTTCGCAAAACCCTTTATACGTAAACGGTCGGCAAAAGCTTTTTGTGTTTCCAATTCACCATGTACCAGAAAGATCTTTTTGGGGTTTTGGTTACTGATAAACCTTGCAAGATCATCTGTATCGCCATGGGCGCTCATACCCTGCAGTTGTCCGATCTCCGCTGCTACTTTGCAGGGGTCGGCAAAAAGTTCTACTTCTTTTTTTCCGTTCAGTAATTGTCCGCCCAGCGATTTCACACCACAGTAACCTACAAATAATATAGCATTGTTTTCATTGGCAATACAATCATTGATGTGATGGCGTACTCTTCCCGCATCGGCGGTACCGCTTGCCGAAATAATAACACAGGGCTGACGATAATCCACTAATCGTTTGCTGTCTTCTACAGATTCAATATGTTTCAGTCCGGGAAAATCAAAAGGATCATCATCAATGGTCAGTATTTGCTGCAATTGATCGTTGAACTCGTCTTTATATTTTTTTATGGTTTCTGTTGCTTTTAAACTTAAGGGGCTGTCGATAAAATACAACAGTTCCGGCAGCCGCTTTTCGAGGCTTAACTGATTGAGGATATATAGTACTTCCTGTGTGCGGCCGATGCTGAATGCGGGAATAATAAGTTGCCCGCCTTTTTCAACACAGGTTTTTTTAATCCATTTGTGTAAAGATTCAATATTGCTGAATGTAATGTCATGGTGTTTGTCGCCGTAGGTACTTTCGAGAATAATATAATCGGCGGGTGGCGTATCGGCAGGTGGTTGTAAAAGCATACTGCGGTAACGGCCTACGTCGCCACTGAATAAAATGGTTTTTTGTTCACCGTCTTCAGTAATGCGAAGGGTAATAGCGGCGCTTCCGATCAGATGTCCGGTATTGGTAAACATTACTTCTACGTTCTCCATGACGGGAAACCATTCATCATACCCGATGGTTTCGAATAGATCCATTGTTTCCGCTACATCTGAAGGTGTATACAGCGGCTCATAGGGAGAAAGGCCTTTGGCGGCTCTTCTTTTATTGATATATTCCGTTTCGTAGGTTTGAATTTCTGCGCTATCGTACAGTAGTATGTCAGTAAGATCTTTAGTGGCCGGGGTTGAAATGATCTTTCCTTTATAGCCTTCCTTAACAAGTTTGGGTAATAGTCCGGAATGATCAATGTGTGCATGTGTAAGCAGTACCACATCAATCTTATTCGGATTAAACCCAAAATGTTCGTTTAAATCATCTGTTTCTTTACCCAATCCCTGGAACATGCCGCAATCCAATAGAATGGATCGACCATTATTTAAATGGACAACATGTTTAGAACCGGTTACGGTACGAGCCGCTCCATGAAAACTGATCTTCATAAAGATATGGTAAGCTAAATTCATACCCTGACGGTGCGATCGGGATAGGTTGACATTTTGGGAGTTGTATGCCCCATTATGTTCAAAATGATCAGGGCTGGCTGAATGGGTTATATGGGCGGTTTTAGAGGATAAGCGTGATGATGTGCGCAATTATTATTGATTGCCCCGCGCTGCCGGCATAGCCGCATCAAAATTGAGCATGTGCCGGAAGATTCGCCAACCTTCGGTTGTTTTTTTCCAGATGATGAGCACTTTTCCCTTGCCCAGGGAGTGTTGATCGTTATCGAAGAGTTCAACAGCACCCTGCTGCGTTACATATTCCGGGGTTTGTCCGAATAATCCAAGAGAAGTAAAAGAAGCATCCCTGACTCCCGCCTGACGGGCACCTTTATAAAATTGTAACAGACCGCGCTGTTCGCAAAGTAAAGGAGCATTCGGCGCCAGTATGCAGGCACCGGGTGCATAGCATTTGAGAAAAAGTGCTGAGTCGCCCGTGATAAAAGCTTTCTTGTATTGCATTTCAATCTTCCAGATCTCGTTGCTGATAGAATCGTTTTCCGGACCCGTACGTTCGAATACACTGCCGGGTGAGGAAATACCAGGACGGCCGGCGAAGCAAACAACTGTCATAAGCATTGAGCATAGAATGAGTACGGGCATGTGAAATTTTGTTCTTTTCATGATCTTCGTTTTTTATTTTATTACTACAGCAAAGTACGGCCGGTATTTTTTTAAAGCACTTGCCAAATGGCAAGAAGCACATCTCACTTTGCATCTGCACCATTACTTGCCAAATGGCAAGTGCCGTTAAAAATATTAATGCTTGTTTTGAGAAAGATTTCAAACATCTATTTCCTTACTTCAAACATTATTCATTATGGAACGTAATCCAATTACATTCGATGGCTCTATTCCGAAAAATTATGATCGCTATCTCGGTCCTTTCATATTTGAGCCATATGCCGCTGATCTGGTGAACCGGGTAACATTTACCGGTGCAGCCAATATATTGGAGCTGGCCTGTGGCACGGGAATAGTAACTCAGCATCTGGCAAGTCGTTTAGCAGGATTAGATGAGCTAACTGCAACTGACATTAATGCCGATATGCTTACAGTAGCGCAGGAAAAAATATCTGCGTCCAATGTTTTTTGGGATACCGTTGATATGGCTGCGATTCCCTACGAGAACGATTTGTTCGATACTGTTGTTTGTCAGTTCGGACTAATGTTTGTAGCAGATAAATACAAGGCGGTTACTGAAATTTACAGAGTGCTCAAAGAAGGAGGGAAATTAGTTTTCAATGTGTGGACCGATATTGCAGGCAATCCGGTATGGAGGATCTTCAATACTCATTTATCAAAATTTTTTCCAAATGCACCACTAAATCCCGCGTTGGGGCCTTTTTCAATGTCTGATGAAAACGAAGGATTATCTCTTTTGCAACGGGCAGGCTTTACCAGTTACCATGTTGAATCCGTATCAAAAACAGGAATCTGCGAAACAGCTTTTGATGCTGCCAATGGTTTTACTCTTGGTTCTCCGGTCTATAATGTTATCAAAAACAACCCCTCTTTGGGAGAACAGTTCCGGAATGCCATGGAAGGAGCCATCGTTGCGGAACTTGGTAATAATCCTGTTCGTTCGTCACTTCGGTCATTGGTGTTCAATGCAGAGAAATAATTTCATAATTTTAATACTGTAATGAATAAAGAGCCTGTTATTAATTTTATCCGGAATACGCTTTTGTCGGCGAACGTGTCGATCTCAACACAGTTGCTTGAAGAGATCGTGAGCCATTTTGAACCCAAAAGCTTTGCAAGGCACGACTATTTTGTGGCTATGGGAAAAGTGAATGCCCACCATTTCTACATGACGGAAGGATTTATGCGGGCCTTTACATATACTCCTGAAGGAGAAGAAGTGACGACTGATTTCTATAACAGCAACAGACCTGTTTTTGAAGCGAATTCTTTTATCACCCAAACGCGATCCATGGAAAATATTCAGGCCATCACCGATTGCCATGGTTTTCTGCTTCCGTTTGAAAAGTCGAACGAGTTGTTCCATGCCATTCCCGAGTTTCGTGATTTCGGGCGCCGGATGCTACTGAATGAATTTGCTGCTTATAAAAAGCGAACCTTGTCGCTGATCACTCAAACAGCCGAAGAAAGATATGCGGAGCTGATCAATACGAACAAAGAGATCTTTCAATATGCACAACTAAAGCATATAGCTTCCTACCTTGGAATAACTGATTCTTCACTTAGCCGTATTAGAAAAGAATTTTCGATAAGACGATGACCACAAAGGCAGCCGCGATTATTTTGAGAGCTTTAGAAAATCGCCATCAATTATTAAAAGTTTCACACCATTTTCTGAAAATGATCTGTGGCTGCTAAGGTCATCCGATACTATATAAGTCATTCCCTGACTAAGCCTAAACTTTTGACCATTATCCAGTTCACTAATAAATTCTCCTTCAAGACAGTGCACTATATGGCCTTTTTTACACCAATGATCAGCCAGATATCCCATTGAATAATCAACTCTTCGAATACGCAGCCCTTCCAATTGCAAAGTTCTCCAAACGGCTGTGCCAGTGGACCCTTTATGTTCAGTTGAAGGAATCAAATTCCAGTCAATTGTTTGAAAGTCGAAATTGCTCATGGGGTTATCTTTTTTGCCTTAAATTTAAAACTTATTTTTAAGGCCAATTGATAACACTATTCAATTTGATCCGGAAAACTGATTAATAAATTGTGCGCCCAGGTTGCGAGTTTTTATTTGCTAACATTCCCTGCTTTCTCTAAAGCAGCCAGCTTCTCTTTTACATCCCTGGCGCGTGTATTTAGTGTTATGGATTTCCGGTACATGCGAATCGCTTCTTCTGTTTTGCCATTTGCTTTTAATGCATCGGCATAGCTGTCATATGTATTGGCGCTATGGAACAGCAATGTGTTCAGCTTAAACACTTCCAGTGCAAGCGTTTTATAATCCGCTACAGGAAACTTGTTGGCCAAAAGGTCGTACCCCAGCATGTTCAGTTCTAACTCATCTATATAATAATGCGCGCTGTCATCTTTCAATTCATTGAATAAGGTGATAGCTGCATCGATGCCTTTTGTTACCAGCGTTTGTCCATATAAGCGTGCCAGCGATTTCGTCGGTTTTATACTGCGGGCAGGCTCATTGTTCAGTAGCTTTGCTACCACGCCTATCTTTTGAAAGAAAGCAGGTGATTCGTGGTTGTCGTAAAACAGGATCGTCTGATCTTTTGTCAGATCCTTGTAGGACATAGTAACAATGCCAATCACATGCCCATCATGAAACACGATCTTATCGGCTCCTATAGAATCCTGCAGTATATTCCAGCCAAAGCCATATGAGCGACCTTTATTAATATACAGCACATTTCCGCTATTGGATGTTACCGGTGTAAAAGCCTGTTCCATCAATTGTTTACTGATCAATTTTCCGGCAGATAGTGCATTATCGAATTTAAATATATCAGCGAGGGTGCTGATCACATTACCCGGACCATGAATGCCACCAAGGTTATAATTGGTATAGATCTTCGTATGATCCAGTGAATCCACATTGCGGTATTCGCTCTGATACATTACCGGAATAATGTACCGTGGGGTATTGGGCATATGAGCGCCCCGCACATAGGTGTGCGTCATACCCGCCGGTTCAAACACCCGCTTTTTCATATAGATTTCAAACGGCATGCCGCTTACTTTTTCAATTAGTTGAGCCAGCACCATATATCCGGTATTACTATAGGCCCATTTTTCACCGGGTGGTGATGCCAGCGGGGCACCGGAAGCTATCATTAATGCATAATCCTCCCTGTTTGTAGGAGTGGCTTGCGGATGTTCGTCAATATAGCGCTGCTCAAATTTTCCCGGCAGGCCACCGGTATGTGTAAGCAGGTGCCTCACTGTAACATTGGTATAGGGAAAATCGGTCAGATACCTGACTACCGGCGTATCCAACTGCAGCTTTCCTTTCTGTATCAGTTGCAGCACCGCCAGTGCGGTAAAAGGTTTTGACATGGAGGCCAGCTGAAATAATGTAGTATCACTGTTGGGAATTTCCCGTTCAGCACTCCAATAGCCGGCTGATTTCGTATAGACCACCCTGCCATGTTCTGCAATGAGGATGCTGCCGGTAAACAGGTTATTGGCTGCCATAACATTCAGAAAAGAATCCAGGCGCTCCTTCAGTGTAGTTTGTGCATGAGCTTGCATATAACTGATAACAGGAAAGAACACGCATAGCAATACCCTTACTATTTGCATAGATGTTTGTGTTTGTAGTAATAAAATTTAATAAAGGATCAGGAAACGGGCGGTTCCTTTACAGGTTCATGCGGCGCCGCAGGCGCCCTGAGTGATTTGTGCTTTTTAACCGGGGTAACAGGCTGCGCCGGCTGAGCATGTTTTCTTTTTCGGCTTGTAGTATCTATAGGTTGTGTTGGTTGCTGAACGGCCCTTTTTTTCGGAGGTACAGATTGTACCGGTGTCACCGAATTGGACATCTTTTTTTTATGCGGCTTTACAAAGGGTATGGTATCTCTATGCAAAGCAGGAACCGGTTGCACCGTTGGTACCGTATCTGATTGATTAGACTTTTGTAGCACAGTATCCGGATGTATAACCGGCAGCTGTTCTTTAACAGTTGTTTTTGACGTCATCCATACATAAGCACCCAGCACCAAACCTGCAATACCAACTACTGCTGCCGCTGCAGTCCATACGCGTGACCAGCTATTTTTTACATCGCGTTTGCGCGGTGCTGCTTCCCTTGTCTTTAAAGTTTGTTTTAACCGGTGCAAAGCCTGTGGTGTATCAATTGCCGGTTGCAGATGGGATTGAGCAGCCAGTTGCCACACAACCTGCAGCTTTTCAAAGTGCGTTTGGTTGGCGGTATCTGCTGCAAGCCATTGCTGTACCTGGTCGTTTTCTTCCGGCGTAGCTTCTTCCAGCATATATTTTATCAACAGATCGTCCATGGCAAAGAATTGAGTGTTATAAAAAATCGCTCAGCTGGTCCCGCAAGTGTTTCAGCGCTTTGCTCACCTGTGCTTCTACCGTTTTTTGGGAAAGTCCCAATTGTTGCGCGATCTCGCGATGCTTCAAACCACCAAAACGGCTCAGTTGAAAAATGGCGCGGCATTGATCGGGCAGTTGCGACAAGGCATCTCGCAGCTTTGCTTCCAGATCTTTCAGTTCGGCTTTGTCTGAAGCGGACGTTCCCTGCCCTTCAGCGCTGCTCTGCAATACATGACGCTGATATTTCTGTACTTGTTTTGTTCGCCGTAAACCATCCATGCATTGATGGTACACACTGCCATACAGGTAGGCCTTCAGGCTGGTATGCACCTGCCATTGCCGCCGCTTTTCCCAGATGCGGCAAAACACAGTCTGTACCACCTCTTCAGCCTGTACTTCATTTTGCAGTACGGAAGAGGCATAGGCATACAGTTTACCGTACCATGCGGTAAACAAGGTGTCAAATGCAGATTCATCATCTGCCCTGATCTGTTCTATCACCAAAAGATCGCTGAGTTCCAATTTGTCCGCCTTAAATTAAATGGTTCCGAAATTACGCGCTTTATAATAAGACGCACGAAGATGATTTTACCCTATGGGTTGGCAGAAAGTTTAATTGCGGCTTTTGTAGGTTGATTATTAGCCCGGTTATTAAATCATAGTTTATTTCTTTACCTCATAACACAACTCCACCATTCCATTTTTATAAGCCATTACGTTTTTCAGATGCAAGGCCTGCTCCTCCCCTATGTGGTTGAAAAATGGTATACCGTCGCCCAGAATAATTGGTAAAACTGATAGTCTGATCTCATCTGCCAGTTTCAGACGAAAGAAATCTTTGGCAAGGATGGCTCCGCCTGCAAGCCATACATTTCTGTAGTTTGGTTTTAGCCGTTCATTCACCAGCTTATTCAGGTCGCCGGAATAAAAGGTGATGTTGTCTCTTTCAACCGGCAATTTTCTATGCGTTACTACAATGGTAGGCGTATCTCCATAAGCCCAGCCATACGATCTTGAAAGTTCCAGTGCGTGCTCATATGTACGTGACCCCATTACATAACAATCTATTGTTTTAAGAAATTCTTCGGGGTTTTCTCCGGTAATTCCCTTCTCATAGTGATCAGGTGTTTCAAACCACGAAATGCTATTGTCTTTTTTGGCAATCATTCCGTCGACGCTTGAAACCATATGTATGGTTATTTTACATGTTGCTGTTGTCATAACTGTAATTTATTCAAACTATTCATACTCCCGTATTGCCAGCCCAATTGTAACTTCCCGCTGTTGTACGGCAAAAGGAATAGCTTCCAGCCCCGGTACAAAATTGAAAAGGCGGTCGCCCGTGGTCTTTAGCTGTATAAGCGGTTGCGTAGCCGATATTGTCACAACAACTTTGGATTTCATAATATGGATCTTGTTGTTATTGGGTATTTGTATATGTTCAGTGGATTCAACAATCACAGGCATAACAATTCTAATATCATTCAGGTAATCGCCCCGATGATTACTGCAGTTAAATGACACGGTAATTTTTTCCGGAGTGAATACATAT